>Ga0209208_10011469_pt1 | contig 11348 bp, 3 predicted proteins | sample S1TSphfallax_3_FD_187694 | JGI IMG/M metagenome (GOLD analysis project Ga0209208, IMG submission 187694) | Host-associated microbial communities from peat moss isolated from Minnesota, USA - S1T2_Fd - Sphagnum fallax MG (SPAdes) (version 2) | ecosystem: Host-associated > Plants > Peat moss >...
AAGGCTCATGTTCTTGAACCAAACGATGCATTCACTTTGAGGGCCTGTGGAGAGGTCAAAAGGATGCTCCATAACTATCAAGGAGCCTTGGAGGACCTTGACAAGGCTGATGTTCTTGAACCAAACAATGCAGTCACTTTGACGCGTCGTGGAGAGGTCAAAGGGATGCTCCATAACGATCAAGGAGCCTTGGAGGACCTTGACAAGGCTGATGTTCTTGAACCAAACAATGCAGTCACTTTGGCGCGTCGTGGACAGGTCAAAAGGATGCTAGATGACTTTCAAGGAGCCTTGGAGGACCTTGACAAGGCTCATGTTCTTGAACCAAACGATGCATTCACTTTGAGTGTCCGTGGAGAGGTCAAAAGGATGTTGGATGACTATCAAAGAGCCTTGGAGGACCTTGACAAGGCTGATGTTCTTAAACCAAATGATGCATTCACTTTAGCAACTTATGCCCACACAAATTGGAGTTTAGACAAATATCAAGCGGCAATGGATGCCATTGATAAACTTCATTTTCTCGAACCAAATGATGATTTTATATTGCAAACTCGAAAATGGTTGAAATGGATGTTAGATGAATACCAACCCATAATGGAATTGTTGCCATTTAACTCAAGTATTCAATCTTTTACATATGATGAATTGAATTTCGGACAAAGTTTGGGGAAAGGAGCGTATGGCGAAGTGTATCAAAGTTATTGGAAAGGCATTACGATTGCGGTTAAAGTTTTGGAATGGAGTGGTGATCATAATGAAGGCGCAAAAAAATCTTTCATATCAGAAGTGAAAACCTTGGGATCAATTCAACATATCAATTTGGTTCGTCTCGTGGGCTATTGTATCAAAGGCTTAAAACACATGTTGGTCTATGAATACATTTCAAATTCATCTCTTGACAAATGGCTCAATGGAGATAAATGTTTGGATTGGGACAAACGAACATGCATTATTATAGGGGTCGCTCAAGGATTGGCACATTTGCATCATAAATGTGATCCAACCATTGTTCATCTTGACATCAAACCAGGAAATATCCTTTTGGATAAAAATTACACCCCAAAATTAGCTGATTTTGGGTTGGCAAAAATTTTACATGGCAAGGATGAAAATGTGGTATGTGCCCCACCATTCTTTTTTTGTTGATTAAGTGCATGGGCATTATATCTTAGTGCAATTATGAACCTTGCAAATTTGAACACTCTTGTGGGCCCTAATTTATTAATTTTATATTTTCATTATTATAGGTCATGGAATAAATATGATAAACAATCACAATGTAAAACGAATATTTGAAAAACACTGAATGTAATAATCCATGAAATTACACATTTTATATTATATATATATTTTTTAATGTGTGCATAAGTAATGATACAAAGATTGCAACTTTTGTGATTAAAAAAAGTCAAGTTTCTTATTAGTATTAAACCATCTTGGGTGTGGGTTTTATGAACCTCAACATATATATTCAATGCATCCAACACCCATTGAAATTATTGACTTTTTTGAAAATTTAAATGTAGATTGCATTAGCATCAACTTCTAGGCCAGGAACAAGTGGATATATGGCACCAGAAATTTGTTCAAATCAAGCATCAACAAAAAGTGATGTGTATAGCTTTGGAGTATTGTTGATTCAACTTATGAATGGATCACCAATGACATTATATGGAGATGAAATTCCTATTCGTGACATTATCCAATGGGTACGGGAGGTTGAAGAGGAAGAAGATGGATTTCAACAAATTTTTGATGGTGCAATTAATAATTCAATTGTTGGGTTTGATCAAAATGAAGCCAAATCATTTTTGCAAATTTCCCTTCAATGCATCAAGGTAAATCTTGTGCCAAATCTTTAATTTTATCATTCAATTTGTGGTCAAGCAAATTTCAAAAACCCAAAATCATGGATTCGATGTAATATTTGAAACAATATGAAACACTAGTAGAAATCTTGTGGTTTGCAACCATTCCTTGTGCTATTATGTGTGAACCAAATGTTGCTTATGACTATGAATGGTTGCCTCTTAGACTAATTTTCAAATTTGGATGAATTTTGGTTTTCTTTTCAACAAGGTTGCAACTATGACTTATTTCATCTTTCCAATAGGTTGATTTTTGATGATGTCTTTGTATTTTTTACAACATCATATATACATATAGTTACACATGCAACCAAAACAGTTACATTATAGTTACATAAGGTACATATGTTACCTACTAATTACACATATAGATTATCTAATAATACATATTTATCTATATGTATATACCTACCTACTAAATGCCTACCTACCTACATAATTACTAAATACTTACCTACTACCTACCTATTTATTTACTAGGTACAGATGCCTTACCTACCTACTATTTACACCTACATATGTATTATTTATTTACCTAGCTACCTAGCTATTTATTAGGTACCTACATACATAGCTACGTAGCCACAAACTACTTAATAAGCCTATTTAAATATAAATATTTATTTAGAGGCTATCTAAATAGGTATTTAATAAAAACTTATGCTACTTAGTAGGTAGGCTATGTAATAGTATATGTTAGGGAATAGTTACAACTAGGCTACAACTATGCAACTAGGAGCTATAGTTAAAATTTTATCCCATATTGTTTGTCTTTCGTTTCAAATTTACAAACTATATAAATAGGTTGGTTTGGTGTAAACACATTATTTTTTTTCAATTGTCATATGGGAGGAGCTAATCACATAAGCTCCACCCAATAGGCTAAACTTAAAATAAAATTGGATTTTGTTATAAAAATTTAGACCTAGACCTAAGTACCTACCTACTTAAGCTAGATGATGCCTAAGTGGCCTAGGCATAGCCTAGATGCCACATGGTCTATTTTAAATGGCTTACCCTGAAATTATGTTAGGTACATTTGGCACTTTAATTAGGCTAGGTGGCCTAACCTAGGCCTAGCTCAAGTGCCAATTGGCCTATCATAAGTGGTCCAACCTTAAATTAACCCTAAATGATTATAATCGTAAGTTGTCACATGGCATAATCTTAAGCCACCACATGGCAGAATAAAATTGCTTTAATTGAATAGTTGAAAAAAATTCAAATGATGCATGTGTTACATTGTTAAGTAACTAGGTGTGAGCATATTGGTGTACATTGTAGTTGCAAGAACTCATCCCTGGATACATGTATAAAATTGCCATTCGTGAAAACAAATATTTGAAAAAAAAAATTTCATCTATTGTTTGCAGCTAACATTGTTCGTAATTTGTCATTTGCTACTAGGCTGATTTTTAGTTGCAAATATTTTTTGTGACTAAAATTTAGCCGTAAACCACGCTTTTTCTACTAATGAAATGAGTTAAATTGGACTATTTAATTGATGTAAAACTTCTTTAAAAGGTTGCACATGCAAATGGTACATTCAATTTCATTTGGAATTCCTTTAACCCATTTGCATGATTGATGTCTAAAGTCAAATTGAGTATCCTAGTTTCAAATAACATAAAATTATGTTGTTGAATATAAATATAAGTTGGTTTCTACATTCCTTTTTGAAGCATATGTTCAAATTATGTTATGAAAATTGAGACATGAACGTATGGTCCTATTTATTGGAGCATTTTGCCATGGTTTGATTGTAATGTATAACAATTACATAATAAACATCTAACTTTCATGGCATTTGTTTCTTATAGGGAGACCCAAATCAAAGACCGGAAATGCAAGAGGTTTTGCAACATTTGGAAGGATTGAAAAAAAAGGAAGGATTGCAATATATTGTCTCATTAATCCAAGAATCTTTCAACACACTATCAAAAAGGATATGGGTGTCATCAGCTAGAAAAGGAAGAGACACAAAGGAAAACCCTTGAAGAATGACATAAAGCGCAATAATGAGCAAGGACAAAGAGAGGCCCTACTAACGGGTCGCCTTATCATGTGCCCACAAGCGAACAAATGACCTACAAAGCCCTTGAGGAATAATGATGATTGAAATACAAAAAAACCTAAAAATCATAAAAAGAAGGAACAAAGGGGAAAGGCTAGGACAACTGCCCCCCCAAGTTATTGGAAATGACCTTAGGCAAGATAGTGTTGAAAGTGTATATTAGCTTTAAGGGAATTTGACCCCTAGGTAATAGGTCTATTTTTATATGAGGATTTTTGAAAGATGATATTTTGGCTTGTGTTGAACTTGAAATTAGTTCTAGAGTTATAATATCTTGAAGGATTTTGATTTCTTTTAGAGGATTGTTTGCAGATTTTTATTTGTACATGATGAAATATATGAGATTCCATAATTCTTCTTTTGCATGAAGATACTTTTTAATGTAAATGGCAAGGTCACAGTGTGACACACCCCTTGTTGTATTGGAATTTTCTTGCAATAAAGTTTGGCAGGTTTACATCATCCTTGCCCTCTCAGCTCTTCCAATTCCTCTTGTTCTACTTTAGTATTGACTTCAATAACATGGATTCTGTCAAAAAGAACCCATCCAGAAGAAAAAAGGTAGAATTTGCACAATAATGGCGTGTGCCTTTGTACCCTAAAAGTGTGATCGTAAATTGTAGTACACATACAGTTCACTTGCTTGTGCTACTTATAGTCTTTCTATTTAATCTTTGCTGCTGCCCTTTTCCACCCCTTTTGCCCTGAATGAAGAGAAGGGGGGAATTGCCTTTCTGGCTGTGCCTTTATGTACTTTGGAATGGGCCTGCCTGGAGGGCTCCGTTCCACCTAGAATCGTGGTGAGCATGGTACGGTGACCCATTGTTTCGTTGGGTAGAAACAGGTTCTGGCACGGCCTGTTCCAAAGCATAACTGGTTTTCCAGACCGTTGATTCACATTTCATGCATATTCTACAACCCAGATTGAGGTTACACGTGAAACTGGCTGCACTGAATTGGGAATTAGGAGGTGGCTGGTTGTCCCACCTATGGAAAAAAGGGCTGAAAAAGTGCCTTAATAGCACACCCAAACCAGTTAAGTCCTGAAAAATGGGCCCTCTGGAGCCTATTCTGCCAGGTGTGCCCTTACCAAGGTGGTGGCCCCAATGACGTTGTACCTTGCAGAATTGACCAAGGAACCCCGGCAGAATCCGGCTATTCTTGGCTTTTAATCGGTAAAGCTGTACGTGCAGAATTAGCAGAAAAGTGCAGATTCTACCTGCCAATAACTCAAGCAGAGGAGTCTCAGTAAAGATCCCTTGCTTTAATGTACTATACAAGGGGCCCTAGGGGCCCAGTTCTGCTAGGTTAAGGATGTCTGGGTCCTGGCAGGACGAGGCTGGCCCTACCCCAACGGTGCAACATCTGGTTGCAGAGGGCGCTTCACAGGATTACAAATTGTTAGGTGTCGGGTAAAGCCTGAGGGTAGGATTGGGGGGGGGGGCTATTCCCAAAATAAGGGTCTAAGGATGACGCGGTGGCAAGACTGTGGGTGCGTGATACTTTGAAAATGTCTCACACCCACAAGCTTTATCCATTGGAAACCGTGAGCGGAACCTCATACAAACCAAAAAATAGGTAAAGCACAAGGTGTAGAATGGTGCGAGTCCTTACACACTAACTCAACTCAATAGGTATTGAGTGGGAGGGTTCTTACACCTATCCAGGAGCAGGCATAAGATCACTCGTCTTTCTACCGAGGGATATTTTCAAAGATGAGGTGCCCTCCAAATAGACTTGAAAGTTTCTCCACGTGTACATGGAGGGCACCTTAAAATCTCAGTAAGTATTTATTTTTGGTGATGCCACCTTATAAGTAAGGTTCCATGTACCATGCTCTCCTCTGAAACCAAATCATTGCCATCCATTTTTAAAGGCACAAAATTTTCAAGTTCTTCATGTGAGGTAAAGGAACTTGGGATGAGGCTGTTTTGGGAATTTGTATCCCATGCTCTATCTTGCATAAGGCCCATGATTTGAAACAGCCCCATTGTTGGTCCTTACCCTACACAAAAATGTAGGTAGGGTGCAGCAGAGCGGCTGAATATGCGGCTATTCTTTGGAGGTACCTTATAATATAGGTCCTTAGGTAGATTGTAAAGTACGATAGTAGTTGTGAACTATTTCTGGCAGGTAGGTCATTGTGGTAGGTAGGAAAATTGAGTAGGTGAGCCCGGGCTGCCGATTCTGCCATTTAATTAAGAGTTCCTGAAAACCTGCCCCGTATTTGGCAAGTACGGACCTTTACGGCCATGGTTGATGATACTCAGAACCCACTGGACGAGTAATTAGGCACCCACCCACCCGTCATAAGAATGGCAGCAGGTGGTGCGGTAACCTTTAAAGTGGGGGGCCGGGGTGGGTAAATGGGAATGACGCTCAATAGTAGAGTAATTTGGCGAAAGAATCGGAGGGTGGGCCGCTTGAAACGGCCGGTCCCAGTTGGCTGCTAAAGATCTGGGAAACAGACCTATGAGATTCATACAAAAATAAAAACAAGGAGTGTGTCACACTGTGGCATTGCCATTTACATTTTAAAAGTATCTTAATGCAAAAGAAGAATTATGCAAACTCAAATATTTCACCATGCAAAAATATAATCTTCCAAAAATCCTCAAAATCCCTCAATATATTATGACACTCTAGAACTAATCTCAAGTTTGAACACAAGCCAAAATATCAGAAATCCTCATATAAAAATAGACCTATTATTACCTAGGGACCAAAATCCCTTAAGCTACTATACTCTGTAATGAATCTAGACACAATATCCTTGCCTTGGTAGGCGAGGCCAACAAGAGATGTCAGAAAGTCTAGGATAATTATTCTGTTAGATTTTGTTTTCTTTTTTTCCAGTGTGGTATTTATGGAAGCCCATGGGTTCGTGTCCTGTTCCATGCCATAAATATTTATATGTAGCCTAATTTATAGTGAAATTAAATATTATCCTAAGGAAAACAAAGGTGATTGGGTGGCCTACTAGTACAATTTGTGACCCTACTACCATCATGCAAATATAGACCTAAACCAGAAACCCTAGAGTTGGGACCACTTATTATTACATTGGTTTGTGACCCTACACATGTGGAGAGAATATGATGGAATGGGATTTTGGTGAAGGAATCCCGCCACTTGGAATGGGTATTTGGGTTTTGTGCTTCTTTTTATTATTCCTTACTACTTGAAACGAGCATTTGGATGAGATGACAAGTTTGCAACTACTTACTTAGTGATGGTCTCCAACCCCTCATTGGGGTGGACCATTCGGAGACTTTCTCTTTCCAATTTGTGATGAACAAGGAGCAAAATGGGAGAAAGTGTGAGCATACATGTTGACACGGTTTTGACAACCCTATCTTCCGTAAAATGCACGACCTAAGATATGTGGGTCCTCCTCTAACATCGCTCCAGTTACTCAAGCAATTCATAAATGCAGGTCCTAAGATGTAGGTCCTGCACTGAAGGCGCTCCAGTTACTCAAGGAATTCTTTTTTCGTGTTCTTCAGATAGTGAGATTTTCCAGGTTTGGGGCATTTTATTGTTCCAAGGATGAGGCTTTTGCTTTTGTCTCAATAGAACAAAACCTTTAGATAAGTACAAAAACCAATGCATGAATGGTTGCAAAGGAAGAGTCTTCACCTGACAATGTGAGATACATTATCTACATATCTGTTTCATATTAGTTTCAAAATATTGTTTTTCTAATGCACCTTGACCATTTCCTTTTTAATCAATAAACTGAACTCCACTCAAGAGAACTAATATTGAAATGTGAGTTTGTAAACCAAGACAAAGTCTACACATTCATATACTCATTCATGTCAATTTAGGGAAGTAAGTTTGATTAGAACATGTAGAGGGGTTGGACCTTGGAAGTTATGTATTTGTGGAATTAGTAATCATATTATCCAAATAATGAAATGTTATCTTTTTTGAGAAATTGAACTTATGTTATGGTAGCAATCTTCATGTTGGTATTTCTATTGAATTTTTTTTCAAGGACTCGATGTTCCTTGCATACTTGTAAATATTTGTAAATACAAAATGAGGAATTACATTATCTGGAATTTTCACACCTTCTTCTCCATTGATTGTGAGGTTGGTGTGAACAAGTTACAACCAAAGAAAACTTTTCAAATGATGTTTTGTCTAATATATATCACTTTTTTTTCTATGCATTATTTGTGTCACCAAGGGCACAAGAGAAAACCAAACTTGGTTTCAGAAGTACTTGTTGTAGACAGGTGAAAGCATGGTAAACCCACAAATAAAAAACGTTTGCCCAAAATCTAATTTTAAAATGAGAATTTTTTTTGTATAAATAATAAAATATTTTTTAATAAAAACTATTACAAATAAAAATATGAAATCATTAGTTTCTCTATAAGGTAAGTTGAACACAAAGTTTGAAAAAAAATAAAAATGATCAAAATAATTTACAAGTTTCAAACTAATTGGTCAATATAATGTTCAAAGTTAATTACATTAGAAGTTTGACATATTATGAATATAATATGCATAAATTGATAATACATAAGTAGTTTTTAAGCCTCCATTTAATTGAATATTTTTTGAATGAATATTTCATTTATTTACAACCCATTTTGTAAAAGATATATTTTAATATGAGGTTCTTCAATAATAAAATAATAGTTTTACTTTCAATACATCAAAGTTATTTAATGGTTATTTATATATTTTTGTGAGAAGGATAAATGAGCTATCTATTTTGCCATGCTTGCATTTAGACAAGACTTTGGTCTTAATGCACAAATGTGCAAAATAGTTTAGCGACTTTGAGTTTCCTTCCTGAACTATATTTGTTCGTTTCCTTGACAATGTACATAAATTAAAAATAATTTGTTTCAAATACAAATAAATATGTGACTAAAACTAGGAATTATTGAACTTTTTGAGGTATAAATTTTGGATGTATATTTACAACAATCAAATTTAGTGGATTCATTAATAAATTTCTTCAGACATGAAAATATGCACATATTTTAGGTCCGTAGAAGAAGAGTGCATTAATTCAAAAAATGTTGTTGTTCATTGTTTTTTTTATTAGTTAACCATAATCAGGATTGCCCCAAATGGTGATATTTAAGTTGACTTTCACTTTATATTTATCGATTTGGGCTCCACGCTACTTTGCACGACCAGTGACAATGATTAAATTTTTTTTTGTGAACATAATAATTTTTTTGTAATCAATTTTGTCTTTTCAAAAGATAAATTCTATAAATTTCACTATATATCATTTTGTTTCATTATTATTATTTTTCATTCTTGTCAACAAAAGTCTGATTCATTAAATAAGTTCACAACAAGATACAAATAGACCCCAAGAAAAAAAGCATTGAAAGGGTGTAAGATAAGCAACAAGATACAAACATATAAAAACATTGAAGAGCTGCAAAAAAAAACAACAACAAAAATGATTCTAAAATGAAATTTGATCTATGACAAATTATAATCTGGAATGGCTTTAGAATTTACACAATGATGATCACTGAAATCCCATCCTACATTGTCACATTAATTTTTTCTTGTTTATGGTTGGGGAGGGGGAGGACATTTGGATGTGACAAATCTATGATTGAGGCCACATTGCTACTTCAAAAAAATTAACTTCAAAATTTTCAACATTATGGTACATCAGTGGAGACTAAATAGTACCTTGCTACATTGCTAAAAGTTTGAAACATTTTCCCAAATGTCCCAAGTGTGTGAAACTATGAATGTGTGACATTATGACATTTGATCATTTGGAAGGCACGGCAAAATGTGAATGTAACCATTGTGAATATTAGCATAACACACATACATCTGTCAAGTACACCTAATTAGTATCTATCCTTTAACATAAGGTCATTTACAATGTAAACTATAAATATGAGTTTATTTTCATATGTTGCAACTAGTAATGCAAATTCAACATATTTTAATCTTAAATGAATATTATTTTCATAATTTTATTCAACATCATTGATTCATTAATTTAATTTTTTACACACACACACAAATATATATAAATAGACAAAAATCATTCTCAAATTTAAATCCAAATCATTCATATGTTCAATATGATTAAATGATATTTTGGGGTTGATGCAAGCTAAGGTGTCTTATTATTCGCATCACATTGATAGTTTTTATCATATGAGTATAAATGCAATGGTTAATTTGTATTATACATGTCAAAAATGTTCAATAGGGATTTATGTTGAGATTATTAACTTGAGTATGCATATGACAACTATTTATTATGCATAACATACAAAAGTAAAATATCTATGGACTTATATAGTGAACTGAATGGATTTTTCATTTTGACATTAGGCTTTTTATATGGATATCAAAATGATCCAATGATTGATATTATGATTTTAGGGACTCAAATAAAATTGCATTAAAAACTATTGTAACATGTTAATTGTAAGTTATTTTTTATGGAATTTTTTGTTAGTATTTCTTTAAGAAAAAGTTGAAATTTTAAACATGTTTTAGGGTGTTAAATGTGGGTTTCCAACAAAAATTTACCACTTTGCCAAATGAAAATTATTTTGAAAAGAAGTGCACAAACCCATACAAAACCATAAAATTGTTGTAGTATGACCCAATGCTTACTGAACACTTGCTGATGTATGTCACAGAGAATAGGCATAATAGATGACTCTACAAAGTATTCTTCTATTGGGGAGAGTCCTCTTCCGAATGGAATTGGTAAACTTCCTTATCGCCCTTGTTGGCAGGACCTCCCTCCAGGAAGTCCTGTGAAGAGGACTTGAGATGCATAACGATTTTTCAGCTGAAATGATTTATCATTTTCAATGGCCTGGGTTGTATGGCATAATGTCATGGTTCCCATAAGAACCCTGTAAGATCTCAGGACAGCAGACCCTTGTAAGGTGGTACGTAAAGATAAGCAAAAGAAAAAAGCCATTTTAAATGCTTTAAAATCTTTTCACAAGGGGAGGGCATTTTCTTGGGCGGGTCAAGTCAGGGTCAGTGACTGCGACTCAGGCTCCCCCCATCACCTTACACACCTCATTGCAAGGGTGAACCGCCACCTTGCATTGCCTTTCACTTTTTTTTAGAGAGGCCTCTACGTGACCATATTAAGCCCAAAAAATATTAGATTTAATCTCAAAGACCCTATTTTAATCTAAGCATGGGTATTTGTGAGATTTGGAAACAATTTAAATAAATTTATAGTTCTACCATGCTACCAGTGTCCAGCACCCAACACAAGAAACTTCTGGGGGATCCTTTGTTTCAATATGTGAGAATCTCAAGGAATCCCCTTCGCAATTGAATGGGAAATGCAAACTCCCTATTCTTTTCTCATTTAGGGGAAAGGAATAGTTTTTACAGAGTATTCAAGCTGGAGCAAGGGAAAA
>Ga0209208_10011471_pt1 | contig 11347 bp, 8 predicted proteins | sample S1TSphfallax_3_FD_187694 | JGI IMG/M metagenome (GOLD analysis project Ga0209208, IMG submission 187694) | Host-associated microbial communities from peat moss isolated from Minnesota, USA - S1T2_Fd - Sphagnum fallax MG (SPAdes) (version 2) | ecosystem: Host-associated > Plants > Peat moss >...
GAAAAAACCCACGATAAGTAATAGGTAGTAGACAGACAACTTGGGCACAAGTTTTAATTTTGTTTTTAAAATAATGTCCACCCCAGGAATTAGAAAGTGGATGAAACTGAAGGAACGTGGATGAATGTGGGTTGGAATAGCGGATGAAACAAAACCACGATAAGTAATAGGTAGTAGACAGAGACAATTTGGGCACAAATTTTTAATTTTTTTTTAAAATGTCCTCCCAGGAATTGGAAAGTGGATGAAACGGAAGGAACGTTTGATGAATGTGGGTAGGAATATTGGATGAAAAGGGTAGGTTTCGTTCGGAAGGGAGCCAGTCCAGTCCACGCCGCTGTGTCCTGTGTCGCGGCACCACAGCGAGCGAGCGCTCTGCAGGAACAGCCGCAGGCGAAGAGGGGCGATGGTGGGGTCCTCATTGCGGGAGGGAAGGCATCAGGACAAAACAAAATCACTGACAATGGAAACTCTCTCTCTCTCTCTCTCTCTCTCTCTCTCTCTTTTCTAGAAAAACAACTGAACTGAACTGACAGCAGCCTCGATCGATTGTCAGGTTGTTTGCTTGCTGGCTCCATTTCTTTTATGAATATCACCAGATGCTGCTGCTGCTGCTGCTGCTGTGGTGAGGAGGAGGGAAGGGAAGGGAAGGGAAGGGAGGAAGAGATGGAGGAGGACTCAGGATCAGGAATGGGTTGTTGTTGTTGTTTCTCTTCAACAACATTGTTTGAGCAGTGAGCATTGTCTGTGATCTGAGTTCGTTGTTGTTGTGTGTGTTTTTTGACTTTGTGCTGCTTCCAATGCAGCTCAGGGCGGTAATCATGGAAGGAAATCCCTTCCATAGTAGCTGTAATGTTTTCGTTCTAATGGGTTGCATTTTTGTAGCTGATCCAGCAGCAGCCCAGTTCAGCTCCGGAAGGAACAGCTTCAAAGATTCATGAGTTTCTTGTAGCTGTAGAGCTAGCTGGATTTGAGCTGTGGATATAGTGCAGCTTTTGGTTCCTGACAGACTGACAGACAGACCCATCCCCACGTAAGCTCATCTTTGGAGGTTTCTGACAGTAAGCAAGAGGAAGAAGAAGAAGAAAGAAGAGAAAAGTGGGGAAGAAGAAAGTGCAAATTGGTTGCTTGCAGAATGCTGCTAGGAGGAGCTGCTGTTGCTGCTGCTGGAGTGAGAGACAAAAGAATGTCCAGAGGAGGAAGAAGAAGAAGAAGAAGACTTGCCCCAAGTTCTTTTAGTATTATGAGGAACATAAGAAGATGTCAATCAATAGCAGAACAGAGAAGAAGGTAGCAACAGCAGCAAGTTTTCAACAAGAAGGAGAAGAAGAAGAAGAGGAAGAAGAAGGCAAGAAGATCCTGAAGCACCTGGAGAAGCATCTGCATGTGACCAATTGCATTCACATCAGTAATCACTTGCACATGCAGAAGAAGAAGAGGAGGAACAGCAGCTTCTCTTCCCCAACGACGACGACCACGATGTTGGACAGTGGCAGGAAAGCAGCTTCTTCCTCCTCCCCCCATGAGCTCCCTCTCATCAGGGAACTCACAGCAGTGAAGAAGAAGGTGAAGGCGCTCCGGGATCCGCCAGCCACCGCCTACTCGTCTCCCAACATCTACGAAACCGAAGTGGATTTCACGGACAACAGAGCAGGTCGAGGAGGTCAGAGAGGAGATGGAGTTCTTCAGCCGCAACTCCTTGCGGGTCGAAGAATCGCAACACAGCGAAACAGGTTGCGTCATGATGATGGGTCTGGTGTTTGCTCCGCGAAATCCACTCCTATTGCCACAACAAATCGCACTTGGGTTGATGATCCTGATGATGATGACGACGACGATGGGGAGGCCGAAGAAATGGGTACAAGAAGAAGAAGAACTCGAGGATTTGTAGGAGACCAGGAGGACGATCATCACCATCATCATCAGTCGCCACAATGGAGGAGACATCAGCAGCTGCAGTACAAGGGAGGAGGAGAGGAGGGATGCAGCAACAGCAGCAGACTAGGAAGGCGGAGAGGCATGAAAGCAAGCAGATGCGCGGAGGGAGGATCGTCGCTTGAGGACGATACAGACAAGAATGTGGTCGCTGCTGCTGCTGCAATCAGGTTCAAATGTCGACAGAATGGTCACCTCTCCTCCTCTCCTCATGCTTCTTCTCAGCCCCGAGGAGATGCTTCTTCTTCTACTGCAGCAGCAGCAGCAAAATCACCGCTGATGTGCACCACCACCAGCACCACCACAGAAGAACCACCACCCACAAAATTCAAGCGATCGCGCACAACCACGCGAAGAGGGCTACCGGACGCCAGCAGCAGAAAACTTAAAGAAGATGATGTGAACCCTAAGCGCCTAGGAATCCATTCCAGGGGAAGGATACGCAACCCTAGAGCAGCAGTTCATCATACAACAACCAGAGGACAGACAGAATCCCCTGAAGCAGCAGCAGCAGCAGCAGCAGCAACAGCCCCTCATCCTCCTCCTCACGATGCTCTTGAACTGTCTGAGATGATCCCGCAGCAGCAGCAACAAGGATGCGGGATCCCTTGGTATCAGTCTCGTGTCCACAAGGGCAAGAAGGGTAAGAGGTTGCTGGATTTTGCAGGGATGGGTTTCACATGTGCATTTCCAGAAGCCATGATGAAGAAGAAGGTCATGGACTCAAAGAAGCAGCAACAGCAGGCTTTAAGAAACAATGGGTTAGGAGGATCGCTCCGGTATCATGAAGTAGTTGCTGCTGCAGCACCAAGCATGAGTCCAGCAGCAGCAGCAGCAGCAACTCCAGTGACAACAACAACAGTAGTAGGAGAAGGAGCACAGCAGCAGTCAACACTCTCACGATTGGATTCTGGTGCCAATGAAGCTCGGATTCTTGTCAATAGGGGAGAAGAGCAAGCTCTTGCCTATGAGGAGCAAGAAGAAGAAGAAGAAGAAGGCAAACATGCACATGAACGCACATATGATGATGATGATGATGATGACCACATTGGTACTCCTGGCATGGATTCTAGGATTGAGAAAAGTCCATCTGCTTGTGACCTGCTTTCAGATTCAGGCTTGACTTGTTCTTCAGGGAGAGCAAAAGCTCACAACAACATCCGGCACCAAGATGATGGCAATGGCATGGGATATTCAAAAGCCAGTCCCTCTGAGGAACAGTATGATGATTTGCTCAGTGGAGAAACTCTGATGCATCTAAGCTTGAGCCACAAGTACAGGCCCAAGAGTTTTAAGGATCTTGTCGGGCAAACGCTTGTGGTGAAAGCTCTGACAACTGCCATCACCAAAGGCAAAATTGCACCTCTGTATCTGTTTGCAGGCCCTCATGGAACAGGCAAGACAAGTACAGCGAGAATCTTTGCAGCAGCCGTAATATGTCACAACACCGAACCACATCGTCGTCCCTGTGGTCTTTGCAGGGAATGCACAACTCTTACACTTAACAATACAAGCAGCAGCAGCAGTCATTATGTGAAGGAGATTGATGCAAGTAACCTGGAGCTGGATCACATGAGAAGTGTGCTGCATAAGATGAGCTTGCTGTCACAGTCCAATTCCCATCACCACCACCACCACCGTGTCTTCATTGTTGAATGCTGTGAAGCTTTGAGTGCTGAAGCATGGAACACATTCCTCAAGTTCCTGGACGATCCTCCCAGAAACATGGTGTTTATCCTCATCACCAGTGATCTCGAGCATTTGCCTCTTGCAGCTACTTCCAGGTTTAGAGCCCTTTATTCTTCATGTTCAATGGGTCATTCACAAATCTTCTGTTGTCTAAATTTGTTGCTTCCAATGTGTGCTTGTTGCAGCAGCAACAGCACCAGGATCCATTTCTATTCCTGATGTAGTTCTTTATTGTACTGTAGTAGACTCACAACACTGTTGATACATACAGGTTGGTTTTTATGTGCTCATGGTAAAGTGTCCATGTCATGGGGTGTGGGAAACTGATCATAACAGGTGCCAGAAGTTCACTTTTGGAAGATTGAAAGAGATGGAAATAGTGACTCGGCTTCAGTTTCTTGCCACTAAAGATGCACTTGAGGTGGATGAGGCTGCACTATCGTTGATAGCAGCAAGAGCTAATGGCTCTCTCCATGATGCAGAAACAACACTAGATCAACTTAGTCTCTTAGATAGGAGGGTTTCACTAGCCATGGTTGAAGAGCTTGTAAGTCTTTTTTTGTCTTTCACAGACATGTACCCCAACCAACTTCTCTCTATCATCATCATGGTGGCCTTGATACATTTGAAGCTGCTCTTGTTTCAGGGGATGATGGATCACCTATGGTGCCTGCTAATGCACCTTCATTGAAAGAAAGTGAAGTAGGTTTTTGTTTTTCCAAGCTTGCTTTCCAAGTTTGCACCTTGTTTTGTGTTTTTGCAGGTGGGACTAGTCTCGGACAAGAAGTTATTGGAACTGCTTGATTTCGCACTTTCAGCAAACACCACAAACACTGTAAGATGTTTGCGGGAGCTTCTTGACTCAGGGGTTGATGCCTTGTCGCTGGTTGCACAACTTGCATCACTGATCACCAACATACTGGCTGGGACCTCTGATGTACACAGCGAGATGAAAGGATTTTCTAAGAGAAACTTTTGTATGCCAATCTCTCCCTCTCTCTTTGCAACCCATGTGGTGGTGGTGGTCTTGCTTTACTTGTCTCCTGTGATACTGGAATTTTTTAGCAGAGGCTCAACAACTGGACCTTGTTGAATTTGTGAGTGTTCATTCGGTTGTTGCAGCAAAGAAGGAACAACAGCAACGTTTACGTCAAGCTTTGAAGGTGCTAGCAGAATCAGAGAAGCAGCTACGAGTCTCCAATGACCGGCCGACATGGTTGACTGCTGCGCTCCTGCAATTTGCACCTGATCGGTCATACCTCCCATCATCTGTGGACACGAGCATGACACCAAGCCCTATAGCATTTGATACCTTTGAGAAAATCACAGCTGCAGAAGCTTATACGCCCAGGATTCAAACTTCTGGAGACTGGATTCTGGACACCCAAAAATCTCAAAGTTTGCATCAAGTTGTGCTGACACCCAAATTGCCACCGACTGCTATTGTTGAGGAAAAGAAAGAGAGAGCTGTGCAACAACAACCACTGTGTGCCACCACCACCACCTCTCATTCAGAGGGCAAGAAAAAGTTACCATCTGGAGGAAAACAATCAGAGGCCAAAGTACATCCTGCAGAGTCCCCCATGGAAAAGGCTGGAAAGAGTCCTTTGGTAGCAACCACATCACAGCTTGGATCCATTGTTCTTTTTGATGGAGGTCGAGTGGCTGAATCGCGCAACTTCCAAGTGCTTGGCTGCCAGGAACTAGAAGATGTCTGGGTGAAGGTTCTACATGGCTGCCGTTCAAATGTGTTGAGACAGCTCTTGCAAGCCCATGGCACATTGATTTCTCTCTGTATTGCAAAAGGTGAGCTGCAGCCTTTAGGCCGAAGTTTTCTTGCATGAGGGATGGCTTTTTGCTTCTGGAAGACTCTTACGTTGACGAGGATTTTGTAGCTTGTGGTGGTTATATAGCAGCAACTGTTGCTTGAGTTCTACCTGGCTAGAACCATATGCATGTCCACCTGTGTTAGTTGCACCACAAAATTCTGGCTTATTCTTTTACATTATCCTTGGGGAGTTGCATCACAAAATTCTGGCAGATTCTTTAATATTATCCTTGGGGAAGTTTTCATATTGACCTTTCGCTCATGGTCTGAGATAAAGGGGTGTGTGTATTGATTGCATGTAACAGATAACTCATATGCGGTTTCCCATGTGGAGTTTCAGCATGTGGAACAGAAAGCAAGAGCAGAGAGGCTCCGCAGCAGCACTTGCCATGCTTTTCAAATGGCACTTGGGTGCCCGGTAGAGCTGAAGCTCAGCCTATCTTGCCCACCAACCACTGTCACAGAGGACTCCAAAACATTACATGCTATGGAGTCAACAGCAGACTCAGAGGCAGCAGCAGGCCCATCAAACACTACTGTGCACATTTTTACAGAAAACTCATGTTCTTCGAGTGCTCGACAGATGCAGGAGGCGTTGTTAGGTGACCAACAGCAAAGGCAATTGGCGAAGAAAAATCAGCAACACCACGGTGGTCTAGTTGGTCACACTTGTATCATGAATCCTGATTATGTTGACCAATCTCAAATTGGCAGACATCAGGGTCGTGGGTGTTCACCTGCATTGGAGAACAACCCCAGTGAAGAAGTTCCACAAGATGTGCTGGAAGTAATGTCACGACAAAAGTTCAGACAAAAAGCTTCACACAAGTCAAGCACAGCTACTACCCAACCCAATGGACATCTTGAGAAGTCAGATGAAAGCTGCACACAGACAAAGAGCAAGCAGGAGAAGGCAGCTAAGCACAAAAGCTCTGAATTCAAAGGCATCATCTCTATTGAGCAAGAAACTTTGTAAGTTTTGGTTCCATTTTGTGAATCACACCTTGTTTTTGCACACATTTTAGCTCGGGGTTTTGGGGTTAGGGTTTTGTTGGTGGTCATCACTATTGAGCAAGAAACTTTGTAAGTTTGGGTTTTATTTTGCAAATCATGCCTTGATTTTGCACACATTTTAGCTTGGGGTTTAATGTTTTGTTGTTCATCTGTCTGTTTTTTATCAAACAGGAAGTTGCAATCACGCATCAAATCCTCCAGACGTCCGCTATGCTGGAAATCATCTCCACCCAGAAAGCTAAAGGTAAATTTGCATCCAAACTTCTCATGAACAAATGTGCATGGCTTTTGATGTTTCAGAGCTTGTCGTGGTTTTTCAACAGCATGTGTTGTCCCTAAAGCCTAAAGCCTATCCCCAAACCCCGACCCGAAAGCAAATTAGATATGGAAATGACATAACTGTGTCTTGTGTGTTTTGTTTAGGGAAAGCCAAATCATCGGAGATCTCAAAGAAGAGTAGCATTTTTCCTTCGAATGGTACCTTGTACGAGATCAAGAATCAAATGATGAAGGTGTGTTCAACCACAATTTCGGTTATTCCACCCAATCTGTCTATTCCTTTGGGTCAAGGTCTCCAAACTCTGAAGTTGAGGCTAGTTGTCAGTTTACAAAGGGTATGGGAGCACAAAGGGAGCACAATTTTGAGATGAGTTTTGTGTGCCAACCCTTAGGAAAAACAAAACTGAAGGTGTTAAAAAACAAGACTTGAAATGCAGAAATGTCAATGTAGTAACCCACAGCCTTAGGTTTTTGACTACCCAATCTCTCTCTATTCCTTTGAATCCCTTGGGTGGAGCATGTTTCAAGATAGTTATCGATCAAAGTGGGCACAATCAAGACAGGCACGTTGCCCAATTGTGCACAATATCACTACATTGAAACCTTGTTACAATCACATCACACCATTTGGTATTAGTGATTCTATGGTACTAAGGATTTGTGATCATATTTGTGTACAATCACACCCCGTGCAAACGATTAGAAAGGATGCTGCTATATTCAAAGACTTCAAAGTGGCCCTTTGGTGCTAGAACCAAACATTGATTTGTTTCATTTACTGTCTTTTTGGGTAGATTGCACAATCCTAGTTAGTGGTGTATACCCCATCTTCCTCAAGGTCTATGCAGTCCATGCATGAGATTGGAGTGGATTGTGGCAAAGAAACAAAGGGGTAGAAGTGAGATTTGGCACCATTATTTTGAGTGCTTATCATCAAATAGATACTCTACTCTTAACATAATTGTTGCAAAGTCCTACCATGTAAGTGGGAGGATTGTAGCAAGATCCTTCCTCACATTTGACGAAGGAACATTTGTAGACATGATTCCATGATGTTTTGACCAAAAAAGAATCCACTTCTATAATAAGTCCTTGTGTTTGAGAGTTGGTGGGAGTTAGAAATTTGGCGTTGGATCATGCCAAGTTTCATGATCTGACCCTAAGGACCATACAAACTGAAAGACATTATAGGTGTACCCTTCCAAATAGGATTGTGCCATGTTAATTTTATTCGACGTTGTTGGGCTTGAAATGGGTTTGAAAATGGACGTGTTTTTTGCAAAAACTACTTGGAGCTAATAAGATTTGCCAAATTCAATTTGTGGGATTTATTGATGATGTGGTCGATTGCAAGCTTCTCAACTATTCGTGTTGCTAAGGTGCTCAACCCAAGTTACTTGTGCTTTGGCATGCTCTTTAGTTGTTGCACCAATCACAAGATTTCTTGGACACACCGGACTATTTAGGACTCCCATGATTTGTGAATCAATTCAGAAACCTTATCTATTCTCGTGTTCACCTTGCACTTGAATTGAATTCAAATTCTTATTTAAATGTGAGTCAAATGCATTGAATTCAATTTGATTCATATTCAATTCAAATTCATGTAAAAGGTAATTGTAAAAAAAGGGCTTTGTGACTATGGTGTTGAAGAAATGAGACCTTTGAAAAGACGTGTGTCAAAAAAGACACCTTCTCATTCCTCTTCACTTGTGAATCAACTAGATAGATTTTAATTTGAAATTGTGCAAAAGATGAGTTGCGGAACTTGAAATTGTCATAATACCTAGACTTGTTTTAATGAATCATCATCACTAAAAATTTATTTGTGCACAATAATGAACTTAATAAATCCATCCATGTTCTCAATGTGCATGGATGTGTGTCTTGAGGTTCCTAATCACTTATTCACCATGCATACCATAGTCCCTTAGCAACTTGGATAGTAATTATTTTATTTGTAGCAATGGTTGAAGTTTTTTTTAAACAATTAATTTTTTTAAAAGCAGTTAAAAATGAGTTTTTAAAATATAAATAAAAATGATTTGTTTTTTCAAAGAATAAGATTTTGGGGGAGGAAAATAAGGAATATTTTGGAATATTCTCCTTGGGGGGGGGGGGGGGGGGGGGGGCTGGAACCGAACCCCAACCAGGGTTCAATTTTAAACCCAGTTCCCAGTTCCCGAAGTCAGACCTGGTTCTTACTAACCAGAACCGACGGTTCTAACCAGCCAAACCGGGTAACTGCCCAAAACTGGTTTAAACTGCCCGTGAGTTCTAAAAAAGCTGATTATAGAAGATCATCCATATAAAAACCCTAAACAAGGAAGGAGCATCATCCTCCGTCCATATGGATGAGAGATTTCATCCATCTGCCATCGCCAAGAAACCCGTGTGAGAGCTTGCAGCACTTGGCGTAGTGTAATTTGGGTCGTCTCTCTCGTCGAGTTGTTGTTTCCTGGGGATTTTGTTACAAGATCTCTCCAGCTTTAGAAGTAAAAGAGAAAAACAACACTATGGTGTTCAAGGAAGACTATCCCAAGTTCGAGGAAACGGCGCCGGATGACTTCGACCCGGCGAAGCCATATGCGGATCCTGTGGCCTTCATCGAGCAACGGGAGTATTTGGTGCGGGAGAAGTTCGTTGAGATCGAGAAGGCCAAGATCCTGCGAGAGAGGCTGCAGCAATGCTACTGGCGAGAGGGCGTTAACCACGTTTTCAAGTGCCGCTCGCTTGTGAAAAAGTACATGGACTCGCTCAAGAATCTCAACTGGGGCAAAGATAACCGCCCGCACTACTTGAAAGAATGAAAAATAGGGTTAATTTCTTCTCTTCTTCTTTTTCTTCTTCTTCTTCTTCCTCGTACTTTTTGGGAGTTGAAGAAGAAGTTGTGTTGTATAAGGTACTGAGGATCAGTGCCTCCCAGAGTCCTCAGTGTGGCTTGCGGAATTCTGCAATGAAATTCTGGTCTGCCTGTTGTGGTGAGAGGTGATTCAGCATATTAGGGTTTCACAATCAGTGAAGGCCAGTTTAGCGTTTGCAATCAGGGAGCTTTCACTAGCAGCTATTCCTCTGAATTTATGTCTCTTCTGCACTTTTTGTTTTGTTTTTATTTTGGTGATGTGCCTCTGGCACTCTTATCGACTGTTACTGCATGTTGTCATGTTGCCATTTTTTGAATTCCTGCCTTTTCAGATGGTTTGTTGCTGATTCCCTATCGCAATCCTATCTTCAAACGTGCAGCGGGTGTTGATGAGAGGCTTCCGATGATATTAGGGATGGGGTTTCATGCTTCTTGTTTGCTGCATTTATATGTTTTTATACCTTGTCAGTTTCTTCAGCCTATCTTGTTTCAGGTTTCACTGCTTGTCAGGTTCTTCAGCCTATCTCATTTCAGATTTCAGTGCTTCATTGTAGGGTCCATAAAGTGATGGAGCTGTTGCTGTCAATGAATGTTTGATCAAATCATGCAGGTGGTCAGAAACTCTTAGAAGAAGGTCCATAAGATGATGGGGCTTTTGCTGAGGCTGTAGCGGAATGCACGATCAAATTTTGCAGGTGGTCGGAAACTCTTAGAACATCCATAAGATGATGGGGCTGTTGTTGAGCCAAACCAACAGAGTGTCAAACCCGACACTCAGTTGGTTTGACACTCAGGTTGTATTGATGGTTCAAGTGTGCTGTGAACAGGAAGAGCATGTGAAACCAAAAAACGCCTAGAACAATTAGGAATTCCCTGATGTGGTCCTGGTATTTCAAGTGATCTGTTTGAAGCATATGATAAATCACTTCAGTACCTACCTGTGTAGCGAGTGAAAGATCAAATTCACTACTCTTGACACTACCTGAAGAAGTTACAGTGTATGAAGAAAGTCTTCTTTGCAGCAATGTATGAAGCTTTTTTGGATGGTACCACAATAGTGATGTTGTCAATAGCAACAATCAAAAGCTCTTTGTGTTGAGGTCCTGTTCTGTGCTTGTTTGTCTATCTGCTTTTACAATATGGGTGAAGATTGTGAGTATGGATGCAATAATGAAAGGGTAATAAGATTCTCAGTAATCTTTTCTTCATATCTTCTTTGCTGCATACTTCTTTGTTTTTGACCAGGTACACAAGTGCCATATGGTCAGCATAGAACATGAATTGTTGCCTAACAGTCAGTGCTCTAAAGTTGTGATGTGTACAGACCTGTTTACTTTTTGTAGTAGACCATGTTTCAGAAGCTTGACACTGGCAATTCCCATGCAGTTGAGCTTCTTTTGCCACATTCATCATGTCAAAGTCTAGTAGGATTGTTCCTTTTCATTCTAATAACAGCTGGATAGCTCTAGAGTCTATACCTTCTTCACAGGGGAGAACAAAAGTGTTGTTTCAGTCTCATCAACAGCAAAGACATTTTCTCTTCTCTTATTTGTTTCCATTGGAGGAAGGAAGTGAGAGAAAGAACACTTGTTGGCCAAATGACCAGCACCTACCATTACTCAAAACAAATGAGCTTGCTTGCCACCTCAAAAGCACTTATTTGGCAATATGGTGCCATTGGCATGTCTGCACACTTTGGAGCATCATCACCCTTAGAAATGACCTGTTATTTTGAGTAA
>Ga0209208_10011472_pt1 | contig 11347 bp, 12 predicted proteins | sample S1TSphfallax_3_FD_187694 | JGI IMG/M metagenome (GOLD analysis project Ga0209208, IMG submission 187694) | Host-associated microbial communities from peat moss isolated from Minnesota, USA - S1T2_Fd - Sphagnum fallax MG (SPAdes) (version 2) | ecosystem: Host-associated > Plants > Peat moss >...
CTTCAGCACTCAGTGTGACCGCTAAGCCGCCGAAACCCCTTGTCGCTCACGACGCTGTGACTTCAAGATGGCCCGCATTTGGATGCGCACTTGTTTTGAGCCGCTCAGGTACCAACTGGCGCGATTGGGTTCTAATCGTGCCCTCTACGAGCGCCGGTCCGCGATGTGCCAGAGTACACCGCTCGGATCGCTGAGGTAGAGAACCCGCAGCCCCCACGGCTGCAGCGTCGGCGGTTTGAGCACGATGCCTGGATACTTGTCGCGGAAACCCACCGCCTCGATGTGCTGCCACCAAACATCGGCGTTCTCGACCATCAAGTGCATCATGAAATTGCCTGCGTACTGCTCAACGTAGAAGTTCTGCAATAGGAAACCGAAGGAACCGAGTCGAAGCTCGGCCGTCTGTTCGTCCGCCCATTTTGTATCAAAACCGAGGTCAGCGTAGAACCGCTGCGACAGAGCGAAGTTTTCGGCAGGCACGAAGGGCTTGAGATCGATGACCGATGTCAGAATGTTGGTTGGCATTCCCCCCCCCCGTGTCAGGCTGGTTGTCGTCTCTGAATGATCGTCAAAGATCATCGACAGAGAGGACAATGACCATGAATACAAAGTATCAGTTTGGTTTCAAAGAGCAAGCGCTGCGCAAGGTGTTCGCGCGTGCCAGCGATCGAACCTTTGAATCGGTTGCGATCGATTCGAACAGGAACATCGGCACCCTGAGAGCAACGTCTCGTACGCCGACGGGGAGCGCGCGGCGATCGCGATCCTGAAGTCCGATAGGCGGCCGACCGTGGAAACGATCCGAGAAGCCATTAGCGGCGGCTCGCCCGACACCATCGGCGATGCGCTCAGGCGGTTCTGGAGCGATTAGGGGGCGCGGATCGACGGTGACCCGGCCGCCCTCACTCGGATGCCGGCTGAGATCGTGGATCTTGCTGACTGAATGTGGCAACGTGCCCGGAAACTTAGCGGTCAGGCCGCGGCTCATGAGGACAACGCCGCCCGCGAACGCCTGACCCGACTGCAACTCGAAACCGAAATCCGCCTCCGCTCCTTCGAAATTCGCGAACGCGAAATCGACACCCAGGCGCGAGAACGCGAGCGAGCGCTCGCCGATGCCCGTGACCATCTCCTGTCGCTGTAGAAGGGTCCGTCCCGAGAACAGGCCAACAATCAAACCCGATGAGCCATGCCACACAAAATGCAGGCTTCGATACCTCAAGTTGGATCACGCTCAGATGGACACGAAGTACTCGCTACTATCGCGTGCACTTAGAGCAGGATCTCTGGTCAACGTGGGTGGTGACGAGCGTCAACGGACGAAGTGGCACGCCCCTCGGTCGCGCGCGCTGCCAGCCCGCTTACACCATCGCGGCCGCCCTATTGAACCTCGCCCACATTGCGAAACGCCGACCGCAACGCGGCTACGATTTGATGCGTTAGACTACGAGTGCAAAGGAGATCGCCAATGGAATTCTCACCACTCCATGAAGGGCTGCGGCTCGTATGAGACGGCCACTTGACACGATTTCCGTGAATCACATCCAGGCTGACGGACCACCTTCGTCGCACTAGACTCATGGTCATGAGCAACAATGCGCAGGATACGCTCCGAGGACGATGCCTCTGCGGTGCTTGCCTATTTGAGCTTACCGGGAAGGCTAATTGGGTAGGTCACTGCCATTGTGAGAGCTGTCGCCGAGCAACGGCCTCGCCTTTTACGACGTGGATAGGGCAAGAGAACGGTAGCTGGCGGCTCCTTGGAGACAAACCTGTCAGCTATGAAAGCAGCCCAGGGAACACACGAGGCTTTTGCGGGAAATGTGGTTCGCCGATGTTCTTTCGAGCAGACCGGTTCCCCAATGAAACTCACTTTTACGCAGCGCTGCTCGACCAGCCAGGATACGTACAACCAAGCACACACTTCCACGCCGATGAAATGCTGCCCTGGGTTCATCTCTCCGACAATCTGCCGCGTCAATGAAGCGGAACAGCGTCAACTCTCTCGGTTCGTGCGAGATCTCCAAAGAGCGTTCAGAGCAGTAGAGAAAGCCGAGGCGCGATCCAGCAACATGGCAGCGGAATTGGTCTTGGAGCCGCGCACGAACGCCCCCAAGTATCGGGCCGACGATAAAACCCAGGCCGAAAATCCGGCTCATGTATGCGCTGTGTAGGAAGGGAGGAAGGGCAAAGATCCGCTTTTCCCTCACGCTTAGAGTGATTTTACCCACATACAAGTTCTCAATTGTCGCGATAGCGTTCGAGGCCGATACCCGCAGCGATAAGGACCGCCATGCGCGCCGCTTCACGCCTGGTCGACTCAAATTGGCCAGGCTTGCTCAGAGTTGCCGTGATGGTGATTGGGCTTACGACGCACATCGAGGCCGCGGAGAATGATTCAAGCGCGATTGCCAACTTCGCACCCAACGATCCGCCGGGCGAATGGCGAAGCCAAGCTCGCGATTTTGCCAGCACGCGCTACAGTCCGCTCAATCAAATCACTGTGGACAACGTCAAGCGATTGAGAGTCGCATGGACTTTTTCCGATGGGGTGGCGTACGGGCACGAAGGGGCGCCGCTCGTGGTCGGCTCCATGATGTATGTGGTGGCTCCGTTTCCAGACGTTGCCTATGCGCTCGACCTATCGAAACCTGGATCTCCGATCAAGTGGACCTATGCGCCGGATCCTGCGCCGCTGGCCGTAGGGAAGGCCTGCTGTGATGCCGTCATTCGTGGCTGGGCCTATGCGCGGGGCAAACTGATTTACAACTTGTTGGATGATCACACCGTCGCAGTGGATGTGCAGACGGGAAAAGAGGTGTGGCGCACCAAGATGGGTAATGTCGAGAACGGCGAGACCATGACCATGTCGCCGTTCGTGGTGGGAGACAAGGTTTTCGTCGGTAACAGCGGCGGTGAGCTCGGGAAGATTGGCTGGTTGGCGGCACTCGATGTGGAGACGGGGAAGGAGCTGTGGCGGGCCTACAGCACGGGACCCGATGATCTCGTGAAGATCGGTGCGGATTTCAAGCCATACTATGGGTGGATGCAGGGAAAGGATCTCGGTGTCACGAGCTGGCCCGCAGACATGTGGAAGACGGGCGGAGGCGCCGTCTGGGGTTGGATCTCCTTCGATCCGCAGTTGAACCTGCTTTATTACGGCACCGCGAATCCGAGCCCGCGGGTTCCGGTGCAGCGGCCGGGACTCAACTTTTGGACCAGTTCCGTGTTTGCCCGTAATCCCGATACGGGCGCCGCGAAATGGGCCTATTCCTTCACCCCGCACGACCAATGGGACTATGACGGGGTCAACGAGAACGTTCTCCTCGATCTGCGGATCGGCGGACGACAGCGCAAGGTGCTCGTGCAATTCAATCGCAATGCGTATGCCTACACCATCGACCGGGAGACCGGTGAGGTCCTGGTTGCCGCCCCTTTTGCATACGAGAACTGGTCGAGCGGCTTTGACATGAAGTCCGGACGGGCGGTGGTCCGGCCCGACAAGGAGCCGAAGCCTAACGTCAAGCTCGAGGATGTGTGCCCACCGGACATCGGTGGCAAGGACTGGCAGCCCTCTGCGTTCTCCCCGAAGACCGGTCTCTTGTATGCCGGCATTTTCAATATCTGCATGGATCTCACCGATCATCGGCAATCCTATATCGCCGGCACTCCCTACGATGGCATGGAGATCACGCGACAGGCGGGCCCAGGGGATCATTGGGGCGAATTCATCGCCTGGGACCCAGTAACGGGGACGAAGGCTTGGGCGATCAAAGAGAAGTCCATGACCATGAGCGGCGCGCTCGCGACCGCCGGCGATCTCGTCTTCTACGGCACCGTGGATGGCTGGTTTCGTGCCGTGAACGATCGCACCGGCCAGATTCTCTGGTCGCAAAAGCTCGGCTCTGGCATCAACGCCGCGCCAATGACCTACCTCGGACCTGACGGGCGCCAATACGTCGCCATTTACGCCGGTGTCGGGGGCGCTGCGATGGTAGCGAAAGCCATGCCCGGCTTTCCCCCGCGGGGCAGCACTCTCTACGTGTTCAGCCTCGACGGCGATTCCGTCGCGACCGGGCTCGAGATGCCGCAGTGATGTGTTTCGTAGGTCCATCGTCCTCTCACTTGCGCCTTGCCGTGGCAGCGCTCTGTGTTGGCGTTGCGACCACACTGTCCGCATGCAAGCCGCATGCGGACTCCACGGCGCAGGGCGCCTCGCGCGCCCTGCCTGCCGACGGGTCATTGGCTGCCTTGCCGCTCGGAGATCTCGCCGGCACCGCGAAGCTGCTCGCGGCCAATGACGTGGTGAATCCCCTTGCGGGCAATGCCGGCGCCATTGAGGAAGGACACCGGCTCTTCATCGCGATGAACTGCGCGGGATGCCACGGCTATGACGCCAAGGGCAACATGGGACCCGATCTGACCGATGCCTACTGGCGTTACGGGGGAACGCCATCCGCCATCTACAACTCGATCTATGAGGGACGTCCCCAAGGTATGCCCGCATGGGGCAGTGCGCTGCCGGCACATGACATTTGGGAGATCGTCGCCTATCTGCAGACCTTGGGCGGAGCCGTGGCGGCCAACGAGTATCACGCCGGAATGCAGGGAGACCACGGCATCACGAGCACCGCTGACGAGGCGCCAGGCCTTCTCGTGAAAGCAACAGCGCCCTCGTCTCCACCACAGCCGCCGTGAGCGATCGGCTGCGTCGCTGCGGGTGTGTCTTGGTCCCTTTGCTGGGCGTCGCTGCGTGCGGCCACGTACCCATGGGGTATCTGCACACGTTTGGTCCCGCCGCAGATCCCGTGACGTCTTTGGGCTGGGGCTTCATCGCGGTCTGCACGCTGGTCATTCTCATCATTGCCAGCTTGCTGCTCGCCGCGACGCTGCGTGCACGGGCACCCCAAGGGGCGCTCGCGAACGTCCCGATCGCGCAACCGGGCGGGGGCTTGCGCTGGATTTACATCGGTACGGGCGTCTCCACCGTCGCGCTTCTCGGTCTGGTCGTGTGGACGATGTTCACGCTCGCGGCAATCGCGCAGCCTCCCGGACCACCGGCCTTCACCATCGAGATCCGTGCGCATCAATGGTGGTGGGAAGCGCGTTACATCGACGATGAGCCGGAGCGAACTTTCGTCACCGCCAATGAATTGCACATACCCTTGGGGAAGCCCGTGCAGCTGCGCTTGATCGGCGATGACGTGATCCATTCGTTTTGGATTCCCGCCCTCGCCGGCAAGACGGATGTGATCCCGGGTCAAACCAACATCGCATGGATCGAGGGCAACACCTTGGGAACCTATCGCGGCCAGTGCACCGAGTACTGCGGCGCGCAGCACGCACACATGACGGAATCTGTGACTGTGGATTCCGCCGCGGACTTCAAGCTGTGGTGGTCCCACCAGATCAGTGCAGCAAGTTCGCCGGCTGCGGACTCGATGCGACAAGGCGAGTCGGTCTTTCTTGCCCATTGCGCCGCCTGCCATACGGTTCGCGGCACCGGCGCCGGTGGAATCGTGGGACCTGATCTCACCCACATCATGAGCCGACACACGCTCGGCGCGGGAACCCTGCCCAACGATTCAGAACACTTGAGCGCGTGGATCACGAACGCGCAAGCCGTCAAACCCGGCTGTCGCATGCCGACGCTCGACCTGCCTCGACCGGACCTCGACGCGGTTACTGCCTACGTGCAAACACTCCACTGATAGGAGAAAGCATTGTCTGCCACTGAAGAAAACCGGACGACGCGAATAGTTCGCGAAGGCGAGGTGACCATCGATCGACATCTCGAGGCGATCTGGAAGACTCGGCCGGGGCTTCGAGGTGTGCTCTCGAGCGTCGATCACAAGCGCATCGGCATCCGCTACATCGTCACCGCCTTTGTGTTCCTGATTGCAGGAGGAGTCGAGGCGCTGATCATGCGCCTGCAACTCGCCCATTCGGACCTGAAGATTCTCTCACCCGAGGCTTACAACCAGCTTTTCACGATGCATGGCTTCACCATGATCTTTCTCTACGCGGGTCCGGTGTTGTCGGGATTCAGCAATTACCTCTGGCCGCTACTCTTGGGTTCCCGCGACATGGCATTTCCGCGGTTGAACGCTCTGTCGTATTGGATATTTTTGCTCGCGGGAATTTTCCTCTATGCGAGCTTTCCTTTAGGTGTGTCACCCGATGCCGGATGGTTCAACTACCCGCCGCTTTCGGGAAAGGACTATAACCCGGGACCCAATATTGATTTCTATCTACTGGGATTGATCTTCCTGGGTATTTCCACCACGGTGGGCGCCGCCAATTTCCTGGTGAGTCTGCTGCGTACGCGGGCGCCCGGGATGTCGATCAACCGGCTGCCGATCCTGGTATGGGGTACTCTGACCGCTTCCGTCGGGAATCTACTCGCCGTACCGGCAGTGACTCTCGCTTGCGTGCTGTTGTTTGCGGATCGGCAATTCGGCACGCATTTCTTCGATGTCGAAGCGCATGGTCAACCGCTGCTCTGGCAACACCTCTTCTGGATGTTCGGGCACCCGTGGGTGTACGCCATCGTACTGCCGGCGCTCGGTATCGTATCGGATGCGTTGCCCACGTTTTGCCGGCGCCCGCTGGTGGGCTATACGCCGGTGGCGCTGGCCACGGTGTCGACGATGATCGTGGGTTTCGGCGTCTGGTTGCACCACATGTTCGCGACCGGGATGCCGGTGCTGTCGCTCGCGTTTTTCAGCGCCGCATCCTTGGTCATCACCATCCCCAGCGCCGTGTCGACCTTCGCCTGGATCGCGACCATATGGACCGGGAAACCGGTGCTGACCACGCCGTTTCTGTTTCTCTCGTCCTTCATCATTTTGTTCGTGATCGGAGGTGTCTCCGGGGTCATGACTGGCGCCGTACCGCTCGACTTTCAACTGACCGACACGTACTTCGTCGTCGCGCATCTGCATTACGTGCTGATCGGCATCAACGTCTTCCCGGTCATGGGCGGGATCTACTATTGGTTTCCTAAAATGACCGGGCGAATGATGAGCGAGCGGCTCGGCCGCTGGAACTTCTGGACGATGTTTCTCGGGTTCAATATCGGGTTCTTCCCCATGCATATCGTGGGGCTCATGGGCATGCCGAGACGCATCTACACGTATGCACCGGGCTTGGGGTGGGACACGATTAACCTCATCACCACACTCGGTTCCTTTGCCTTCGCGGTCGGAATCCTCTTGTTTCTGATCAATCTGACGGTCAGCCTGCGCCGCGGAATCCCAGCGGGTGCCAATCCCTGGGACGGACCCACGCTCGAGTGGTCGGTGCCCTCGCCCGTCCCCGCATACAACTTCGCCGTGATTCCCGTGGTGGCGAGCCGTCATCCCCTCTGGGAAGAGCGATTGGAATCGCCCGAGCGATCATCTCTTTCGCGCGGTTACCTGCTAAATCATGGACGTGAAACCCTCGCTACGACCGTCCTCGATGCAGAGCCGGACCTCATATTGGAGATGCCGGGGGACTCGTATGGGCCGCTCGCACTAGCCCTCGGATTGGGCGTCCTGTTCGTCGGTCTCATTCTCCACTCTGGACCGTGGGCAGTCATCGGCATATTGGCGACTGCCCTTGCGATTCTCTTTTGGCTGTGGCCGCAGCGTCGTCTCGGGCAGATCGCGGAGCCCCATCATGTCTGAATCCGCCTTACGCGAACAGATGCTCCCGATCGGCAGTTTCGGACGCAAGTCTTCGGGGTGGTATGGGGTATGGACCTTGGTTGTGACGGAAGCGGCCATCTTCGTCTACCTGCTCTTCAGTTACTTTTATTTGGCCTCCCAAGCGAACGCTGAATGGCCCATCGGCGGTGCGCCGTCGCTTGCACTCGCAGGACCCAACACTCTCATCCTGCTCGCGAGCAGTGCCGCGCTGATCTGGGCCGAGCGCAGCGGCGCACGACGCAGCAAACGTGTACAACTGCTGTCGGGCCTCGCACTCGCTCTGCTTCTCGGCGTCGTCTTCGTCATCGTTCAACTGCGTGAATGGCGGGGGAAGGCATTTTCGATCCGTTCGGGTACCTATGGGTCGAGCTACTTTGTCGTGACCGGATTTCACCTGGCGCACGTCATCGTCGGTTTGACCCTGTTGCTGACGCTCTTTATCTGGGCCCTACGGGGGGATTTCGACGCGCAGCGGCATGCGCCGATCACCATTGGCGCCATCTATTGGCATTTTGTCGACGCGGTGTGGCTCGTCGTTTTCACCGCTTTGTATCTCGTCCCACGTTTAGGGTGATGCATGCCCGCCGATACGCTACTGGAAACGAATCATCCTGCACCGGCGCGCAACAAAGCGAGCTTTGGGTCATTGTGTTTTTCTCTCGCTGCGCCGCCGCTCGCCTGGTCGTTCCAGTCCATCGCCGGCTATAGCCTCTCGAGTGAGGCGTGCTACCCCGGGGACACGCCGCGAACGGTCCCCGTATTTGTCGGATTGTGGGATCTCTTGGTGGGGATCAATGGGGCAGCCTTGGTGGTGGGAGTTCTCGGCATGACGATCGCTTATCGGAATTGGAGCGCCACCCGAGGGGAAACCGGCGGCAATGCGCCACACCTGATCGACCGCGGCGAAGGTCGCACGAGATTTCTCGCGATGTGTGGGTTGTTACTGGCCGCGGGATTCCTGGTGGCAACAGTGTTTACCTCGGTGACGCTCGTCATGTCACCAATTTGCCGATAGGATCACCATGTCGGTCACCATCGCCCTCCTGTTCATCTCGATCGCCTATGTGACTGGCGTGGTTCGATTCAGACGCCATGCCCGCGGCACGCGCCAGCCTGCCGTGATGCACACGCTCGCGATCGGGGCGGCCCTTCTCCTGATCGAACTCGCGCTTGCATCTCCGCTCGATGAGCTCGCCGACCAGTTGCTCTCGGCGCACATGGTGCAACACCTATTGCTGATGCTCGCTGCAGCGCCACTCCTGGTATGGGCCCGCGCGCTACCGTACGTTGTTTGGTCACTACCTATGCCAGTGCGCAAGGGGATCTCCTATGTCTGGAACCGCGCGGGCATTTCCCGACTGGACCGCTTCCTCAAGACTCCGGCCGTGAGCGGGCTCGCCTTTTGCGGTACGGTCCTCTTATGGCACGTGCCGGCGATCTATCGCTGGGCCGTCGGCGAGGAACTCAGGCATTCGCTCATGCACTTGAGCTTCTTGGGATCTGCATTCCTGTTTTGGTCGGTGGTGCTCGATCCCGACCACAAGCGGCGGCTCAATCATTTCGCGCGTGCGCTGTTCGTGCTTTCCGCGGCATTGGTGACCGGGCTGCCCGGCGCGCTAATTTGTTTCGCCCGGCAGCCCCTCTACATTCTCACAGCAAACGGCTCACGCCACGACGGCTTGACGGTGCTTGCGGATCAACAACTCGCGGGGCTCATCATGTGGATTCCGATGGATATCTTCTTGTTTGGCGTCGCCATGGCGCTGTTCGCAGTTGCAATCGGAACGGAGCGAGCCAAGGGCGGTACACTCCCGTGTAATGAGTACCCTTCGCCGACGAGCGGCGCACGGACTTTGGCGCCGCCCACCCCATGACCCTCTGACGATATCATCCTGTTGACGCCAGCCGTCGCATTCCCGTTTCGAACAGCATAAACTGTCAGAAGCGCCTCGATTTCGAATTGGTGCCAGCAACGCAGTTAACTGCTTTTCCTCGTTTTCCCGCGGCGTGTCATCACGTTTGTTCGCGAAGTTAGGCTTTCCCGGCCCCGAGTTCGGCGGACCGCGCGTCATTCCGCGGCTCCCATTACGCCGGGGTAGCAACATCGGTCGCATGAAACGCCGAAGGCGGCCGTGAAAAAATCGTGCGTCAGCAACTTGCACTGCATGTTGAAGACCGCGTCGCGAGATCCCGACGTTCTTAGGGAAAGAAAGAAATTTCTTACGACAACTAGCGGACCGAAGAGCTTTCACTAAGCACGTCTTCTGGGCAACATTTCGTCCATGTATTCTCAGTTGGGAGTTGTTCATGAATGCCCTTATTCCTGTGTGGATCATCGGGGGCCCCTTCGTCGGGCTGCTAATTCTTTCCTTCTCATTTAGAGGTCCGAGTGCCATGGGTGGTACCGGGACGCGAATTGCGCCGCGTACGGGAACAATTCCCGACCCTTCCGCGCCTCTCTTGGATCCTATTGTCCCAGGCGCGCCCCGGCGCAACGTGTGATCCGCTAACGCAGAGTCGCAAATCCATTTTCGAGCGATCGAGAATTCAGTTATGGACCAAACCGTGTCGCGCCGACGAGCCGTGGGATTCAGGTGTCACGGATTAACGTTCGGTCATTGCTGATCACACGAGGGCGTGCAAATGGCCGGACAATACAGCAGGGCGAGTGGCGCAAAAGTGGCAAAAGTGATGCATGAACGAAAAGCCGGAACGCTGAGAAGCGGAACCGGCAAAAAGGTGACGAGTAAAAAGCAGGCACTCGCCATCGGTCTCGCAGAGGCTCGGCGCGACGGTAAAAAAGTCCCCGAGAAATGCAGCTAGTAAGAGCAACCACGAGCGGTCGAGGTGCGGATAGTAACGACCACGGTGAACGAGGGTGAGGGCCGAGCAATTGCTCATGACGAAGCCTACAAATCGAGCGGCGCGTTCATGGGAGAATTAGCGCCATGAACGACTCTGTGCAAGAAACCCGCCCCATGGCGGCCCCAGTCGCGGCCGCCATTGCCTCGTGCGCGTTTACCGTGCCGTTGGCGTTGAGCATCTCCAGCACTCCGACACCTAACCATCCCCGCACGATGCTCTGGTATTTGACGCTTCGCAAACCCACATTCACACCCTCCGATTGGCTGTTCCCGGTTGCCTGGACCGGGGTCGAAGCGGGGTTAGCGACTGCCGCCTATCGATTGTTGCGGGCGGTCCCCAGCGCGGCTCGAACGAAGGCGCTGGCGTTGTGGGGCTGGAATGTATGCATGATCGGTGGGTGGAGCCGTTTGTTTTTCAAACACCACAACTTGGGCGTCAGTACCGTCGCCGCCGCCGGGCTAGTGGCCAGCGGCGTCGCATTTGTCCATGACGCAAAGCGGGTGGACAGGAAAGCCTCGCTGGCAGGGCTACCGTTTGTGGGGTGGGTCGCGTTCGCAACGGTGTTGACCGCTACCATGTGGCGCCTGAATTCGCGCAAATCGCGCTGAAAGCGTCGACGTCCTCAGATTCACAGCACACGCATGCTGTTGGCCAACTTTTCTTCCATTTCTGCTGGCGCCTCAGTGACGAGTTTCGCCATGCGGCCTCAGAACGACTTTAGTAACTTCATTCTGTCGCTCCTTGAACATCTTATAGCCCGTGGGTGCCTCTTCCAGACTCATCCGGTGGCT
>Ga0209208_10011473_pt1 | contig 11347 bp, 9 predicted proteins | sample S1TSphfallax_3_FD_187694 | JGI IMG/M metagenome (GOLD analysis project Ga0209208, IMG submission 187694) | Host-associated microbial communities from peat moss isolated from Minnesota, USA - S1T2_Fd - Sphagnum fallax MG (SPAdes) (version 2) | ecosystem: Host-associated > Plants > Peat moss >...
TGGGGAGAGATATTTGTGTAAAATGAAAGTGTTGGGTGAGTGCAGGGTGTAGAGAAGTGGTGGGACGAGACTGCGATGGCAGGCGGCAAGGCAGAGCGAAAAGGGAGGCCAGCACCTCAAAGGTTCCAAGGGATTCAGTTTCAGAAGAGCAAAGGGCAGCATATTCTGAAAAATCCTTTGATTGTGCAGTCGATAGTGCAGAAGGCTGGGCTCAAGAGCACTGACATTGTGTTGGAAATTGGACCTGGAACTGGTACATCTTTGTTTCTTCCTCTCCCTTTTAACTCCAGGCATTACCTCCATGTTTCCAGCATGCGGCTTGAAGGCTCTACTTCTGCAATACTGAATGGAATCACTGCACAGGAAATATGACAATGAAGCTTCTGGAAGTAGCAAAAAAAGTGATTGCAGTGGAGCTGGATCCTCGGATGGTGTTGGAGTTGCAGCGCCGTGTCCAAAACACACCGTATGTGAATCACCTCCAGGTGTGTATTTCATGTGTTTCACAATCTGAATGACAGTTCTTCAGTTTTGGCAACAGAATTACTATTGACAATCTGCTCAAGAAACTGAACAAGAGCTCAAGCACTGGCAATATTCTGATGATTTCTGCTGTCTGAATAGCATTTCTTTTCTTTTTTTTGGTCATCCTTATGATATCTGGGATGCAGTTCCACTAAGATGATCACTGGATTTGTTTGTTGGAAGGTAGTTGATTCAAGGGGACATACTGAAGACGGAGCTACCCTACTTTGATGTGTGTGTTGCTAACATCCCCTACCAAATCTCATCACCCATCACTTTCAAGCTCTTGTCACATCGCCCATTGTTCCGATGTGCTGTAATTATGTACCAGAAAGAGTTTGCCCAGCGTCTTGTTGCCCAACCTGGGGACCCTCTCTTTTGCCGTCTTTCTGTCAACACCCAGCTATTGGCACGTGTTTTCCATCTCTTGAAGGTATGTATTTCTATGCAGTCGTCTCCCTTGCTAAGTGCTTGCTCTTCAAATTACTGTTTGGAAAAAATCATATTCTTAGATATCCCTGGATTGCATGCTTCTGCAGTAGGTTTTGCCTCATGCTTATGTTGTTCATTGTGCACTTTCTTTTCTTTCACTCTCTATTGGTGGTGGCATATACCCAAAGTCATTTTGTAGCTTAGTTGTACTTCTAGTTTCTTCTCTTGCACTTTCTTGGATTTAGCAATGTCCTGTGAGTTCAAGGACTTAAGCATTTATATTTTCCAGAAGTGTTCTCAGCCAAGAAAATGCAGGTATTAACAGAATTCATATGCCTCATGTGGATTCCACTATTCTAAATTTGTGACATTCAGAGTAGGCAATAGTCAGTTTTATAGGTCTGTAAAGCTTTGTAACTTCAAAGAGTTCTTCATAGCTCAAATTACAAGTTTAATTAATGTTGTCTCAGACAGCAGGGAAGTTAAATTCTGATTGTGTTGTGGAAATATAGGTGGGTAAGAACAACTTCCGTCCACCTCCTAAGGTAGACTCATCGGTGGTGCGGATTGAGCCCCGTACTCCATTGCCACCCATAAACTTTAAGGAGTGGGATGGCCTCATCCGCCTCTGCTTCAACCGGAAAAACAAAACTTTGGGTTCCATTTTTCGGCAAAAGCCTGTTGTAGCACTTCTTGAGAAGAATTACAAGACCTTTCAAGCTTTGCAAGATGCAAGTGGCTCTAAGGTGTGATACATATACCTACTTACTTTGTATTTCTTCTGAAAACACAGCTGGTTTTTTTCTATTGTGTTCTTTTTTTTATATGTGACTGATCCTTGATTTAAGGCTGCAGGGATGTCTTTCACTTGCTTGTCCTGGGGCTTTGAATAGGTCCAATCTGGTCAAGTCATCTAGTAATTGTTGTGCCATATGTATGTTTGCCTTCCAAGCTTTAAGGCAGGCTATCTTATGAACTTTCAGTGCTTGATGTCAAGTTATTGCTCTCTGAATGTGTTGACATTGTCTTTAGGTGCAGGAAGTAGTTGCGGATCCATCACTATTGGGTGATTTGGCAGAGGATGATAGCATGGAGGTGGAAGGTGAAGCAGATGCAATGGAGATCATGGAAGAAGATGGGAGTGGTGATCCATCTTCCTTTAAAGAGAAGGCTCTTGGGGTGTTGAAACAGGGTGGATATGAGGACAAACGGTCATCTAAACTGACCCAAGATGATTTCCTACGTATGTTAGCTTTGTTCAATAAAGCAGGCATACATTTCACATGAGCCACAAGCTCCAACTCCACCTTGCTTCCTGGATGAATCTTGTTTCTTGTGAGACAATTGTGCATATTTGTGTTGAAGCTGAATGGTAAGTAGATCTGCAGATAATGAGAGCTTCACAATACTGAATCATTTGAGAAGCTTAGCAAACCAAGTTTTGCAGTATGAAAATTTGAAGCTGGGGAAGGCCAAGCTTGGTATAGCAATAAGTTCACAAGGCTTTTCCTTCTGTTGCTGTGATGGGTATTAGTGCTTTTTTATTCATAGACTCAAGCACGACCAACTGCCATACACTGAAAATCTCATGGCACACCTCAACCATGGAAACAGATATGGGGATGTGGGATCTTTATTGAAGGTTCTACCACTTTCCATAACTAGATACAAGGACTTCCTGTTGCAAGGAGTGTCTGAGAGCTCCTAGACTCATGCTGCCCATAGGAGTCAATTTTTTTGGTCTGGATCTGCATTCTTATGGTTCTAGCTGTTTCCTGAGTACTTGGTACAATTGTTCATAAAATGGTGTTCAAGGTTCACCTTTTCAGAGGAGGGCTTCTGAGGGCTTTGGTAAATGTCCAAAATGGCAGTAGATAGTGCACCCCACCAGTTGAAGGTTTTTGTGCAGCAAATTGCCAGCAATAGGCTGGACCTCCACAAATTGTATTGCCATGTGCAATGGCTTCAACCAAACCTCAGATCTGTCCAGATTTCATAGCAAATATTGTGCTCTCCCTGAACCCAACATACACACCACTCTTGAGTAACAAGCTCAACAAACAACCAATTTTCTAAGGTACTGGGTCCCTTACCCTTCAAGGACTGGAAAACTTTGCTATAAAGCTTTTTGACAACATTTTCAACAGCTTTTAAAAAGTGGTTTTATCAGCCTTTATATAACTTTTCTGGCGGCTGTTTTTTTGGAAAGCTACAATTGTGAAAACCAAAATATTTGAGCAATTGTTGAAAATTTAAAACACAAGGTTGGCTATTCTACATATGTAAAGGTGATGTGTAGAATAGCCAACCTTGTGTTTTAAATTTTCAACAATTGCTCAAATATTTTGGTTTTTACAATTGTAGCTTTCCAAAAAAAACGGCTAAAGGTGATGTGTAGAATAGCCAACCTTGTGTTTCACCTGTCATTTGCTATGGAACTTTTACATATGCGGTTGCTACATCCTAAAGTTCCACACTTTTGACAATTTATGGCCAGCTGCTAGAAGATTCCTCCAATGATGTCACTTACGTGTGTTTTTGTCACTAACAATTGGAACAACACAAGCAATGTAATGTTTTCTAGAACAATTTCATTTCTAATAGTGTAAAATTTCAACAAAGAACAAATGGTTCTTCATGTTGTTGCTTGGAACAAGCTAATTGAGAATATTATTTCTTGGTGTCCTCCCATATTATTGCCAAGGGTGCTTCCTCCTTGTGGAATGTGCCAATGACATATAACTAATTGTAATTTAACAATTACTTAGCAAATATTTTTTTAAAAGTTTTCATATGTAGATGTTTGAAGAGTTTGTGTCCATCATCATTCAACCATGGTTAAAAACATTTGGTAACCATCCATCCAGGAACAATGGGGGTTGGATCCCAGTTAGTTGATAACCGGTAATCACTATCTTGACTAAAAATTTAAATGAATATTTTAACTTGGATTGCTAATTTAATTTGTTATCAAAAAGTGATATCGTAATACCTGCATCATTTTGGCATAAATTAAATTATTTTTCATTTTGCTGAACTTTTGAAAAATTATTTATTTATTTGTGCCAAAATTTTAATAAAATTTCGATGGTCAGATTTAAAACTCCTATGGCAGTGACTTACAACTGAGACAGTCTAGACGGTTCCATACCAGTGACAAGACCTAATTTATTATTTCCTATAACTATAAACCTGCCAAAAATTTCAGAATTAAAAAATTAAGTGCCGAAGTAAAGATTTCAAATTTAATTAAATATTTGGCAGTTTATTGTGGAAACCCAGTTTCAATTTTGAACCTGAAACTGAATGATTTACAAAAAAGAATCAGACCAAAACTGGACCCAAGCTTCCAGTGTTTTTAGTGAACTGGAACTGGAACCATTCCATTTTTCTTTTAAAAGAACCAAAGCTCAAGGTTCTTCATACAAGTCAAGAATTGTCCAAGACTGGTTCAAACCAGTGTTGGCTGGTTATTGCTTTCTGGCAATAACTGGCCAGGTAGGTTATCCCCACAAGAAAAAAGGGCAAAAAAAAGGCTCATCAGTTATCAATTTCATTGTTAAAGTAATCCCTCAATTATCAATTTACTTGGTTATTTTGCACAATAACCGGCGGTTATGCATGAGGGTTGGTTCTCAAATATTTGATTGAGAACTGCCAGTTATATTGCTGATTATACACTGGTTATATAGGACTTTTTAATTTTAATTTCTTTGCTTTAAAAGAATTCATAACCATGTTTAATGTTTTAGATTGATAACTCACCTGGATGGATGATAACCTGGTCATCTGGGTAGCTTATTAAAAATTTGAAAATTCAATAGCAGGTGCCAGGCATGTAAGTTCTTTATTGATTTTTAAATAAATCATTAATCAATTGATAAATTATCAAGAATCGAATGTTTTCTCAATAACTAGCCAAAAATGATTCAAACTAACGTGCAAGTATGAGCATCAAGCCAATGAGTATAGTTGTTTGGACTAATCACAATCGCCACCTTCGTATATGGTTGTATTGAATTCAATCTTGTCAGGCTATGCTAGGCATCACCTATTATAGCCACATTTGTCACTACAAAGGCAAATTGATCATTTAAACAACGTGGGCTAGGTTTAGGGTTTAGGCGAATCAAACCACAAGGAAAAGTTCACATTGTAGACCTTTTCTTAGTGGTTAGAAAGTGAACACTTCCTCAAAGGATTAAAAGTAGCCATACAATGCCGTGTACAACAAAAAGCCATCTAGACACAAAGTCTCAGCAACTACGGGGTTTCCATCTTCTTTCATTTTAAGATACAAATTTGACATTCTAGCAGCTTCCAAACCCCTAAGAAATGGATTAACTATGAAAAAGCCTAAAATTGATGGGCTTTCGTAATAGGTAAGGCCCAAGTAAAATGCAACAGAATAAGGTGGGAATAGAATAAGGCTTGCCTAAGGCGACAGGCAACCGAGGTTAGTGTTGGATTCTGATAACGTGCAATGACTTAGTAGCCGAGGGCATTATCATGTGAAATTTATGGCACATGTATTTTGAGTTTGGTTACCTTGGGCTGACTACTTTAGTAGCCTATGGTTAGTTTTGTCATTAAATAATTCAAAAAATCATAAAATGAAAATTTCCAAAAATTTCAAATTGAAGGTGAACAAAATTGTTGGATATTTCGCCTTTCTAACGACAAAATTTGTGAACACAAAAATATAGGCATTTGTATAAGCAATCACCCTCTACAAGCAACCCACTTGACACCTTTTGTTTTTCTTATAATTCAAATTGATTGCCATGGTGATTATTTTGACATTGCTCTTTTTGTTTGTTGGAAAACTTGGACTATGTGTGTTTAAGGAGGAATAGATGGGACATCCCTAGACTAGAAAAGCATGAATAGGCATGGATGTGCAACATCTGACCATGCATTCAATGTCAACATTTGCCACATACATCCAATATATACATATATATCCAACATTAAGACAAATTTCAAGAAAATGCAAAAGTTTGCACGAATGAAAAATTAAATAATTTCATTATGCAAAAAAAAAAAGAGTTTTTTTCATTTTATTTTATTTTCATTTTTACAGTGATGAATCTGACCCTAGGCTACAATACTAAACTATATAAGCTATAAAAGGTGGTAAATTTACAAGCACTTTTTAAATAATTTTGATAATATAACGTTTCCAATAGAAAGTCATTTTTGGTTTATTTTAGTTGTAGACTGCAATACTATGCGCCAAAATTAGAATATCAAGCCTTATTGTCAGATGCTATAATTTTAATTATCTTACTCTCTTTTTTCTCTTTTTCTCCTTTCTCCCCTCAAAATAGGCGTCTGCTGCCAATTTTATTTCCAAGACAAATAAATAAATAAATAACTAAATGAATTAGAACACCAGCTTCCCCTGGTCGTCTCCGACGAGACGCGACCCGGCGGCAGGGCGGTGAACTAAACGCGCGCGGAAGAAACTTGAAAACACACGACTTGGGCCGCACGCCACCGGAAACGAAGAACGTTCGTCCACGAAGCTGCTGGACACACACAGAACGTCTTCACATTGCTGCTACGAGAGCAGCTGCATTATTTTCCGCACTGAATTTTCTCTCGAACCTTCCACGCCCACTTGTTTCTATAATTAACTTACATGCATTGCAATGGTCACATGAATGAGCAACAGAAAACTTGAGGGATTCTGCATCGTAGCTAGCTACCTACCTGCAATTAGGAAGCTGATATCCGTTGGTGTTTCCAATTTTCAGAGGAGCAGGAAGCGATCAATCTGCGAATAATAATTTTAGTCTTCTTCTGGAGTAATAGAAATTTTGTATATACCAAATTGTGGTTTAGAGCACAAGAGGTTGTGAGGATTTGTACTTGATGATCTGCGAGTTTTGATGTGGTGGTGGCAGATTTGATACGATCATGAGCATGGGGAAGCTTGCTAGAGCAGTTGCGGTTGTAGGAAAGGGGTCGTTGCTGAAGCGGCATGAGTCGCAGATCAGCGCCTTTCAATCTTTGTCGGGTTTTAACCCGCGTGGTTACCGTGCTGTTACAGTTGCTCCTGGAGCAGCTTGGAATAGTACAGTGATAGTTCAGGCGGCGGAGCAGCAGCAGCGACGATTGCAGACTTTGGCTGTCCGCTTCGTTACAAATCATGGACGCGGCCCAGCTTGGAATTTGGGTGTTGCAGATGGCGCGCGTGCATGGGCCCCTTTCATGAACGTCCGGCACAATATGGGCACTAGTGCGGCGGCGGCTAAGGCACCGGATCATGATGAGTATAACGAGGGTCATCAGGTGCCTGCAGTCCTGGAGAAGGAGGTAGCGGAAAGAGGAGATGATCCGCAAACGGTTTTGTCCAAGTATTGGGGCATCATGAGCAAGACGTACAACAAGGAAGATGGCTCCACTTGGGCGTGGAATTGCTTCAGGGTTAGTAGTCTGGAATCTGAATCCATCTAGACAGTTGATCGATGCATGCGTGGTCGGCGGCCTGCATGAATTTAGCTCTTGATCGGCTTCTTTATCCGCCAGGTCATGCATCTTCTTCTTCTTCTTCATCTATTGTCGCTCATGAGGTACTAAGACTAAGATTTGGAATAAATATTGTCGTACAGCCAGAGGATACGTACGCGTCCAATGTGAATATCGATTTGGGGAAGCATCACAAGCCAGAGAATCTCGTGGACTCGGTGGCGTACTGGACTGTGAAGTCGTTGCGTATACCCACGGATCTCTTCTTTCGTGTGAGTATCGATCACCACTGCACCATCGAGACTGATCACTAGAGATGTTATAACTAGTTGCTAGATCACACATCATGCAATAATATGGGTTTTAAGCTGTTCCACTCGAATCTAGATCAGCGGTGTTGTATGAATTCCTTCGTTGTTGTAACAACTGGTGACCCATGATCCGCGAGTTCATGATCGAGCTGGATTAAGGTCGAGATCACAGCTGATCAGCTCTAGAGTTCGTAATGAGCAGCTAGCTGCGCCTGCAAAGAAGTACTACTATCAACATCCGATGCAGATCTAGCTAGTGTTGGCAGCTTCATTTTGTATTGCATGTGGGAGTTAAGGGAAGGATTTGCAAGCTAGTCATGAGCTGTTAATAACAGTGTTGTGGAAGGAAGGTGGATGCGTGGTGGGCATGGCTGATGATGGTGGTTGTAAGGCAGCAGAATGCTGCATGAATTGAGAGGGCAGCTGGTTACTGCTACCCGATGTCTCTGCACACCAGGAAACGGTGCTAAGTTCAGGCATGAGAAATGTCAACATGAGCGCCTGCCTGGTTTGCAGATCGATGAGGTAAGTAGCCATGCAGCCTTCTTCTTCGAGGCCATTGCCCGGAGCCAACAGCTTCATGTTTCCAGCTTACTGAACTATTGCGGTTGAGGAAGATCCATGTCGCGAGCATGATGATCCAGATTCAGTACCCAGCTGAATTTCTTCGAAAGACAATTTCTTGTAGAGGAGATCATGAGAAGGAACACTGCCAGGAGAACTAATTTACTCTTGTCCTTCAACGCAAGCAGTTGCCAGTTTGCAGATCATATTTAGAGGAGGATCTTGCACCCTGCAGGACCTGATGTGAACCTTTTGCTGATCTTGTGCTGCAGAAACGCTACGGATGTCGGGCAATGATGTTGGAGACGGTTGCAGCAGTGCCAGGGATGGTAGGTGGAATGTTATTGCACTTTCGGTCATTGCGTAGGTTCGAGCACAGTGGCGGATGGATAAGAGCATTGCTGGAGGAAGCGGAGAACGAGCGCATGCATCTGATGACCTTCATGGAAGTGGCGAAGCCGGCATGGTACGAGCGAGCACTAGTGGTCACAGTACAAGGCATCTTCTTCAACGCTTATTTCTTGCTCTACATTCTCTCTCCGCGCCTTGCTCACCGCATCACTGGGTACCTGGAAGAAGAAGCCATCTACTCTTACACACAGTTCCTGGCTGAGATTGACAAAGGAAATATAGCCAATGTGCCTGCTCCTCCTATTGCCATCGACTACTGGCGACTACCCAAAGATGCGACCATCCGCGATGTCGTCACTGTGGTGCGCGCTGATGAAGCTCACCATCGCGATGTCAATCATTTCGCCGCTGTGAGTACTAAAAATCCCATTATATTCTTTTCTTCCTTGAATTCATATGTGAATTCCTTTGCAGCACCAGTTTCACGATGATCGCCGGTTTTAAGATTCTTCTCTCCACTATCTCTTCAGATTCTTGCAGAATCTTGAATCCTTGTAGAATCCTCTTAGAATCAGAACAATTGTAGAATCATGAATTCTCCACCTTGTACATAAGCTGTGATTTGACCATGAGCTTTAATGGGGTTTTTTCTTTGACTTGGCTTGAATGCAGGATATTCACCATAATGGGAAAAAGCTTCGTGAAGCACCAGCGCCAATTGGATACCACTAAGGGAATTTGTACTACAGTATGGTGCTCAAAATCAAAACATTCATGAATGCAGAACTGTGATTTCAACTGTGTTGTCAAAACACAAAATCCTGAATTCTGATCCTGAGTCCTGAGCATTCAAGCAAAATCATCATTATTGTCATCTTTGTGGGCAGATATATAGATGATGAGGCATGATGTTCAATGCCAGTTGGTGATTTTTTGATGCTTTCATAGATAAGAAATAGGTCTAGGCTGATTCTGAAAAAACCAAAGTTTGAACTTTTGTCATAGTAGACTGGAGTTTCTATGTAATAAAACTGCAATTACTTGCAACTCCAAACTAGCGCTGGTACTAATTGTGTGTTTATCACACTCTATTCAAGAGAGGCAATGCAATTTATTCATCTCTGTAGGATCAAATCATTCTTTGTTTATTTTATGAAACACAAAACACAGATTTGAATACCATTTAACACACAATACATTTTCTATACCATGAAACAAAAAATTACATGTATTTTCATAATCAATTCTATACCATTTGGGAAAAGATGGATGTGACTTCCCCCTAGATTCATCTTCTGTCCAAGGTTTCTTTGGAAGCTCTATTGTTGGGTGGTCTTTGATGCATGTGACATATTGGATTCATTTCTTTTCTAGTCCTTCATGCTTGTAATTGAAGAGATAAGCTATAATTGCTGCAAGTTCCACTTATGTAGAGACTTTGATCAGCTCTCTGTTTAGCATGAAGCAGGAGGTTCAATGTAGCAGCTTGCCATTCAAGCAACAAAAGTTTCATGGTCAAAATGCTTTGCTAGATGCACTCATGGTGCAAGCTGGCCATCTGCATGATAGAAGTTTTGCCATCATGACCTCTCTCGTGAAGTTTCTATGATTTCTATATTGAAGTGCATACTGTGGTTTTGTGCTTTGTGTTTTCTCTTTTTCCCTTCAGCAAGTAAGTCAGTTTCTCTTTGTCCTAGAAAAATTGAAGGACAGGGTTGTGGATTCATGTGCGTTGCCTTGTACAAATACAGGTTTAAGGTTTTAAGGTTTAGGGCCATATCAATTAATGGCAAGTTCCATAATTTTCTCTTACTCACATTTTTGAAGGGATTCTGTGAGATGATCCTTGGGGGAAAAGAATGTCTCTTCAGAACTTGAAATGGGATTTGAAAATTTCAAGCATTGATTTCAATGATATGAGAGCCAGAGAAGCACCCCATTCTTAACCACACAAATCAAAGCTCCAAAAGTGGGTAGAGTATGTGCTTGGGCAATTTGGGGCGGGTGCAAAAAGCATAAAGATGTATTCTTTCCACTTGCATGGGTTGACCATTGGAGACAACAATAGAGACAAACTATTGTTTTGGTTTAGGTTGCAAAGTGATTGTGAAGGGCTAGAGTGAACCAGTTGGATGTTCTGTCCATAGGATGGGCTGTGTTTCTTCATCCAGTTCCTGACCCTGTGTTAACCCAACATTATACCAGTCAACCTTTTTCGTAGTAGACCCTTTCACCCTTTTTATTTTTTGGGGTTTTTTTTTCCCAACCCTGACATTACTGCCCTCCAATCTAGTCACCCTAATTCCCTAGCTACCCTACTGACCTAGCTACATTATTATTGATCTACATCTGACTCTACCTATAAACCCCTTACCTATCTGCCCTTTATTTTTGCATGGCTAAACTTCTCTCTTAGCTAAACTTTTGCCTTTTGGCACAACTTCTAACTATTCGTCTAAACCTATATCTTTTGGTTAAACCTTTGCCTTTTGGCACAACTTTTAACTTATCTTGGTTAAACTTTTTTCTTTTGGCACAACTTCTAATTCTTCTTGGTTAAACCTTTTTTTTTTTGGCACAACTTTTAACTCTTCTTGACTAAACATTTTTTTTGGCATAACTTTTAATTCTTCTTGACTAAACTTACATATCTTGTTTAAACCTTTTCCTTTTGGCACAACTTTTAGCTC
>Ga0209208_10011475_pt1 | contig 11345 bp, 6 predicted proteins | sample S1TSphfallax_3_FD_187694 | JGI IMG/M metagenome (GOLD analysis project Ga0209208, IMG submission 187694) | Host-associated microbial communities from peat moss isolated from Minnesota, USA - S1T2_Fd - Sphagnum fallax MG (SPAdes) (version 2) | ecosystem: Host-associated > Plants > Peat moss >...
TCAGTGTAATGGGTATCCTCTTGGGTGTGTCTGGGTTTAGGGTTTCTGCACTAAATCGTGTGTGTCCGTCTGTCCGTCCGTTCATCCGACGTGTGATTGGACGGAAGGGCGGAAGCAAGGTGAGTTCTCTCTCTCACTCATAAACACAAATGAGGAGGTGAGTTCTCTCTCACTCACACACAAACACACTCAAGACACACAGTCACTCACTCACCCACATTCATTTACATGTGTAAATGGGTTTACTCACTCGTACCCATATAAGATACTTTGATTTTTTTTACTATGCCAAACATCTAGTTATATTCAATAATGACATGTGTTTCTTTTATGTTATGTCCTTATGCTATGCAATATAAAGTTTGGCTTAGCTCCCTTTGTATATGGTTGATGTAATGCATAATTTGCACATGAAATCCCCATACAATGTAACCTTCATTGTTATGTAATATAATTTTTTGGATTCTAGCTATTCCATGCTTGTTAGGTAGACCCTAGATGGTTGAGAGATGCCAAAGTATCCTACGATTGGATTGGGGTATTAACGTAATCACGATTCAAGGAAACAATATAATACAAATCCTTGTTGTGGCTAAACTGTTGGGAAATCAAACTAAACTTGTTATGTTATGACCTTTTGGAAGGAATAACTCACGAAGAGGAGGATTTGATATTTGCCATTTAACTCAAGTCGTTTCCATTGACACTATTGTTTTGTTGTTGGATACATCAATTGTGGTTTGTGTAAGAAGAGCTAGCTACAAAATGAACTTTTGAAATTGTACCATCAATTTAAACACGAGTTCAAATTCAAGAATTTGTTTCCACGAAGTGTTTGAACCCCTCCATCAGGAACCTTCTATTGTCAAGGACTACCCAAAAAATACTATCATCATGATCTCAGTGAAACGATTGTGGATGAAACTCCTACTGGATTAGGATGCCGCAGCTAAAGGTTGTCGATTAGACCTTGGCTTATGAAGAACAATGCACAAAACACAAATTGGGAATTGTGGATACTCGTTAGTTTGTGAAAAAAAAAGTTGCACTTGAACCATAAAGATTTTCATTACATGCTACTCTTTCTAGATGGAGTTCAAAACATCTTTGCTTGGACATACAATGACTTTGAGAGAGGAATCTCATTGGAGTTAGCTCAACACTGAATTGAGCTAAATACAATGGAACCAATGGCTCATCACTCAGTAAAAACACATGAATTCTAATTATTTTGCAATTGTTAAACAAGATTTGTGTACAAGTTAGCAACAAGTTTTATTAAACATCCATATCCTTCACACTTTACTGTTGAATTTCTGAATACAGTAGTGATAGGACATGACAAAGCTTCATTTCTGGATGGCTTTTGAGGATATCATCGTATATCAATTGCACCACAAGACCAATACAAGACAGCTTTTCTCACTGATTGGCTGCATTTGTTCAGCTTGTTATGCCATTCGGTGTGAAAAATGGTCCAGGTAGATTTGTAAGGCAGTTTTAATCTGCAATAATATGTAATTTGACGTGGACTTGGTAACCACAATGTGATTTCTTCATACAATTCAAGTTTGAACAATTTGTTTCTGTATCCATCAATTTGGGTGTGTTGAAAAATTGCTCTGTTCAGGATGCTGAACCTATTGCATCCAGACTTTCTCATGAGTTTCTTTCACAGTGAAGCTTTGTATCTCCATGAGGTCCCCAGCAATTTGGGGCAGGATTGTGTGTTTCAACATGATGATGGTTTATATGACAATCCTCATGTAAAGTGCCAAGCTTTGATCTATGAAACTGGTCTGTAAAACTAAAAATGCTGTGTCTTGATGGTAGTTGCCACTGGTGATCATGCTGGCAATTTCCTTGTGACAATTCCTACATCGTGTAGCAACTAGGCTAAGATTGCAAGCAGTTCTCATTTTGTTCAAATTACACAGTTCACAAGATAAAAGTCAGTGCAGAGTTTGCAGAAATGCTGAAAGAGCCAGAAGAATGGAAATATCTCATTGCACAAGAGCTTTGCATAAGGTGAGGTGAGAACACACTTCTCTGAGTGGAAACTCACTAGTTTTGATTGCATGTGCAGTGTTACAATTGCTAGCACTATCAGGGCAGCATCAATCAGGACAATGCACTTGAATGGGGGTATATACTTGAGGCAATGGAATTGCAGGTTGTTCAAGGATTATACAATCTTCCCTTCATTAAAGTCAGATACACAAGCCGGTGAACCCAGAAATGCATGCTGAATACAATAATGTACTATGGAATGGTCAAGCCCCTGCCCATTATGCTGGGTTAGGTGCCAGGCAAGCCTGTCAGGGTGAGCCAGGTGACACACCCAACATAATGGGCAAGGGCAAGGCCATTCCATGACATTCAGGTCCGGGGTGGCACATTCACAATTTTAAAAAATTCATGTTCTACACACACATTTTGGTCACTATTACATGCATATGATCATCACCAGAAGATTTTGTCATATATCACATGGTCAAGAAATATAACATAATCTGCCACCCCAGACCTTATTGTGAAGGGAACAACTACAACAACAAAACCCAATTCCAGATTTTGTCCTATCATCTTCAACAGTTGGATGCATATTGGCTCAATCCACTTGTGAAGAAGTGAGGTTTTCCCACCCCTTGTTTCACATTGAGTACAAAATTGCAATTTACATTCAGAAGAGTCTCTGAACTTTCAGGTTTTGCCTGAAATAAGATCTGAACCACCCCCAATGCAAAAGCTGTACAATGCATTTTTGTCTCCAATGAGTGTTTTTTTAAGCGCCTTTTTGTGGTAACAAATCTGGAGGTGTGTGCAACAAAGCAGACCAAGATTCCTTCTTCTTCATTAGAGATGAAGTTTCAAGCATCTGTACCTCAGGCGAGCTCACTGACATCTCCATCTCTGGTGATCCTTCGAAGATAAAATCTTGTCCGATCAGAGGCTCAATTTCTTCAAGAGTTAATTCTGCAGGAGCTGCTGGTGCTGCTGCACTATCACCACCACCACCATTCTCCACACTTGCTGTCAATGTACTATCATTGGAAACATTCGAACTGAATGTACCATCTGAGATGGTCATTTGGCAAGCAAGGTTCGCCCACAACTCCTTGGAATATGAACTTGAATTTGTCATTGTGCTGGCATTGCTGGGAGTTCGGGTGAGCAGATGCGGCAATAGATCTTCCTCGTCCAGTTTCATATCCAAAAAGTCGAAATTACAGTCAAGTAGATCAGGGCAATCTTCAAGAGCTTGCTCTCGAGTTGTTTCAAGATCAAGTGCACGCTGATTGTCTGCAGCTACAACAGCAGCAGCTTGAGTACAACTACCACCACCAGCTCCTCCTCCCCCAAATTCATGCTTCACCTCAGCTGCAGTCAACCAGTTACTAGATGATTCTGGAAGCTCAGCTTCTGCTGCAAGCTTGCGAGGAGATCCTGAGTCTGCTGTGTCCAAGTTTGCATCATGAGGCTCGGGTTTAGTTGTGGCTGATGCTGCACTCATTGTTGTCGCTTCCACTTCCCTGCTCACTCTAGAATCTAATCCACTCACAGAAGCTGAAGATGGAAGTTGTTCACCTGGCATCAACAACAAGAAGGAAAATTCAGTACTCAATCTTCGACCTTGAACAAAATTAATTGCAATCGAGACAGAGACAGACAGAGGCAGAGACAAGTCTGTCATACTAGGAGCATGTTGAGCTGCAGAAGAGGTGGGAGTGCAAGCTGCAGAATTGGGAGCAGATGGAACGCCATCAGGCATGTTGAGAAGAGCACAAGAGCCGTAAAGAACTCTCGCAGCTTCATCATAAGCGAGAGCTGCTTCCTCTGCAGTACCGTAAGTGCCGAGCCAGAGACGAGAGCCGCGATTGGGTTCACGGATCTCCGCAACCCATTTGCCCCAAGTCCTTTGCCTGACGCCTCTGTAGATGCATTTGGCATTTTCTGGGCCACCTTTTCCTTTCATGCACCCTTTCTTTGAGCCTTTTGCAGGAGCTTTGCGGATGTTCTTGCGTGGTCCGCGGTCGAGGCTGTAATCTGCTTGGTCAGAGTGATGATGGGTGCTCCCTCCTCCTGCTGTTGCCCCTCCTCGTCTCGAGCTACTGTAGTTGTTGTTTTTCTGGTTCTGAGTTGCCCACCAGGCTAACGTCTCTGCCACCGAGCTCCCATGCTGCATAGGATTGTTGCTCGGCGCGTTACTTGCTCTCTTCCGCCGCCTGCCTCTCGTAAAATGTATGCTTTGCAGCCCGAGCTGCTGCGGCGGCGGCTCAACTCCATCTGAATCCAGCGGTTACCGAGCTGAAATACCAACTACCCTTTGCGCTGTTCAATCCGTGTGCCCCCCTTTGCATGTGCCTGTGCGCCTGCTTCTCTGTCTCTCTGCGCCCCTCGTTTGTGCTAACTTTGTCAAATTATTCGTCTCGAGGTAAACACGATTCTAAAACTCTCACTGCAAACAGGATCGATTCCCTGCAGTATCAAACCCTGATACAATCCAATTCCAGAAAGCTTAAGAATGAAGAAATGTTCCTGACCTTGTCGATTCTCAACCCCTTTTCTTTCTTCTTTCTTTCTTTCTCCCCTCCCTTACCAATTCTTTTCTTGTGGGTTCCTGCTGCAACCAAGAAATACAAAACAAACTTCTCAACAATTGTTCACAACTTTACAATTCTCAACCTTTGCTCACCACCCACCTCTCTTCAAGACTGCATGAAGGCCTTGTTTCCCACCCTGATAATTTTCCCTACTCATCATCAATCGCTCCACTACTACTACTACTACGACCACGCTTCTCTGTGACTGAAGAAGAATCTCAGCCCACTTCTCAACCAATTCCTCCTCCTACCAAAAGATCCAGCAAGAACCCATCGATCGATTTATGCAATGTTTTTCAGAAATGGGTTTATGAATCCAACCTGTGTATGTCTGGATCTGAATCTGGATCTCAACGTCTGTGGGTGCGTCCGTCCGTCTTTCCGTCGCCAACAGCCAACAACACAATCTGGTAACAACGAGTAAGTATTGTTCACGAATTCTTTACATGACTTTGCGTTTTGCATTCTCGTACTCGCAACGTTTGTTTGCGCAGCAGCAGGGCCACGTGGGAGATGGGCAACGAGGAAGAGACAAGTGCCCGATAATTTTCGCCCCATCAGATTGTGAGGCACAACCACCAGCGCATTGGGAAAGGAAATTCAGCCATTCTCTCAAGGAAGGAAGGATGCCTATTGGGTGATGGGATGAGCAATCGCAAGCGGACTCGTGCGTCTTTCGCTTGAGGACACAATTGACAGGTGTGTGGCCCACGTGTTGGATCTTCTTCGCTTCGCTTCCTTTCGCTACTCACGGTCTTCCGGGATCTTCGTCTTCGTCCGTGCATAGGCAGTAAAACCATCTAGGGTTTAGGGTTTAGAATCTATTCAGGGTTTAAGCTAATGTAGGGTTTTATCTGATGTCATGATGGTTATTCACATGCAGTCTAGGGTTTAGGGTTTAAAGTCTATTAAGGTAATGTAAGATCTTATCTCATGTGATGATGGTCATTCACATCCAGTCTAGGGTTTAGGGCTTAGAGTCTATCTAGGGTTTAAGGCAATGTAGGGCTTTATCTGATGTGACGATGGTCATTCACATGCAGTCCAGGGTTTAGAGTCTATCTAGGGTTTAAGGTAACATAGGGTTTTATCTGATGGCATGATGGTCATTCACATGGAGTTTAGGGTTTAAGGTTTAGAGTCTATCTAGGGTTTAAGGTAATGTAGGGTTTTATCTGATGTTGTGATGGTCATTCACATGCATTCTCGGGTTTAAGGTTTAGAGTCTATCTAGGGTTTAAGGTAATATAAGGTTTTATTTAATGTCATGATGGTCATTCACATGCATTCTCGGGTTTAAGGTTTAGAGTCTATCTAGGGTTTAAGGTAATATAAGGTTTTATCTAATATGATGATGGTCATTCACATGTAGTCCAAGGTTTAAGGTTTCAAGTCTATCCAAGGTTCAATGTAATAGAAGACTTTATCATTCATGATGATGGTCATTCACATGTAGTACAAGGTTTGGGGTTAGGAGTCCATCCAAGGTTTTAACGCAATGTAGGGTTTTACCTTATGTGATGATGGTCATTCACATGTAATCTATAAGATTTAAGGTCTAAAGTCTATCCAAGACTTAAGGTAACAAGCAATTCTATCACGAGAGGCTTTGTCTTTTATTAAAAAAATTAAAAAAATCTAAGATGACATTTGATGAATGGAGATAATATTGGTTTAACATTATATGTTTTTAATTATATGATCACTTTAATAATTCAATTATTAGTTTTAAAATAAAAACTTTACTAGTTCCAACCCAAGTTTTTCTTTTCAAATTTGTGAATTAGGTGGGTTGGTGATCCCCCCTCAATAGGACTTAGCCAAATTTGGTGAGAGGTGAAAGAGGGAAGTAAAAAAATTTGGGCTTCCCCCCTTATAACACGGAGACTTGTTGGAGCCTATTGTTTAACTATGGTGACTTGAAACTTTTTATCCTCATGATGTGGCACTCCTTGGGACTAAAATCTTATTGAACTTTTTGGATTTTTTGCATTTTTGTCACATTTGTTACATGCCTACAATTGCATATTTTGACATCTCTTTCAATCTTTTCCATATTTTTGGGATCACTTTTCATTTTTACCATATTTTGGTATTTCACTGTGTCATTTCCATTGGTATCTCTAATCATTTTTTCATTTTGGCATATCTTTCTAACTATTCCCACATTTTTTTCCCATATTTTGCCATCTTTTTTTCATCTCTCCCATATGAACACGCCACCAAAGGTTTTGTCTTTTATAAAAATCAAAAAAAATAAAATGACATTAGATGAATGGAAATAATATTGGTTTATTACTATAAATTGGAAATGTGTCTAGCAGTTTGAATGCCATATAAATTGGTTTGTGAAATTTTGGCCAATATGCTTTTAAAACACCTGATTTGGTATAATTCCCTAACACATTTGACCATATATAGTTTAATTGTGATCCAACTTTTGTTGTGATATTTTTGAATTGGGATTTTAATTTTAATTTATAATGTCTATTAATTTATTGTTTATTGTTCTTATGATTGGTATCATTTAAAATGTTGATATTAAAATCTCTTAAAATAATGAATGGGCAATCATTTGGGGACTTTTGAATCAACATTTCTAATGTGTTCAAGAATAACTTTTATAAACACATATTATTTGAATCACTTTTCGAATTCTTATGTTAAATGTAATTGATATATATTTTGATCCATTACATGTTGTTGTGTAATAAGAATGTGAAAGCATTTGTGTGTTATACATCATTATCAAACCATGACCATCATAAATTGAAATGTATGAATATTTGGATGTATTTATGAAATTATGTACATCATTTAATGATTGTATTCTAATTTCCACAATGCAGAAAACATGTGTATATCAATTTTGTTATATGGATAAATTGAAGATTTTCAATTTTGTTTGGAAGATTTAAATTTTTACCATAAAAATCGAAACAAAGGCATGTTCTCGGCATGATAGGTAATGAGAAAATTAATGGACCAGTTAATTCTATGAGTCATCATTAAGATGGCAATAGCCTTGAAGGGAATTCAAGAAAAGGTTTACTCAATAATCCCTGAGTAAAACATGAAATCAAAGTTGGATAGAATGTTCAAACAAATAAATAGGTATCACCAACTTCTTCACATGTTACTACAAATTCTTACAAGGGATACAATGTTATGACCATCATGTCCTTAGACCATAGCTTAACAGATATTCAATCTATTTGCAAGAACCTCATGATACAACAAATAGTGTGTGCAAACAATTCCGCTTTACAATTAGTCAAAATTTGGAACAATGGACCACACAACCATAAATAATGGCTTAATATAAGTTTTGCAAAGCACACTAAAACATTAGTTTCATCCCCTTGGTAGATGCCTTCATACAAATCTTTGGTTCACCATCTATAGCAAGATTGACTTTTAGCACCAAAACAACGGAACTTGCATTGGCACCCAACTTTTAGTGTCATGGTCTAGTGATGTGCTAGATACAATTGTTGGAAGTAGAAGGGGTCTATTATGTTCATCAAGTTTTAACCTCTACACCATGGTAAAAGTGAAATTTAAATTCCTACATAATATTTCACACTATTGTAACAACATATTCGCATTTCACATGCCTATGCTCACTATTTATGTTTTAAGTGTCAACAGACTTAACACTATAATTCATTCCAACATTAAATTCATGGTTATTACATATAACGAAAATCTACACTTAAGAATACATTAAAAAAAACTCCAGAAACAATATTACAATTCATTTCGTCATAATCTAACATTATAGAAAGTTCACACAAAAGATGAACATAAATTCACTGTAGAAGTTTGTGTTTTTTTGTATTACTAAAAACATCAATCCAAGTTACAGCGTAATCCCATGTTTTGTTGAAAAAAATCCCAAAGCAACATTTCAAATCTATGTTATATCAAAACAGAGTCTGTGGTTTTCTACCACAAATATTTCTAGCTCTTCCTATTCTTCTCTCAAAAAAAAAAAACCTTTTTGTTTCCTCTCCCGAACTCCCCTCTTTAAAACCATCCCAAGTCACATCATAATGATCCAAAGCAACAAGAATTCAAAATTCAAACTAACAAAGTTTTTTTATTAGTCCCTATGCTAATTGCCTTGTTCATCCCAAATCACATACTTAGCTTACCCCCCCTTAACATTTTTTTTTCTCAAAATTGTTCAATATTCAATTACCTTTGCACCATAGGTTTAAACATTACTAAACCACCTTGATGCACCCCAATTCAATGAGGGCTTCCAAATGATACCAAAAGCATGGTGGGGGAACTTTGGTTTGGGACATTTTAATGTGACAAACAAACAACCTTTGTTTGTCACTACCTTTTTTACAAATATATATTTTTGTTCACCATTCAATAACAATGCAACTATTGTGTTGAATCCTTTGTAGAAAAATTCATACTTGCAAGGAGGATACATGTTTTGACAATTGCCTACAAATCATTCTACTAATGTTTTATTAATAAAAATAATATTCAACTCATGGAAATGTAACTTTAATCTTCTATTAGATGAAATTGAAACCCTAGTGGATGAGATGAAAAGCTCATGATCTACATTTGGTTATTTTTAAAAACATAATGACAACAAATGCAAATACATAAACAAATATACTTATGTTGACTAGTTATAAAAAAACACTCAATTATCAACTTGATCATGAATATCTATTAAGTAGTTATTGATTTTTAAAATTATCAATAAAAAAATTATGTGCCTAGTGAAAAGCATATTAATAAGTGGGAAGACTTTTATGGCTCAATTATTAAATCCTTAAAATTTGATAATTTATTTGAAAATTTGAAAATTTCATCTAGGTAGGTTATCAGTTTTTGAAACCTTAATCTATTTGAAATTTTCATGCAAGTGGGTCATCAATATTTAAATATTTAAATACTAGTTGATTTAGCATTTCAAAAAGCCTTCCATTGTATGGAATTGCAAAGAGGAGACAAAATACACTTGCTTGATTTAGATTGCTATGATTAGTCATTTATTATTTTAGGTCCATTGCCTACACCTTTTGAAACAATAATCGTTATTCTTCCTTTTAAAGTTTGTTTATTTGATTGCATCTTTGTGAATGCAAGCTTCAAAAGGACAATTGTCTCCACTTTTTCATTTTTGGTAAAGCTTTCACTACAATAGATCGCATTGTGGCAACAAAAAGAAAGCACAATAGATGCATATACCCCAAATTTTGTTGTATAGAATTGCAAAAGAAAAAGACAAAAAAAGGAAAAATATCATGTGAGTTGATTCCATAAAAAAATATTTTATTTATGAATCATGTGGTGTGTTGCTTAAAATTATGAATGAGATTATGAATATTGGCATTTCCCCCTTGTTTTCAAGTTATTTGAACAATTGAAAACATCCCCAACCATAAGAAACATTCTCTCTCTCTTTCTCTCACACTAGATAAAGCAAAATCCTAAAGAAATGTAATGGCCTTATCAATCCAGTAAACTTTCTAAGCCTTGAAAATTCCGCCAACAATTTCATTTTTGTCACATTAACGTGGGTCTCAAGTTTCAACTAGTGTTTTCTTTAGGGGAAATTTTATCATCAAGATTGAATGTAAATCATTAAATCATTTGATATATTGAAATAAGTTGTAATTAGTAATACAAGGTTATAATAACATATTATCCTTTTAGAGTTCAAACCTATCATTACCTCATGTGGTTTGAATATAAGAATGCAACCTTGTTGCTTCATTGTCCATTCATCAATTGCATGGAGGTGGTCAGCAACTAGGGGACTTTGGGTATTGGAATGTGTGTTTTTGATTCTAGACTTTGGATTGTGAAGCCAATCAAATAATCATTCACTAAATCTTCAAAAATCATAACTTGCAATGTGACAATGGGTTGAACCAATTTTTTTCATTTCATATGTTCAATGCTAGTTGAATGGTTTGTTGTTTTGAATTCATGATCTCATGAATCAAATTTTGTTGTAGTTGGAGCTTGGGAGATTGTTGGAATTCCATTTTCAACAATAACATTACATAGTTATGAATATGTTCCAAAAATGCACAACTATACTTAATGTAATTTGTTAAAAAAGACCATCTTGAAAACCACAATGTTAACTTCGGATTATTCAAATGATGATACACTTTTGTCAACAAGTTATTATGTTTTACTAACATACATCAAAATTGAAGGCTCTAATGAAATTGCAAGTATCATAAACTTTTCTAAATTTGATTGTTCAAATTAAATAGAATTTTTATAGTTGATGAGCTAGCATTGAAGAAACACTACAACAAATCATGTTTTATTGCACTACATGACCTTTGGATTTGAATGGACTACGTGCACTCCAAGCATTCCAATGTAATGGAATTGGCACATTCCACACAAAAATGAGTGAAATGTGAGGTGGAAAAGATATTTTCATACAATTCTTTGGAGGTTGACATCTACATATGTCATATTTGAAGTGATATTCATAGTGGTTGTTGGCATTTAAAGATATGCCAAAAGTTGGCACAACCCACCCACACCACGTGTCGCAATAGTAAAAAAAATAGAAAGACCAAAAGTTTGTAACAACTTGTGTGGGTCCTATAACAAATATATATATATATATATTTGTTATAGGACCCACACAAGTTGTTACACTTTCCCTATGGCTTTTTTATTCCCAACACTCATTCTTCCATTTTCTATGGTTTTGGATTCCCGATGCTCCCCTTGCTC
>Ga0209208_10011476_pt1 | contig 11345 bp, 7 predicted proteins | sample S1TSphfallax_3_FD_187694 | JGI IMG/M metagenome (GOLD analysis project Ga0209208, IMG submission 187694) | Host-associated microbial communities from peat moss isolated from Minnesota, USA - S1T2_Fd - Sphagnum fallax MG (SPAdes) (version 2) | ecosystem: Host-associated > Plants > Peat moss >...
TGCATCACACAACTTTTAACTCCTTATGTGCAGGGTAAAGCTCTAGGGTAAGGGAATACCCAAAATTAGGGCCGAAGTTGGTTCTGGCCTCACATTTGGGAATGTCCCTCACCCCTGAGCTTTAGCCATCATAAGGCATGGGGTGACCATTATCATGAACTTAAACCTACCTAGATCATAGGGTGAAGGAGGGGGAGAAGTCGTGCACCTATTTATCAGTGAGAGGGATCCTACACCTATAAGTAGGCATAATTGCCCTAAACCTTAAACCCTAAATCTACTCTTAAGGAGTAGATGTAAAGATCCTGCACTTATAAGTAGGCATAATTGCCCTAAACCCTAAACCCCTAACCCACTCTTTAAGGAGTAGGTGTGAGATCTGTCTTAGTAGGGATATTTAAACATATAAGGCGCCCTCCATATAGTAGGAGAATTCTCCAAAGTGCTTTATGAGTGGAAGGGATCTTTCACATCTTTCACTTGTGTCAGCAGCAAAGCATGTTTTCAGTCTTGGGAAGGCTCTATTGGCTGTGTTTTGTATAACTTGATAGTTGTGAAGAAGCTCACCTAAAGCTGTGTCTTTGGGCAAAGACAACTTTATCTGGTTTTCAGTGTTTGTCAGTATATAGGCAGAACTGACATTCTTGGGGAAACATATGCTTTGACCAAATCCAATAAGCACATTTTGAACAAACTTTCTCAGGGAAGAGACTTTGCACTGGTGTAGGATTTTGGCATAAGTTTTTTGGCTTCAACTTCCCCCAAGGTGTGATGTGACATTGGAGTGTATTATCATGTGTGCATATCATGAATGGGGCATGTTCCATAGAAGTGAATGCATCTAGACAAGAAGTCATAGGAAGTTTTTAGTTTGAAGTTGAAACTTTGCCATATAGGGTAGGGTAGACTGGCCCATCACTGATCGCCTGCCTATGACCGAACACTTTGGCAGATCTTTCTCAATTTGTTCTTCATTTTGAGTGATTTAAAATGTTATAGGAGCGCCTTCTCAAACCTCTACAAATCATCTTTTGAACTCATGAAGCTTGAAAGTCCTTTAGTTTCTCATGAGTTGTTAATTCATAATTATTTCAACAAATTTCAATTTTGATTTTGGATGATCCCCGAATAATAGCTACACAAGAAAACTATGTATTTAGGCCATACCCAATATACAATAAAGTTATATGTAAAGCATACCTTGTTGGACACCAGTTTGGGCGTCAATTTCAACCTTAGTTTGCCATTTCATGCCCAATTGAGGTTATCCAAAAGTTAGCCAAAGTAAACACCAAATAGTTAAAGCCAACAACAAATTTTGGAAACTAAGGCAAATTTAAAAGTTTCAATGTCTAAAGGAATAATGGTGGAATACATTTCACTTCTAAAGAAAATAAAGATGAGGACAAGGCATAAAGGAAGGTCATTAAAGCACTTTGGACATAAGCATGGTAAAGTGGATAATTTGTGTTCCTTGTCATCAAAAATGACAAGTAATCATAAATTAACTTTGATGTCTTGAAAATAAAAATATTTTTTTATTCAATGATTAATATGAGGATAGATTTTTAATAAGATAAAATTGACAAATCACATCTTCAATATATATTGAAATAATTTTCTTAAAAATGTATCCTCTTGCAAAGATGTTTAGGTTTTATAAAGAAGGTTGCAAGTGTTTGAAATAAGGATGAAATATTGATTTTTTTAAAAATTCAAACTAATGGAAGTGTTAAAAAATACTTGTGTACTTTCAAATTGTGCATATTATAGTCATAATATATGAAATTTCTAATGTAAAAATAGCTTTGAATATTATATTGATTGGGTTAGTTTCAAAGTTTCGATGATATAAAGTTTTTCAAATTTTGTATTTGACTCATCACAAATTGAGTGAAGGCTTTGATGGTTTTATATTTCTATATGTAAAAGTTTTTAATACACTTTTGTATGTTTATGTCAAAAATTGTAACCTAGATTTTGGGCAAACTAATTGTTTACTTTATCATGTTATTTTGCCTTGTGAATGAATAAAAGTGGAAGTCAAAAAAAATTTGGGACCAATTTTAAAGCAAAAAACAATTTCACTCCTTATTTTTCCATTGTGTTGAAACTTTCCTCACATTTTTAATTTAATTCCATGTTTTGGTGAAACTAATTGTGTTTGTGAGTAGTTTCTTCATGAGATTTTATGAACAACTTTAATGTGTTTAGGGTTTATGGATGGGATGTTTATATTGTAGCACAAGCAATCAAATTATCACCATGTATGATATTCCTTCCTTTTGATGTTTTCTTTGTTTCTAATTGCTAATTGCAAGTTGATTTGGAATTGATGGATAACTTTATATTATGGTAATGCAATTTTATCAAATATGAATGGATGATTATCAAAAAATCATTTATATAACACATTGGTATTGCAAAGGGAGAAAAAAAATTTGGGTTAACTTTCAAACAAATGAGCCACCATGAGTTGTTTTTACTATTGGGAAAAGGTTGAAGGTTTGAGGGAAGGTGGGGGGGGTTGCCATACAAACTTTGATCCATTACAATTTTTTGAAGTAGGAAAACTCAAAGCATCCTTGGATTATGTAAGGAACAAAAAATTCAATCCCAAAAATATGTGGAAGTAGATGAAGAAAAAGACCCAAGAGTTGTGGTCTGTTGTGTGGGTCATTGGGGAAAAACAATTTTGAAAAAAAATGAGGTTCAAAGGTTTCAAGACAAAAGAACAAAGCCAAAATCATGGCCCTTATGTTAGTTGCAAAAATAAGTAATATACTAGGCACCATGAATGGTATAATTCACTACAATTCATAAGAGGATGAACTAAATATCCCTTAATGAGTTGTAACAAAGGCTTAGTTTTGCACCTCGAGTGGTTTTGTGCAATACATAATTCATGTCTTCCATGATCAACCCTTGTCTTGCCAAAGAACAAAAAATAATTTGTATGTTTTGTTATTCTTTGTTGGGATTGAAGTCACAACTTAAGGGGAGTTATACAAACATTGTTAACCATTTGTAATAGTAAGATGTTGTGTGGATTTTGTTTAATATTTTTGCAAGACATTAGTCAAACCCTACAATAAAATTATGTAAGGTGCCACACTAATGCCTAGACATAGCTCATTACGGGGCATTTAACATGTTTCATTTGCATGGCTTCAAATTTGAAAGTTAAGAAATGTTCATCTAGATTTTGCACCCCCACCCCTTATTTGGGTTTATACTAGTGTTTACCATAAGCAACTTACAATGATCATTATTCCTTGTATTCCCACCCATAAATATTAAAAATTTGACAAACATCTAAACATATTGTCTTTGCCATAATTGATCAACATGTGTGATGCATGTGAACACAACTTGATTTTGCAAGAGAATTGGCTTTGGAATAGGGATTTTGCTCGAGAGACTTTGGCATGCCTTCCTTAGTCTTAGAAGCTTCCATTTTTTTTTTCCACATACAACATTTTAGAAAGCTACAAAGTTACATTGTGGGCTTTCAATCAAGTAGGTTATACCAAAATTTTAGCCTTCAATGTCAAGTGATTAGTTCATGCAAGGCAATAAAGGTGGCAAAAGTTACAAGAAAAACCTATAAATTTATATTTCAATGTGTGGAGGTGCCTAAGATGAACTCCTTTTCCACCCAACTAAATAGGGTTGGGATGACAAAAGAAAACCCTTACAATACATAGTTAAGTTGGGCAAAGATCTATTCAAGTGTTCAATTCATTGAGTTCAAGATCTATTGTTTATTAATCAGATGGAATCATGTTGCCCATTTTCTCATTGGATTGGAAAGAAGTTTGGTTTAAAAATGGGACCAAGAAGGAAAGTGCATTCATCAAGTCTATATATCACAAGGTAATTGCAATCAACTCTTCTAGAGCCCAAGCCAACTCACTCCTAGATGGTAGGTTTCCATCTTGCACAATAAATCAACATGAAACACCAATTTTTCAATTGCATTTCAAACCAAACAAACTTGGTTATAGGCAATGGTTATTTTTAATAAATTGTGTTACAAACCCAATTCCAATGCTCTTTGGAGGGTGTCATTTTTTAACATTACAATCTTAGTGAAGAGCTCCTTAGTAGATTCAAGAAATTCTCGAATGTTTGGAGAAACTAAGGAGTCTACTCTTACAAACAATTTGGATTGACAAGAATCATTATTCATTTTGACAAAAGTGCATCAATGAGGTTAAAGTCAAACCATTGATTTGAGAAGGTTTTTTTGAATATGCTACATCACAAACTTCATGGGCCACAATTTGACAATAATATGTTATTCACAAATCAATGTCAAAGCCAAAACCAAGTAGCTTGATCTCTTTAACAAGCAATGGAACACACATTTTGCAATTTGCTCCAAGATGATTTTGAAATTAAGTGGTGCTACTCATTACATAGGATGACTCTCGTAAGATAGTTTGGCATGCATTCCATTTTTTTGAAACATAGGTTGCCCCACCTACCTTTTGTTCTTGGGCCTTGTTGGCTAGGTTCATGGGATTATGTTATTTGTTTCTATTTGTAATTAACTACTTTTCATTTGTGCCAAAAAAAAATAGGAAATTTTCTTAGATAAAAGCAAACTTGGTGGTTATTAAGTATGAGTAGGTAATAGCCTTTTTTATTGCAAAATTTCACCGAATTAAAAAAAAGAAGAAATGAAGTGTTTTTGAAGGTTTTCAATCACTAGAAGTGACAAAATAAAAATAAAAATCACCAAATCCCTATATTTGGTTTCCAATGTGTAGCAAAATATATAGAAGGGTGATTAAAGATTTATATTTCATATTTGATTTATAGCCAGATTTGGCTAAATCTTCCTAAGGACCATTGCCAATTTTTTCTATAACTTTCATGAATGGTCACCATTGTAACCCCAGCCCTTATTCGGGCAGTTCTTAAGGGTCATAACCATGAATCTCAAAAATTTGAAAAATAAAACTCTAATAACCACCACTTATTTACCAAAATTTCCATGAAAACCACTTGCTCTTTGAGGTTTTGAAAATAACTGGAATTAGAATTTTTTTATTCTAATTTTTTCCCATAAATCAGAACTGATTATTATTAACAAAATTTAAATGCCCACGCAACACTGGTCAGTACATAGCTAACCACCGTAGTTAGCAATGGGACTCAAATACAACCAAAAGGTAGATGGTGCACTGGTTGATGCTAGTTCGCTCTGGCCGGGCCTTTTTCTTATATTGCCAAAATGTGAAATTTAAAATTTAAAAAAAAATTAAAAAAAATGATTTGAGAAATTTTCAGTCACCAAAAGAGAGGGAAAAAGGGGAAAAATAGCCAAATTGGTATATGTGGTTTTCACTGTGTAGCCAAAAAATATAGAAGGATGACTAAAGATTTGTAGTTTATTTGTGGTTTATAGCCAGGATTTACTAAATCTTCCAAAGGATGATCGCCACTTTTTATTACTCTTCAAATGAATGATCGCCACTTTAGCTACAAGCAGAAATTCCTTACAAATCTTTACAAATTGCTCACTGCTGGGTCACATAATCCTCTCTCTCTCTCTCTCTCGCACCCTCTCATAGGCTGAGGCCATAAACAACAACAATTATGAAGAGTTGATCATGATGCACTCCCTACTCCTCCCATTCCTCGAGTGTGACCATGAGCATTGAGTACCAACCCCCTGTCCGAAATAACTGCATGCACAGGACGTGGGGGAAGAAACATAATTACCTCCCGTAATCACACATTGCCCCCATGTGATTAGTGACTTCCTTAATTAGCAAGGTCGGTGCCTGCAAGAAGAATCCAATGAAATTGGGAACATGGGACATCATCAATTAAGTAATAAGACCAAACACAGAGTGCTCCTCTCTAAATCCCTCATCCAACTTTGCTGTTTGTCAGATGCTCTGTGTGTTTTTGTGTGTGTGTGTGTTCTCTTGCACAAACATGGCTGGCTATTTGTGACAAAACTAAAACCTACCCATTAATTAATTCATAACAGACTAAGTAACTGGCACAAGGTGATGGGTTATCGGAAATCCCTTCAGCACTCCCCCTCCCCCTTCCCCCTCCTTCAACTATTTCCGGTAACCCATGACCTGGAGCCAGTTACCAGACATAAGCTATGGTTCCGAGGTTTGAGACTAATGGTGTAACCCTCCTGTCGATGGATGGAAGAAAAGTTGTGTAACTTTTTTTCTCGATGGAAGAAAACTCATATCCAACATCCTGTCCAGATGATGCAATTGTTTGAAAGGAAAGGTGATTTGAGGTTATTTGAGGTGAATGTCAAGTGGAGGATGAATCAGAAGCTTGAGAACCAGTGGCCATTTGGTTAGGATGCACCTATCTATCTATACTGCTCCACAGTAGCAGCAGCACGACCATTGCATCAAAGTTCATAATGCCAATTTTAGTGTGCAATGCACACTTAGAACATTACCAGCGTTTGGAAATGCAGGAACAAGAGCTAGACAAAAGGAAGCAGAGGAAGCCATGGAAAAAAAGTTTAGAATTTAAGTGCATTAGAAAAATGTGTGGGACTTTTGTGTGTGATGGGTCAATGGTCATGGGTCATTTGTTATCCTGTTTGTGACATAAAAGCTGAGTTGATTTTTCTAACAGACAGCTAGCTGCACATCGTATTGACTACTAGAACTGTTCCTGGTCAATGAGTTTCTGCTCCCCCAGAAAAATAAACAATGCAGTGCAGTTACACTTGCACAGAATTGAAAGGTTTGAAAACTTATTTGCCCCCAGGAGCAAGATCATTGATTGATTGAACAAAAAGATCTGCAAAGTTCAAACTTCAGAATGTAATTGCAATGTTCTGGGACAGATGAGGGTGATTATTGGTCTTCAATCTGTTTGTGGAAAAGTTCTTCAAACCATGTTGGAAAACTCGACTTTTATGTTGCAAAACTTGGCTTTCACGGCAAACATGAAAGCCAACTTTTGCATTTGACATAAAAGCCGAGTTTTGCAACATAAAAACCGTGTCTTTTAAACAGAGAAGAATGTCATTCTTTTCGCTAGATACATAGTACATTTATTCTTGGGCAAACCAGGCAAGAAGAAGAAAAGCTCTGGCAGCAAAGGAAAAGCTTAGAAAAAGCACAATTTAATTTACTTATCTAGCATAATACTCTAATGATGATCATGATTGAGCTCATTAAGAAATGGGAAATCATTTTCAACTCTTGTATTTGATGGGTTTTAAAACTTTTTGCAGGGAATTTATAAATCTTTGCTGTTTAGTTTTGATTGCAGGCTCTTGAATTGATTATGGATAGTTTTAGTTCAGATTGCTTGAATTCTCTTTGCTGACATAAACTTATAGGGAGTCAGAGTGTTCAGCATGGACTAAATTTAGAGCTTCATCATCATGTGAGTGGTGAGAAATGATGAAGTTATGATGATTTACAGTCTGCTGAATTTATAGAGGGGTTTATAACTTGACGTGTGGGTTTGTATGTTTCTGCGGCAAACACTAAAATTAGGGTTTAGGGTACTCGCTGAAGTGTGGGAAAAAAAACTTCCATCATTGCCAAATTCCCCATTGAAATGAGCACTACCCTAAGACCCCAATTATGTTGACTCCATCATCAAGCATGACTGAAGCTTTTACAATCAAGATGAGCAGTAGTGTGTTAATGTAGTGTAGAAAATCCAATAGCTTTGATAAGATCCTGGTGACTGATGAGCAACCTAAGAATTCCAACAAAAAGGGTTATGTGTCATAATAATGCATTTGAGAACCCACTAACTGCTAGGCACACCACAACCCTTCACTTGCTTTTAGTACAGACTTTTGGGTGGTTTCTCACTCATTTTTCATTAAGGTTATTGAGATTTCAGATCTGATTTTTTAAAAATGGACATATAACTGTAAGCAAAAGTTTCCAAATACATCATCCCTTGCCATGATCAGCCATCCACTGGAACTGCTTGCAATTGAGTCACATTGTTTCTCACTCTCCTAACTTGTCTTCACAGAAGGCATACATCAGATTTGAGAGTAATGTACATCTGAAACTCAGTTGAGACTTGAGCCTATCCAGGAGTGAATTGGACATCTCATCTGTCCATGGTATCATGGGCCTGAGTGTTTTAACATCAGCCAACTACATACACATTACATTTCCAGCATATTCTACTTCAGCTAAAAAAACCAGCAAATCTATCTTCCATGTGAACTCATCATCATGGCAAATCTACCATCTAATTTTTACACTAACCCACTCACAAAGATTGGCAATGATATTATTCTCAAGAACCCACAGGACACAAAAACAAAAGCTGTCTTTCTCACAATAACTAATACAACTTTCATGTCCTGGGCATTTTCATCTACTAGATTTCAGAAATAAACTACATTTCCATGGCACCCATCCCAATACATATTGATCCCATATGTCCCTGCACACATTGCTATGCTAAAAATGCAAAATAGTAAAACCAAGCTCAGAGATGACAAACAGACAAGTTCTTGCTTCTTCTGCACTTTTCTCAATTTCCCTCTCTGCTGCCCAGACACAATTATAGTAGCTATCATCTCTGGATCATCTCAACTGGATTCTGGTGTGTAGACTGTGGCAATGGCTGAAAAAAACCACTAAAAGCAAAGCTTCATCTTGGTAGCTGCAAAATGCTGATATGACTGTCAGCAGTTGTACAGTTGTACAATGGGACACGTGTTTTACATCAAGGGCTGTGACAACAACAGTCCTCCAGTCCCTCCCCCTAAACCTCAATTTTCTAAACTCGTAATTGAATATGTTATGGCACCAAGACACTCACTCCACCTGCCAAGCATAGTAGAGAGTTCATGTTGAGAAAGGCAACACTGTTTTTGCCTGCAACAACAGTGTTATCCAGGCTGTAGTTGGCTGTGGCTAAAAGGAATATATCTCATAGGGTCATTGGCAAAGCAATGCTTGGAGTTTCTCTAGAAATTGTGGAATATCCAACCCATAGTAATGTTACTTCAGCTGAAATCTTGATGGTTGTTTGTTTTGGCAAAAGTACCCACAGAATTCCTCCCAGTTTGAGGTCATGATGAAGCATTGTATCTGGCAGATCTCATGTCCAGCAAATGCATGTATCTCCATCAGCCTTGTGTGCACCATGCATTAAAATGAATCCTGAAATTAAAAATGCCTGCAGTGCCATTGCAATCCAAATGCTTAGACCACAGTAAAGTCACCCTTCATGGGTATACTGTACCTTAGAGTCACAATCCATAAGGAGAGGAACACTTCACTATAATTGTGAAGGAACAAGAGACAAAGAGACATCAAAGAAGCAAATGGAAAACTCATGATGTCACAGATGTGTGAAGATTGTTTTTGTAATCTAGAGAGATTACAAAAGTTCCTGAAGGAAAAGAATTGCTTACTTCTTTAGATGTGCAAGGATGTCATCAATGTATGTTCGGAGGACAAGGAGCTATGCATGTAGGGAGCAGCTGCTGCTGCTGGATCTGAGGCTGCAGCCAGCCCCTGCAACAACTTGATAACCTCCATGATATCATCCAAATAGTATTTTGCCTTGCTAGGTTTCTGGCCAACTGTACAAGCAAAAACTTCTGCAATGTGTGAACATGATATGGTAGTGGCTATGCTCTCAAACATGTCTTCATCAGAGCGGTCATCCCCGATACACAAAACAAAATCAGGAGGAGCACCCTTCACCGCCATCATTGCCAGCAGCTCTTCCACAACCACACCCTTGCTCACACCCTGTTGACAAGATTGACAGATTTTTAGTTGAGGCAGGCAGCTCAAATACTGCATTGATAAAGCAATCCAAGATGATCCAAGATGCCTGCCACATGATATTGTTGTTAGGGTTTACCTTTGGTTTCACTTCCACAATGTGGGCTCCACTCTTGACAGTGACTGGCTGGTTGGCCAGCACGCTCTCAAGGTGGTCCAGGAGCTCTTTTGCTTGCCATGATCCAAAATCTGGGTCTGCATCACGGTGGTGCCAAACCATGGCACTTTCTTTCCATTCAATGTATGAGCCATCAGTGCTTTCTGTGTACTGTTGCATCACCGGTTCCACCACTTCCTTCCATTCAAAGTTCACCATGGGGGGGTCCCACTCTTCTCTTTGCCATCTCCAAGTTGCCCACTCTGAATCTCTGTTCCACCTGTGTGCAATGGAGTTTCAGAATTTTATGCTCTGATGCCAATGCTGTGACCAGACTTGGCCACTTCAGAACAAATCTCTTGAGTTTTCAGAAACCATCTGAACCCTCTTCTCAACTATACACCACAACCCAAAACTTGTTATTGTCAAAGAATAAATATATAATTCCTCACCTGTAAAAGTAGCCATGTTCTGCTGCAAGTCCTAGCTTCTCACATGATGAAAAGCATGAATCCAAAATCTGGCGACCTCGGCCACTCACAATGACCACAAAATTTTTGGGATCACTGCACAGAGTGTTCAAGACAGACAAGACCTCTGGGCTAGGAGTAGGGTTGCTGTTGATGGATGTCTGAGGCATGACGGTGCCATCATAATCCAATAGAATGGCACGACTGCCACTCTTCTTGTATGCTGATACAATGAGATCTGTACGGAGCCTACGAAAATCTGGATCCAAGGCAACAACCCGAAAGCCCAATCCAAAACCAATTCCATAGCAACGTCGCCGTGCATGACCTTTACAGGTGCGCTCCAGATCACCCATAAAACTGCGTGACCAGTAGGCAACATCATGGGTATTTACATAACGAAAGTGCTTCTCATGCCGCATGTGCTGCTCTGGATCAGGGAGTTTAATAGCAGTGTTCATGGCCTCTGCAACTGCTTCTATGTTCCAAGGGTTTACTCGAATTGCCCCACTGAGAGATGGTGAGCATCCTATGAATTCTGACAGTATCAGCATACTCTTCTTCTTTTTTGCAGCCGCCTCAGGAGTTGTTGAGCTGCTGTTGAAGGAAGCCAGTTGAGGGGGGCCACCACCTTCCCGGCATGCAATGTACTCATAGGGGATGAGGTTCATGCCATCCCGCACTGCGGTTACAACACAACACTCTGCAATTGTATAGAATGCGATTCGCTCATACAAAGGCACATGTCTTTCCAAAAGCATGACTGGCTTGTACTCCTCTTGTCCTTGACTTCCAAACTCCTCATTGATTCTCTGAGCAACAGTGTATGCCTCATTCTGGAGCACATCCAGGTCTTTTCCTCTACCTCTGGGAGGGTTGATGATCTGGACAAACACTACCTTGTCCCTCCACCTTGAATGCTGGTGCAGCAATTGCTCGAATGCAAGCAATTTGAGACCAATACCCTTAAAGATATCCATGTCATCAACTCCAAGA
>Ga0209208_10011477_pt1 | contig 11344 bp, 5 predicted proteins | sample S1TSphfallax_3_FD_187694 | JGI IMG/M metagenome (GOLD analysis project Ga0209208, IMG submission 187694) | Host-associated microbial communities from peat moss isolated from Minnesota, USA - S1T2_Fd - Sphagnum fallax MG (SPAdes) (version 2) | ecosystem: Host-associated > Plants > Peat moss >...
TCAAGAAAAATCAAATCAAAGCACGAAATTAAGTTATAGATGGTAATTCATAAATAGACATGTAATATTGCTAGTATGTAAATGAATAAAATTAAGGTAGATAAGAAATTAGTTAGGTAGTTACTTAAATGTAGGTAGGTAATATTCATACCTATTTACCTACATAACTTTGATATCTTTTTATAACCTAATTATTACCTTCCATTACATATTTAGTTCATAAATTAGTTATCTAAGCTAGCCAACATACTTATAGTTTTTTTTAAATCAATAAATGTTAGCAAAATATTTTAATTAGAAACTTAGTTTATTTATAATGGAAAAAGGTGTTTAGAAATTTAGAGCTCTAAATTTTTTATATTTAATAATGTACATATTCATTACATACATAAATAATATTTGAATTTCATAACCAAGATTATTATAATGACTAATTGTAGTCACAAGCATATTAAAATTCATGATTGTAATGGTTAAGTATAGACACATAGTAATAGTATAAATGATTATAGTCAATAACCTTAGTAATGTAGTCATACTTTTGGTTAGAAAAGTCTAATAGTCATAAAAGACATGTCTTATATGACTCCATGACTAGGTGAGGACATAGTCACAAAATGGCCTAGTCATGTCCATTCCACATTTTGGCATAATGATTAAATCCAACAATCCCATTTGTTTGGAAATTTGTTTTTTGCACCTACACATGACCCCACTACGTTGAAAATTGAAAATGATGGTTCCTTTATACCCTTTTTGGTGGACCTCTGAAATTCTCACAAAACTACCAAACCTTATTAGACATTTGGGCATATTCACAATTAGGGTACCCAAAAAGACAATCTAATGAAAAAAAACTACAAAATATTGTTTTGGATTGTTATTATATTTATCATTTCATGATTATAATGAATTGGTGTATGAATATAATTAAAATGATGTCATGTTACTCTATAAAAAAAATCCAAAAATAGATAAAATATAATATAAATGTCCTTTTGAATCCTTGTCAATAAGTTGAATCCTTGTTTTAATTATAATTTTTATCTTAAAAGAATAAAAAGGAATGTATTAAACAATGCAATTGACTTTAATTTTCTTCCATGAATAAGTAAAGCATAAATCTATGTTTGGCATTGTTCATATGATGCATTTGATCAAATAATATACGATATAAGGGTCAAAATATGGTTGCACTACCCAAAAGGATCATTTCATTTTATATTCATTGGACCCCTTCACTTAAACATGTTGAAACTTAATGACACATTCATATTGATTTTATTCATTGATAAATATATTACAAAGGTACTATTATATGCATAGAATGTCAAATTTGAACAAGTTTAAGGATTCCTACCAAGTCCTTGAAAAAAATCCAAGACTTTATCACACAAGAAAAGAAAAATTCAAGGATTCATAAAGAATTTGTAAACAATTCTTTTTGGCCCAAGATTTTTACCACAAACACCTTATGTGTTAATGTGTATATAATATATGAATGTGACAAGAACCAAATGCCTTATTGTAATGTGAAAAGTTTTTAAAAGTCAATTTTTTGGGAATTTTGGGCCATTGATAGAACATGGCCCACATTGGATAAATTTAACTATTCTCACTTTCATAAGTGAAAATAATAGATATTTTAAAAGCCTACATAAAATTTGGAACAAAATTATTTCATTTGACATGAAAAAAAGGGGTGAAATGTAAGATAGGTCATGAGAAAAGTGAAGTAAAAGGTGAATTTGGGAATCTTTGGAATGAGTCCTTATGTTTCAAAGGGGGTATCCTGATCATGCTTGGACTATAAATTTTTTTAAGGCTATAAAATCCATTTTGAAAGGGTTGCAAGGAAAATGATTATTATTTTAAACCAAATTTTTGTTGATTTTTTGTATTCACTAGGCTTAGAATTTATGGCCCCAAATGTCAACAACATGTGGGTAAAAACACAGTAAAAAAAGCCACCTAAATGAATGGACTTTCCTTAAAACAACATTTTTTTTTGTTTGAAATATCACAAGTGAAGTATAACAATTTGGATTGTCATAATTTTTTTGGAATATTGTCCATTAATTACAAGTTTACATGCTCAAAGCTTGAAACAAATAAAAGAAAAATTTGCATGTTTAAAGCATTCAAACCTTGATAATCCTGCTTGTTCAAAATACATGTTCAAAAGACAATGCTTGTTTTTTCAATCTTTTTTTTTACCAAATGTGCACCATTCCTTTTGAAACCAAAGAGGATTTTAGCATTGCATCTAATTACACTACTAGGAAATGCGTCCTAGTTCACTATGGGTTTCACTAGATTTTTGAATGAATTTGGACAATTTTACCTAGTGAAATTGTTTAACCCCCTAGTGAACAGGGACCAGTTGCTACGAACAATGATTTGTTTCACTAGTACCTAGTGAAACAAGGTTATTTTCAAGTGAAATACACATTTACCAAACCATTCACTTGCTAGTTAATTAACTAACCAGTATGGAAATTAATTAATATTTAATTATTTAATATGTAATATTATTGATAATTTCATGATTTTTAAAGCCTATTATTTACTGACACATGTCACTACCTACGTTTGGTTAAAAACCTAGCCTAGGTAGGTAGGCCACATAATCAACCTATGCACCTAACCTAGGAATTTGATAGGAGAATATTCGGTTAACATACCATTGTTGACCACACACAACACCACCCATGAGGTTTTATCCCTTGACCTTTGGAATGGGGGCAAACACATTTACCATCAAACCACCCCACTTGTTGTGATAATATGTTACATTACATTCTATTTATCAAATACTTCATTTTAAACATTACAAAAACATAAACTTTGAAAATTCATATCTTATTGAGATTTTGTTCAAATGAAATGATTCGAGTTTACTTTTTAAAAATATTCAATAATGTACATAATTACATTTATTTCTTTTTGAAAGTTTAAAATCATTTGAACAAAAAAAAAATTTAGTAAATGGATTTATTTTTGTTAATAGAATAATACTACCTATGTTAAACTACTTTCAATTATTATATGACTATTCTTTTTATTAATTTAAATTATTTCACCTTACATAATTTACGATTATTTATGGCTATTCTAAATTACTTTTCGTTATTTTTGGCTATTTTAACTTATTTCACCTGAAACTATTTTCAACTATTGTAAGTTTTTTTTTATTCTATGTTATTTTTGGCTATTGTAGATTATTTCAATTTAAACTACTTGCAGTTATTAAAAATTACTTTCGGTTAGTTTAACTTATTTCACCTTAGGCTATTTTCAACTACTATAATTTTTTTTTGTCTATTTTAACTTATTTTTGACTATTTTAACTTATTTCACTTTAAACTATTTTTAGCTATTGTAAGTTTTTTTGTTATTCTATGTTATTTTTGGCTATTGTAGATTATTTCAATTTAGACTACTTACAGTTATTATAAATTACTTTTGTTTATTTTAACTTATTTCACCTTAAGTTATTTTCAGCTACTGTAAGGTTTTTTTTTATCTATTTTATGTTATTTTTAACTATTTTAACTTATTTCACCTTAAGCTATTTTCAGCTATTGTAAGTTTTTTTGTTATTTTATGTTATTTTTGGCTATTGTAGATTATTTCAATTTAGACTACTTGCAGTTATTAAAAATTACTTTTGGTTATTTTAACTTATTTCACCTTAGGCTATTTTTAGCTATTGTAAGTTTTTTTTGTCTATTTTATGTTATTTTTGGCTATTGTAAATTATTTCAATTTAGACTACTTGTAACTATCATAAGTTAATTTTGGCTATTGAAAATTATTTCACTTTAAGTTATTTTTATTTATTATAAATTATTTCACCTTAGACTATTTTTGGCAATCCTAAGCAATTATAATATATGGCTATTGGTTGTTCTTTTATTAGTGCTATTGGTGGTTATTAATGGCTATTGGTACTTATTTTATTTTTGGCTATTAATGATTTTTAGTGGTTATTCTATTAATAATTATTGATGGTTATTTTATTAATGGCCATTAGTAGTTATTCTATTAGTGGTTATTCGTGGTTATTCTATTGATGGCTATTAGTGGCTATTATATGAATGGTTATTGGTGGCTATTATATTAATGGCTACTGTGGTTATTCTATTAATGGCTACTGGTGGTTATTCTATTAATGGCTACTGGTGGTTATTCTATTAATGGCTACTGGTGATTATTCTATTAATGGCTATTGGTGGTTATTCTATTAATGGCTATTGGTGGCTATTTTATTAATGGCTATTGATGCTTATTCTATTAATGGCTATTGGTGGTTATTCTATTCATGGCTAGTGGTAGTTATTCTATTAATGACTATTGGTGGCTATTATATTAATGGCTATTGGTGGTTATTATATTAATGGTTATTCATGATTAATCTATTAATGGTTGTTAGTGGCTATTATATGAATGGTTATTCGTGATTAATCTATTAATGGCTATTGGTGGTTATTTTATTAATGGTTATTCGTGATTAATCTATTAATGGCTATTGGTGGTTATTTTACTAATGGCTATTCGTGATTAATCTATTAATGGCTATTGGTGGTCATTTTACTAATGGTTATTCGTGATTAATATATTAATGGCTATTAATGGGTATTCTATCAATGGCTATTGGTGGCTATTTATTAATGGCTATTGGTGGCTATTCTATTAATGGCTATTGGTGGTTATTCTATTAATGGTTGTTGGTGGCTATTCTATTAATGGCTATTAGTGATTATTCCACTGTAAGCCATTGGTGGTTATTTTATTGGTGGTTATTAATGGCTATTTTATTAATGGTTATTAATGGTTATTGTATTATAAATTATTGTTGGTTATTATATGTTATATTACTGGTGATTATTATATTATAAATTATTGTTTGATATTTTATGTTATAATATCATAGGCTATTGGTAGTTATTATATTGTAGGGTATTTAAAATTATTTTTCATAGGTTATTATTTTATATTCTAAGTTATTTTTACCATAGGTCATTATATTTTGTTTTAGATTATTTTAAAGTTATTATGCTTAGGATAAAATAAGTTATAATAACATTAAATAGAATGACCTTGAATGATTTAAAGTATAACTTGAAATAACATATATTAATTTTAAATAAAATAACCTAAGGTATAGCTTAAAATTAGTTGAATAATTTAATTTTAAATAATTTAAAAGCTTATAATAAACTAGTTAAGATATTTTAAGGTAAAATAACATATAATAATTTAGGGTACAATAATTTATAATAGCCTATAATAACATAGAATATAAGTTAAAATAACTAAAATAGCTTAAAATAATATAGGGTATATCATAAAATAACATAAATGAAATATTTTTAAAAACATAAAAATAAACATATTTGTTATAGTAAATTATACTAGTGAATTATGTTAACCAGAAATGAAACATGATGTCTACATAGTGATATTATAATGAAATAACTTCCATTAGGTGAAATCAATAAAATGCAATGAAGTTATTTCACTTTTAAGGTCCCATAGTGATTTAAGCTAGTAAATTACACCCCACTTTGGTAGTAGTGTTAGAAAGGCAAAAGGAATTGAACTAATAAAAATTGTTTTTATAATTGATTTGAGCACATTTGATTCAAAAATGCTAAATTGACTTTGAAAATTATGGATTTTGAAAATGTGCCTTGAACAAAAATTGTTCATATTAATGTGATAAAAGGCATGAATGCGTAATATACATGATATAAAATCAATTTTTAATCAAAATGTATTTATATCTAAAATCTAGTGTCAAAGGGGGTATCCAAAAAATAAATTATAAGATTATAAACCAACAAAAAAACAATAAGTGTCATGTGTAGTCCTTGGAAAAGGATTTTTACCGTGGTGCCCCTAATGTTTTTAATTGTATATGCACCCATATGCAACTTAAAACCATTTTATATTTGCAAATGCAACATCAAATTATTTTTACATGGTGTTATGAAAGATAATTGCATCAATAATTGCAAAAGTAGTTGATTTGGACGCAAGTTGCAAATACATGGATAGGTATGGATAATATTCCTTGTGCTATAATGTTCAGAATAATGAAATGAATTTTTTGAAATATGAAAATGAAGTTGAATACCATCATAATTATCACAAGTTACAATTTAAATAATTTCAATCCTCATATGACAATATCATAATAAATTATGAAAAAATAGTAATTTCAAATTTATATAAACAAATAAATTTTGAAAAAAACTATTTATTCATTTTTTCAATGTGGAAGTTGACCTTAGGCTATAATCACCTTGTTCCACCTAAACATCAAAAGATCCTTCAAATATGTAATATTGTGTTAAAATTGTTTTTTTTCACTCAAACATCAAAATAGTTTCCCTTGTAAATAAGTTGGGTGGGACTATCCAAGTCCATAGTACAATTCCACACAGCTATAATTTACCCAATTGCCATTAAAAAAGTTCCTATTGAAAGAAATTGAATGGATGTTTTTAATGACATCTATCTATAAGGAAGGTAGTTTTTTTTGTAAATTTGTTTGTTAGAGATCTCCCAAACCACAACACCTCTTGTCACACTCTTGGTATTGTTGGAAAGGCCTCCCTAAGTAAAGGCACACCAAGTTGATTTCATAATTGGTATTGTTGGAAAGGCCTCCCTAAGTAGGGGCACACCAAATTGATTTCATAATGTTTTCAGCTATGGTAGAAAGGTTATTGAATATTGAACAAAATTTTCATTGAAAACTCATGTAAATTGAAACTAGAATTCATAAAGGAATTTGGGTGCACTCTTGGTATTGCTAGATAAATAAAGACTTAATGAATGTGATTTTGAAATTTTTAGACCTCGGGTGCGAGAGATATTGAAATTTGAATAGTTTTTGTCATTGGAGATTTAAGTAAATTTTTAAAATGATCTCAAAAGAAAAAATTAGTTGGATAACCAGTTCACACTAGAGCCAATGGCACAAGCTACACTAACAAGGGGTGTGTCACACTGTGGTCTTTCCAATTACATTAAAAAGCATCATAAGGCAAAAGAAGAATTATGGAAACTCAAATATGTCACCATGCAAAATTATAATCTTCAAAAAAGCCTCTAAAAGAAACCAAAATCCTTCAAGATATTATAATTCTATAACTAATCTCAAGTTTCAACACAAGCCAAAATATCATTTTTCAAAAATTGTCATATAAAAATAGACCTATTATCTAGGGGCCAACATCCCTTAAGCTACTATACTCTACAATGAATCTACTACAATATCCCTGCCTTGGTAGGCAAGGCCAATAAACTTCAGAAATCAACATCTCCGGGCACACTAGTATAGTTTTATATAGAAAAACCCCGGCCCCGTGGATGGATGGGCTAGGGGAAAATGGCCAATCTAAAGCCCATCCAACGGGCGCGCTGCACGAGGATCTCGTCGCTCAGTTGGGCAAGACAGCGGGAGCCACTACATAGGGCTTGTGTTGGGCCCTTGTTTTCCCATCTTCTTCTTCAATGCAACGATCGTCTTCGTCTTCATTCTACAGAGATTCAGAGGAGTCGTGATCGGTAAGAGACAGCCCTGAGGTTGTGAAGACTTAGATATATGTTTTCACTGCAACCTTTCCCTGCGCTTTGTGATATAATCTGCATTGTAGGATATTGCACTCGTGTTGTAACTGCAGATGTAGTCAGGCTCGTAGTTCCTCCTGAGAGAGACTATACAGAGCGTTTTGTTGTTCAGATCAAACGTTGAAAATTGTTTGTGGGTTCACGATTTTGCAGGTATCAGTCAGGAGACGCCTGCTGCTGCTGTTGCAGCTTCAGAGATCTAGTGTTCCGTCTTTTTAACTGCGGGTTGAGCATCTTGTGACGGGTCGAAAAAGGTAAGAAGATACTGAACCTGCCAGATTTTTTCAGGCTCTGAAGATTATCCTGTCTATTGTGGATTGGGGCGTCTAATTATTCGTATGCAGCACCTGTGATTAGGTCTTTACAATGTCTAGCGCCCGGAAAGAAGGAAGAAGCAGCCTGGAAGGATCGCTCGGGCCCTTTTCGTGCGTGAACTGCGCAAAGGTTCTGAACAATGATCATCGCTGCACGGTGTTGTTTTGCTCTCAACAGTGCAAGATGGAAGCTGTTGAGCGCCATCCTAGCATGACCCAGCTGTCGAATCCTCGGATCTTCTCTTCAGAGGAATACCGTAACCTGTTACGTGCAGCTATCCTGAACGCTGTGGCACTCACCACAGGAAAAGAAGAGTATGACATCATCTCGAACTGAACTTGGACTTGATCTTCATTCTCATGCTGTGCAGTGTGGACATGAGGCAAACAAACAGCTAACCCCCAGCTTGGGAGCAAACCAGTTGGAGCGTTTGAACTGGTTTTCTCCTCAACTAAGTTCCACATTGTTTGTTGTCATGGCTGTTTTCGTGGTTCCTGGGATGGTGGTACTTGTGATATGGGTGTGAAGTTGGTAGCTGTGGATGCAGGAGATTTTTGTAGTCTACTTACTCTTCTCAGGATTATCAGCAGCAGAGAGTAGCTTGACTAAGCTGTTTTTGGTATACTATACACACAGTTAGTTCTATCTGCACAAATCCAGTTCCTAACCCTGGCTGTGTCTTTCCAGCCAGTATGACGGCTTGTAACTTAGGGCCCAGTTTATGAACTCATTTTACCCGGCGGTTGTCTACATGTATCCGTGGGTCTGGAATCCATGTATCCATCTCTGTTGTTTTTGTGCCTTGCATGGATCCTGGAATCCATGTATCCATCTCTGTTGTTTTTGTGCCTTGCATGGGACCTGGAATCCATGTATCCATCTCTGTTGTTTTTGTGCCTTGCATGGGTCCTGGAATCCATGTATCCATCTCTGTTGTTTTTGTGCCTTGCATGGGTCCTCAGAAAATGTTGCATATATCCTGTACACAAACTGCATGCTTGTTTCTGTTTTCTCTTTCTGAACTCTGGAGTTTCATGAGGTTATATTGATGTTATATCCCCAGGCGTGGAACTTGTGTGTGTGAGAGAGTATATGAGGGGAACATCATCAGAGCTTGAACTTCACATTGTTAGCTTGATGGCCAGAGTGAAACCACCATGGTACAAGTGGAAGGGAAACAGTTTTCTTTTGGGTTCCAGTTCACTAGCTAACCATGGTGGTTAGCATAGTTGCTTTTTTTTAGCTAGCTACCTACTAACAACCTGCTTTTACTTCCTACAAGTGGGTCGTTAGTAGGTAGGTAGGTAGTAAAAGCAGCTCTTGAATATGTATGAACCATCTACTTACCTTGTAGTCACCTATTTTGCTACCTAGATATAGAACCTACTTCTTACAAAATGGGCTACCAACATGGGTTTCATTAACTCAGTTGAGGCTCATCCACAACTGAGTCATAAGGAGCTTCCAGTGCATGGTGTGCAGATGGGTGCTGGTTCTGATGTGGGGTTGCTTCACATCCTTTGCTTTCTTTCTGCCGGGGATTTAACAATCCAGGTGTTTGGACATGCATGTTTCTTTGCTCTTTGAGGCCAGATTGACAGTTTGTGAAAGGTGAAGAAGCACCACCAGACCTTGAACTCCACATTGTGACCTGCACCTAACATATTATAATAACATTTTTTGCACTGAATCATGTGTACACATGCACTTAGCTTTCTTGAATTGAGAAGTTCTGCAAAGGAATGTGCAGTCCATCTGCTTTCCAGGCAATACTTTGAATGCCCACAGGCTATGTAGTTTCTGCTTCATTTCTGCTCCTTCAATGTCATCTTTCCCACCATTTCAATGCAAACAACATAGTTATCTTTTCATTTTTCTCTCCTTAATGTGGTTTTCTCACAACTTCAATCTGAGCAGATACATCATCAAATCATGACTCAGGTTTCACTCAGCCTTCATCAATGTAAAGAAGTTCTAATTATAGGAAAGGAGTCACAATGCAAGGTTAAGTGTAGGGTAAACTCTACAGGAAGACATAATTTTCCTCTCTCACAAGGAGTAGGTGTAAAATCCCCTCCTATTTGAACTAGTAGTCCTGCAGCTGCCGAACTTTGAGATAATATAAAAAATTGGTTAGGTTGTGTCAGCTTACTTAGTGCTTGACTATTTATTATTTATCAATTCTTTTAGTTTGAAAAAGAGACAAACTTATTGCTGAAAAAACACATTTCACACTGAAAAGCCATGATATTGATGTCTTTCTCCAGAATATGTTTTGTATAATAGCAAAACTTTGCCCAAGAAAATCATTGGGTGCAACATGCTTGATAGTCTTCCATATTTGAAAATGAGACAATATAACATAATTCATGAGGAGAATCTCTCAATTAAGGAAGGTAGGAATTTGTTCAAGTTCTATTTGTTTTGGTTGTCATCTTGAGATAGATCTCCCAAACCATGAAGCTCCCCCCCACCCCCACTGTGCTCTTGATGTACCATTGGAAAGCCCCTCAACGAGTAGGGGTGCACCAAGGTGGTTTTGTAATGTTTAGACCTGCAGTGCCATAATTATTGAGTATTGAACATATTTGTCCCAAAAAAAACCAAAACACAATCAAAACTAAGACTTTTAAGGAAATTAGGCCAAGCTTTCAAATGGTTCTGTAGAAAAGCCATAGATGAAATGGGATTCTTGGAGGCAACTTTTTAATTTTTCGACCTAAGGTGAGGGAGATATTGAGTAACTTTTGTCACTAGAAATTTTTTAATCTCACAATAGAGCCTGCAGCAGAGGCTACACTTGTAGTAATACAGTAGATAAAAGATACTTCCATCCTTTGCACATTATATTGTCTCGCAAAAACTAAGAATACAGACACAAACACAGAAATACAAAAGGGATTGAGGGATGGAAGTTGAACAAGGTATGTGGCAAAAATAGTAAAGTAGATAGCAGGATGAGTGAATTAAGGGATTTGCTTGTTGTGCAATATCTTGTGGGCCAGGGCGAAGTGGGCATCTACACTGGTACTTTCACCTTCTTGAGTGAGACCTTCCAGTGCTTTATTTAGCCCGGAGAATGTTAAAGGTCGACTTTGAGACACTAATTTAGTCTTTTTATATCTTATGTTTAGAAGCAACTAAAATATACTTTTATGGGGGCCTTTACTTTGGTACCCTCGTAGGTACTGCTCCACCTAATGCTCCACCTAAGGCTCTTTGGGCAGATACGGGCTTTGCGAAAAGAGCAGGTGATAATGACAAGGAGATTCATCAATGGCTTGGCATGATGATGCGGTGAAGCCGCTTTTGTGGATAGTCGTTGGGTTGTGGGAATGAAGACCCAGGGTTGCAAACTTTAATGACAAGTACAGGTTCCAGAATT
>Ga0209208_10011478_pt1 | contig 11344 bp, 8 predicted proteins | sample S1TSphfallax_3_FD_187694 | JGI IMG/M metagenome (GOLD analysis project Ga0209208, IMG submission 187694) | Host-associated microbial communities from peat moss isolated from Minnesota, USA - S1T2_Fd - Sphagnum fallax MG (SPAdes) (version 2) | ecosystem: Host-associated > Plants > Peat moss >...
GCTTGCAAGGTTGTGGGCCAAGAGGGAAGCCCGGGAGTCACACCTCATACTTTTAAGATTATAGGAAAGTGTGAGGGAATGAACCCTCACACTCCAAAGGGAGCTTCCACTTTGAGAGTTGGAATCTTGATGGACTCCCGAATCTTCAAAGAGCGATTACAGGGGTTAAAACTCAATGAATTGAAGAGTTTTTTATATCATTAAAAATCTCTTAGAATGTAGATGTCTAAAATGGGCTCGCATGACCCATTTGGACACTTCAAACATGAATTATGGCCAAAAGAAGGCCACTAATAGTCTTGAATCGCCTCGATTTCCTCACGTGCAAATGGCGTGCAATATACCATTGGAAAGATCTCAATGAGGGCTACAACTTTTCTTCATTTCAATCGGAGGTTTGCACGCAAAGGTATGGACACCCAAAGTTGTGGAAGTCCGTGGGAATTTCGAAACTCCCATTTAGGAGTCCTGGGACAAAATGATATTTGGGTGTTGGTCCCATGGTTAGGCACAAAGTATACTATTAGGGGGAAGGTGGTGGCTTCCCCCAAGCTATGGTCGTTGTGAGTCCTATGAGTCTGAGTTTGCCCGTGGCTTGTCCTAGCACCAAAAGTGCTTCAATTAGGCACTAACCAACTTGTTGTTTGGTTTTATGCAGGTTTGTGTGAGTGAGTGATTACTTGTCATTCTTCCTAGTCTCATCTTGAAATTTTAGCACGCCCCTCTACCCCCAAAGTGCTGCAAGCTAGGGAACACGCCCCAACTCTTTATTTTTCCGCAATTTTCACCTCAAACTCACATTTGAGTACATCCAGGAGCTTGGGAGCATGTCAAGTTAAAAGTTGTGCCAAAAGGAAAAGGTTGAACCAAAAGATATAGGTTTAACCAATAACAGTTAGAAGTTGTGCCGAAAGGCAAAAGTTTAGCTAAAAAATATAAGTTTAGCCATGAAAAAATAAAGGGTGGGTAGGTAAGGGGTTGTTAGGTAGATCCAATATGTAGGTCAATAATTTAATTAGGTCAATAGGGTAACTAAAGAACTAAGGTGATTAGGTTGGAGGGTAGTATGGTCAGGGTTGGGAAGAAAACACTCAAAAAATAAAAAATAAAGTCAAAGTTCAGCAACCCAAAAAGGTTGATTGTGGTACAAGGTTGGGTTAACACAAGGTTTGGAACTAGATGGAGAAATGTAGCCCATCCTATGGATTGAATGGCCAACTGGTGCACTAGTGGGTGTTGGTTCACTCTAGCCTTATGGGATGGCCAAAATGAACTAGCACCCACCAATTGGCCATTTTGTCCATAGGATGGGCTATATTTTTTCAATTGGCTCCAAACCCTATGTTAACCAACATTGTACCACAATTAACCTATTTTGGCTACTAACCTTTGATGTTTATTTGGGGGCCATTTATTTCCCAACCTCAACCTCCATACAACCCTCCCACCAAGCTATCTTGCTGACCTACATTTTGGCACTACCTAACAATCAACCCCTACTTACCTACCCTCTATTGTATTGTTATGTAGTTAGTTTTTTCTGGATTATAAATGAACTTAAATGTAAAGTCATACTTAAAATTAACATTGTCAATTGTCAAAAATTGTTGGGAACAAAGGCATGCATATAAATTATTGGTGACCAAAAAAGTCAACTAACATGAACCCATGGGGACCAATTTTATTATTTCCTTTAAAGAAGGTTGAATAATGTTGGATTTTTCTTGTCCCCAATGTATTCCCAACAAGTTTTCATTGTGTTTCCATTAAACTTTTAATCGATTGCCAACATGTTCCCAACCTTGTTTATCCCTTATCCTTTGCCCTAAACGCTACTTTTGTAAGCTATATAAAAAGACCCAAAAGGAGGAAACTATACTATATTTATTTTGGGATTTGATTAATTGTTTTTGTCATGGGTCAATCAAAGATGCCCATGACAAAAGAAAAAAAATTGAACTTTTGGGGTCCCCACAACTAATTAATACATGTCACACTATATCAACTATGTACCCATAGTCCCCTTTCCTTCCATTGGCCTAGGTGGAAAATGGTGACAAACATGTTAAGAAATGAAATTTTCATGTAGCCAATTGAAATGCTCAAATTAGGTAGCCACCACCTATGAAGCTAGGGTTTGCATTTGAGGTAATGATCCCTTATGAAATCTAAATATATGTAAATCACTTTTGATTTTTGATATATTTTTTTGTTTTGGGTTGAAATCATCTTATATTATTGCATTATACTTTCAAATTTTCATTGTTAAAACTTAATATTTTTAGACAATACCTACATAATGTTTTGTAAAATCTTCATGTGAAAGGGAAAATTTGCTAATACCCACATATGGGCACTCAATACACATTACACTTTTGTAATCATGTGCAATACTTGGGTCATGGAATATGCATTGACATTTTGGGAAAAATCTTCAATACTTGTAGATGGGTCACAAAATAGGTATTGATTTATTAGGTTTTTATCATCTTTCCTAAGCTCAATTTGAAGGTATATGCATGTATTGCATTTTGTGACTATGTTTTCAACTAACTAACTATGAATTAAAATAACATTATTTTCATTGACATCCATGTGTAGGTATTGCATAAGACAAAACCATTACATTAATGTAATATTTGTAGTTGGTTTTGGGAATTCCAAACCATTTTAAACAAGGTGGTTTAAGGTTGATGCAAATATTGCATCATACAAAGCCTTAAATAATCCTAATTATAAATGCCCTCAACTTTAATAATTATATGAACATATACAAATGGAATTTCATTTTATTTATAACTAATCATGCTTGAAAATTTTAAGCTAATCAAACGAAGAAAATTAATGAATGGAAGAATTAACCCTAGATTTTTTAATTAATTAACTTAAATCATTTAAGGTATGTAAATGAATTTTTTTTTGACAATTTCATATTCCTTGCATTTTAAAGTCAATTCTATGAAGATAAATTAAAGAGTGGAAGAATTAACCTTAAATATAAAACTAATTAACTCAAAACATACACAAAACCTTAAATAAATAAAAGTATAGATGCCATTAACATTAACAAGTTTACAAATATATACAAATGCAAAAAAAAATGTTTATAATTGTAATAATTATTCATTACATTTAAAGTTATTAATTGAATGAAAAAAATTGAATGGAAAATTGAGATTGAAACTTTTTCCAGTCCCCTTCAAAAGAGATAAAATGAATTATTTTGTTCCATATATGTTTAAATGAAAATTTCTCCCCAAAATCTAATTTAGGGTTGATTAAATCCATAATTATTTGTTATGAAGAAAAATATAAATGTAAACTATATTGTTTAATACATCGTTTAAATAGGCACATCAAATTGTTTAATCTATTGCATGTTGCTTAATTAAATTAAGTACACCATGGGGCTTTTTTTGCAATATTTACATTTTATGTTCTAATTTCATCAATTGAAGTAAAAATGTGCAAGTGCTAGGTACATATAATGACATGTGGGTATGTAAGTTTTGTTGAAACATAAAGGTTTAATTAGGAAATGGAGATTTTTGTCAAAATTTAATGAGTTAGCTAACAAGTAGAATTGTTTTGTTGAAAAACAAAGGTTTAGCTAGGAAATTAAAAGGTTTTGTTGAAATGTAAATGTTTAGTGAAGAAGAAATAAAGGTTTTGCCAAGGTGGAGGTTTTGACAAGAAAACACAAAGCTTAGGTTTGGTTGAGAAATATAGGTCTAATTAACAAGCATAAATGTTTTTCCAAGATGTTAAGGTTTAACCAAAAAGTAGATAAGTTTTTTGTTGAGAAGTAAAAGTTTAGCAATAAAGAGATAAAAGCTTTGTGAAAAGATAAAGGTTTACCCCAAAAACAAAGAGGTCTTGTTGAATGATAAAGGTTTAGCCAATAGGAAATAAAACTTTTGTGCAAACATAAAGGTTTAACCAAACAAAGATAAAAAATAAGTAGGTAAAGGGAGAAGTAAAGGTTTTGCTACAAGATAAAAATTTAGTCAAGCAAAATATGTGACCAATGACATCGCTAAAAGAGGTGCTTCGCTTTAATTATAAAAGATGCCTTAAAACATTTAAGTACTTGCAAGGTCTACAAAGATAATGGACTTGTGCCTAAAGATTCAAAAGCCTATATGGTCAATCAAGTTGTTAGAATGAAATCTTTAGCTTTTGAAAAAAATTTAACTTCTAGTTTGCAATAGCATCTAAAGATGCTTATTCCTAGGTACATAAAAAATATGTGACCAATGAAATTGCTTGAATAAATGCCTTGGTTTGTTTTTAAAAGATGCCTTAAAATAATTAAGTACTCATAAGGTCTACATATTCTACTTGTGCATAGGGATGGAAAAACTTATATGGCCAATCAAATGGTTAGAATGAGATTTTTTGTTTGTTTTTTCAGGACTTAATTTCTAGTGTTGTAATAGCATCTAAACATGTGATTTGAATTGTTTACAAAAGTTGCCTTAGAGTTTAGTTGGCACTTGCTCCCGAAATAACATTAATGTGGGGAGGGGTCAAGCCTTCAACAAACAATTAGTAAAATGTTGTTCAATAAAGGTCTATATGGCTACATAAGTAAGTTATAGAAAGTTTACATAGTTTTTTCCATTTGGAACACGAAAGTACACTCAATAGATTTTTTAAAAATTTCAACATTTGTTATTTTCATGTCTTGATTTTTAAATTTGGTTGGAGAAAATTGTAGATCTATTTAACAATTAACAAAAATTAATGATATTTCTACAACATAATTAGATTGATACTTTGAGTCATTCTGGAAAAAAATCACTATTTATTGGAATATGTTTTAGTTGAAGCTTTCTTGAAAGCTCATTTGATAGATTTATTGAATGACCTTATGACACACCATATAATATTTACAAGGGGAGAAGTTCCACAACATGCACTTGCCTTGGGGATTTGCTTTCTTATTTGATTGGATCATTTTTGCTTTGTAACATAAATAATTGCAAATGGGTGAGCAATAACTAACGTGACTAAAATGAGCTAATACCCACCAATTCAGCATATAGTTGAAACCTATTATGTGTACGATAAAGCCCCTAAGTGGGTGCATTCCCAAAATAAGGGGCTTAGGACAAGGAGGGGAAGGTTCTTATGCCTATTCGAATGGGAGGGATATAGGCAATGTGTACATCTTTTTACTCTTACAAAGTGAGTGGATAATGTTTCCTCTTTTGTAGGAAGGATATTCATCATTATTAATAAATTAATAATATCTTAGCCATCCAAAAAAATAAAAATCAGATTTTGACATGTGTCCATTTGTGAAGGCCAATTATATGGTGACACATGGCAATTAAAAAAACCCACTAATTTTTTTTTTAATTAATTAAGTAGGTTATAGGATATAAAATTAAACTAGGTATAATTTAAAATGATGGATTTTTGTGTTTGGATTTAACTTTTAGGCTAGAACTTTTTTCATTGGCTCATCTCAAATGGCATTTGGTGAACAAAACAAATGCACCTATTTACATAGTGTGCACACTTGGAATGCAAAGGCAAAATATATGGGACAAAAATTTAGTTGCAAGTGTAACTAGTGTAATTACAACCTATATGCAAATATTACATGCTACCTATGCCATACTAACCTAGTTTAAGCTAGGGTATTTAAAGGTTAAATAATGTAGCCTACTAACCATAAGAACCTTAACATAACATTTTTTCCTAGTTAGTTTAACCTAGGTTAATTCAGCCTAGGTTTAACCAATGTTTAGACTTAATTTAGGGTTAAACATACGATATTACAATTGCATAAACATAATCAAATTAACTTTGAACACCTAACCATTTGAAGTGCAATAGTTGATCAAACATAGTCCAATAACATGCAACTTCATAAGCACCATGAACACCATGCCAAATTAGTAATTGATAATTAAAACCTAGGGTGAGACACTTGAAGAAGATTTTTTTTATTTGAATTCAGATGTAGAGAATGAAATTGAAGATGCAGTTGCTGTAATGAACAATGGGCCCAAAGAGAGGGAAATGATCCTCCTATATTGTCCTTCCAACATGAACAAAACCAACAAAATATTTTAAGTAACCCAAGATTCAACAATTAATTAGATGGCAACTATAATGTGTAAAGGTGAAAAACAAGATTTGATGTGCAAACAACATGCATGGAAAACAATGAATGTGTAAAGATGGCAATTGGTTGGATGTCTCTTTGCAACACACCATCACAATAATTGAAGGTGGTTCAAAAATCACAATTGCAACATGATTTTGGGTCCCAGTTACCTCCTTGAATAACCACTTGTACAAGGTGATATTCAGTAGATGTAGAGGCAAATCAAGTTTTATTGAAAAATTAAAGGAAGTAACAATTATAAATTACATTAAAAAGATGTAATAAATGGGCCATCCCATCACATTGACACAGTTATGACTAAAGGTAACAAAGGTTACACAAAAGAAGGCAATTCCATTCAAGAATGAAATTCTAAGTTAGGGCTAATTATGGTGTTTTATAAAAAACAACCCAAATATATCACTACGTGTTGCACAAGGACTTGAGGTTAGGCACACAAACATGTTATGCCCCAACAACGTTGTTACATTTTATGAGAACTTGCAGCATGCCTATGGCATGCACAACTAAAATGTTTCCAAAATTTAAAATTGTGATGAATTTGGTGCATAATCAAGTCATAATGGTGGTGCCTTTTTGTGTTTGCCAAGATTGGATTAAAAACAATATACTTGATTATTCCAAATGAAAGAGTATGGTTGTCTATATTGTCTTCCATAAACCCATAAGGTGTTTAAATCTTTAATTCTTACATCTTCAAAGGTAAGCAATTTAGACATAATTACATCGAACGTTATGAACCTAAATCTACCATATCTATGCAACTTAAGGCATGAATGACTATGTGTTTGTTTTCCACATGGATTTTTCACATCATTACAATCGTGCAAGCATGTACAAATAACATGATAATAGAAAATAGACACTTATTGATTTTTGATTGTCACAATTCCTATGTCACTATTGATGTAATTTAGGTAGCAAGAAGAGAGCGATTAGACTTAATCATGTTGCCATCACACACATCCATTATAAGCTTCTTGTTTTAGGCCACTCAAAATGACTTTAAAATATAAATTTTTGGACTTCAACAAACAAGGGGAAAGGTGTGATCAAGAAAGAGGATTTGTCACAATGGGTTTCGTTAGCCCTCAAGAAAACTTTGACCCCTCACAACATTTGAAAGGGTTTTGAAATGACTACCATATGGTCATTGATTTTTGATGCCATGGCAAGTAAAATTCACACTTCAAAAAACTTCATAAAAATGCAAGAACCAATTGATGTAATGGATGTTGTTGACAATTTACAAATATAGGAGGTTTTGGGAGAGGATCTAAAAGGATTGCAAAAAGATATAACATGCCATTATTTTGTCAATATAAAAGGAACAAGGGTAAATGGACCCACATCTTCTAAGGATGATGCATCATGTTTGGCAAGTAGCTGGTGGAAATCAAAGGTCACCAAGATTGATAGATAGTGATAATTGAGGGTCATCAATAACACTAACAAATTTCATGCATGGCCATCAAATACGATGTAATTCGCAATAGTGCCATCCATTACGTACTTAATTTCTTGATTTTTTTAAGGTTGAAATTGTTTAACCTTACAAGCAACCATGTGAAGGACCTCTAATTGACTACACTAAGTCATTCATGATGATTTTAAAACATTATTTAATACCTTCAAAACAAAAGGAAATTAGGAAAGAAATAGCCACCAAAGATAAAAAATGTATGAAGCAAAAAAACTTATAAACAAGGAAAGAAGTGTGCTTGAAAAAGTAGACAAAAGGAAAAACACAATGATGATTCTTGGACAAAGAGAATAAGAGAAGGTTCAATAAAGCTTGCTTCACAAAGAACATTACAACCATGGTGATACATTCCATGTAGCAATTTGAGCCCAGGTCTTCATGCATCAATTTGAGCATCAAAGTCTCATGTTGTGATTTTTTTGTCATTGTGGTTCGAATGCTCATCACCATTCCCAAAAGAATTTTTCATGCACCATTGCTGAGAAATAATCTCATAAGAACAAAGGTGCGATGCAAAAAGTGAATAGTCGTTCCTAGTTGAAACAACTTGTTTCCACACATTACACTAATTAACAATGATTAAAATTAAGTTACATTTCTATCAAAGTTGGGTTTCTAGTGTATCCATTCAAAGCAAGTGCCATGTTGTAATTTTGATCAACTATAGGTCATTCAAAAACTTAATTGAATCCATTTTCAAAACACCAAGGGTCATTCTTTAGTGCATTCCATTACAAGATGTAGGTGCGTGCCTAGGTGATTATTTAAACATGTGGCACACTCCATTACAAGATGTAGGTGCCTTGGTGGTTATTTTAACATGTGGTGCACTTCATTACAACATGTAGGTTCCTCACTGAAAAAGAGAGAATGTGAGATTAGATCTGGAGTGGGAAAGGTACTCAGTCAAAAAGAGAAATTAAAACTCGAAAATGAACGATATGTTGGAGGTTTTCAATTGTCAGAATGGAGGGAGAAAAAAAATAGGAAAAAAAATTTCCAGATTTCTATACTTGGGTTTCATTGTGTAGCCAAAATATAAGAGCATGATTAAAGATTTGTACTTACTTCATGAATCATGTCTGATTTATATCTAGATTTGGTTAAATCTTCTTCTTAGGGATGATTACCACTTTTTTCTGCATCTTCTTATCGATCATGGCCAGCCACTTTTGGCTACAAACTAAAATTCTTTAAAAAAAAACACTGCTCCTCTGGGAGAGTGGGCGTGCGCAAAAAGAGTGAGGAGTCCGGACAGTATTGAGTGCCTGGAAAAGTGCATTTGCATAGAGTCAACTGGCAGGAGAAATCTCACGTCTTCTTCTTCTTCATCATCATCATGATCATCATGATCATCATTCTTCTCTTGCTTTAGCTTGACTAGCAGCCAAGGCTTGTATAGGACTATTTTTTTCCTTTTTTGGGGAGGCGAGGGGGAAAGCTTTGGGCATGTTTCCCACCTCAGTTACCTGTTGATGCGGTTGTTGGTGGATTCAGATTTAAAGGTGGCGTGATGTCAAACGAAAAAAACACTACTTTAAAATATGCAATAGTACTCAATAGCTTTGTTGGGAATCAAGTGGAAGGTGGAAAACAAGGGAAGAGATTCATTCACTAGACATCTCCAGCTAATAAATTAACCACATGACTCATGAGTTGTTGAGCAACCCTCCACTCTCTACCCTGTAATTCCTATCCAAATGCATATATACTTGTCATCATGTGCTTTCTTCCCTCCTCCATTCGATCCAAGTAAATGATCATAGCATATACCTGTAGCATCCACGGTTTTCTAACGTGAGTCAGTCATAATTGACTTTATGTAAGTAGAAGTCTCTCGAAGCCCTCATTCCCAGGCACTTCAAACACACAGAAGGGCCTCAAAAGACTAGGGAGTTTTTTTTAATGAAAGTTTCACCATCTTTTTCTTTTTCTTTCTGCTGTTTCAAATCTCTTTCTGTAATGATCCAATTTGCTTCCATTCCGGGATTGTTGAATTTATCTAGTACTTGAACAGTAACATTTACCTGCCCCCACCAACTCTGCTGGGCCTCACTTTGGCTTTGAACAAATGACAAGCACACCACATTCTACAAAGTAGTATATTTAATAGGTCTATGCTACAGATGTCAGTGCAATGATTAATGGATTTAGTCAAATACTCTAACAACATTTGACACCCACAGTCTGAGGTTTTGGCACTTTTCCCACTTGGTTGTCAACACACTCTTTGCTCTTTTTGCATCCTCTCCTCCACCCACCCTTCATTGATTGTCAACAGTGTCCCAATTCCAATTGTATATAAGTACTACTCATCTAGTAGCAATGCTTGTGAGTCATGACATGAATTTCCAATTTCCACTTCACTTTGATCAATTGGTGATCTGAGCATAAAGTTAGTTCATATCTAGTGTGATTATAACACCATTTCAAAGGCAAAATGCACAGATTATGAATATCAAGGCATGATAGTGATTAAACACTTGATCAGCAGGTGCTGTCAGCAAATGATTAGCAACTAGTGTGGTTGGTTTTTCTAAGGAAGAGTGAGATGGGTTTGTTGCACTTTCGGGCATGTGCTGGATTTTTGATATTAGTGTTGGAGGTGATATTTAATCTTGGTGGAGCTTGGGGGGCTGATCTTGCTGATTTGGTAACCAATTTGCCTGGACAGCCTCTGGTGAATTTCAAGCAGTATGCAGGTTATGTGACAGTGAATGAATCTCATGGGAGGGCGCTCTTTTACTGGTTTGTGGAAGCTGACCAAAAGGACCCTGCTTTGCTTCCCTTGGCATTTTGGTTCACTGGAGGTGAGAGGGGACAGAATGAGTAGAATTGTGTTTGTGTTGATGGTCTCAATATGGATTTGTTGTGTATGTGTGTGCTGAACACTCACAGAATTCTAGAGTTGCAACAAGTTCTTATCTATTTTCTAGCAATAGAGAATTGCACAAAATAAGAGTCAGGTTCAAGTTGCTGCATAATTGCTGGTGAGGGCCCAAGAAATTTTCAAGGGATTGGGAGTACACAGGTTCATGATCAAAGCTGTGTGATGCTAGTGCAGGACCTGGATGCTCATCTATAGGCGGTGGATTTTTACAAGAGATTGGCCCATTCTTTACCAACGCAAATGGCACTGGACTTATTCGCAACAAGCATACATGGAATAAATGTTGGTTAATTCATGAGCACCCAACTATTTTGTTCTGAGTTTAATCCCTTGTTTGACATTGGATCCTTCTTGAATCACAATTTCTTTGTCCTGGATTATCCAATAGTCTTTTGATCACCCAAACACATTCTCATGCATGAATTCCTCAGTCTGTATCAACTTGACTGCTCCCCCTTTCTTACCATTTATGTGTAGACCTGTGGATCAACAACAACAGTTATGTCCAATGTGAAGCCCTTTTGTACAATCAAACAAATGTGCATAACAATCATTGCTCCATACTAACTCAACATTAGTATTTGCATGTGGAAAGATCATTCTTGTTGAGTCAGTGATTAAGGTTTGTCCATAGTTTGGTAGCCAATGTAGATAGCATATTTGTAATGTGAATGTTAAATTTATAAAAGTCAAGATTGACAGTGAAAGTTATCTTTCTTCCGTGGAAGTACCATTGAATAGTTTGTTTGGACAATGACCAATTTCATCAGATGCCAACATTGTGTTTGTGGATTCGCCCAGTGGCACGGGCTACTCCTATTCAAATACA
>Ga0209208_10011480_pt1 | contig 11341 bp, 6 predicted proteins | sample S1TSphfallax_3_FD_187694 | JGI IMG/M metagenome (GOLD analysis project Ga0209208, IMG submission 187694) | Host-associated microbial communities from peat moss isolated from Minnesota, USA - S1T2_Fd - Sphagnum fallax MG (SPAdes) (version 2) | ecosystem: Host-associated > Plants > Peat moss >...
ATGTAACTATGTGTTATAATTTGGTGAGTTTCAAAGTTCAATAAAAAGTTCTTTTTTTTTCTTGCCTTAATTATTGTCTATGGTACAATTTTTGAAATTTGGAGTTCACATGATATTAATATGATATTAATCATCTAGTTTTATTTATGAAAAAAACTGCATTTTGTTGAAGCTAGGACATTTGTCACAAATCGGATTTTTATGCCATGATGGATCAACAATTCCAAGGCATGAGTAAAAGATTATCAAGCTATTTTCAAGCAATCTTAAAATGTGTGGAATGTAAAACTTGATTTATTTGAAAGATTGAAACATATATTTATTCACTGATCCCCAATATTTGATCTTCTTGTGGAGTTTGTGGATTGATGTTTTAGGTCCCGTTGTTTGTTATTTCATAAGAAACATTTAAAAGTGCAAGGTTATGGCATGTGATGTAGGGGAATAATGTGCGGGCTTTCAAATTTTAATTAATTTTTTAGAATGTAATGCTTTTACAAGGGCTTTGCAAATTAAATGTTTGTTTCTAGTTGAAACTCCCTAACAATATAGGTGGTTGGGTAGTTTAAAACTATTATCTCACATATTTGCACATGGTTGATATTTATTTGCATTTTATTTTTAATGTTCTATTGAGTTTTATGCATCCATCAAATCTAGACTTGCAAATGTTAATTTGTTGTTATTGCTATTGAAGAAAAGAAACTTTAACTACCGTATGTCCCAAGGTCAAAACACCTAAAACCATCATTGTACCCAAAATTAAAACCTATGGTGTTATTTGATCATCATTTTATATAATAGTTAAAATGATTAACATTTTTTTTGACACAAGTGGAAAAATCCATTGTAGAAAAGACTAGTACACAACAAACTTGAGAGGACATCCAACTATGGGACCTAAAACCTTAACAATTACCATAAAATACTACAACAAGCTGATGATTGGTAACACCACATAAACTTCCTTCCATCCGTAATACAAATAGTTCAATGCAAGCAAAATAATTTTGTCAAAGACCTCGAGGAGCTTACCTTTTTTTTCTAGATATTTTTGGATCATGGCCAATGTGTGCTTCCACTCCATTCTACCATAATTTAATAAACTATCCCACATCACTTTCCTAAGTCTAACATCTTGCTACTTGACCAACTTGAAGATTAGGTCATTCCATTCGATCCAAATGGACCACAAAACAATGCCACACAACAAAACCCACACCAAGTTGAACCTTTTTAGACTATTGGGGAGTCTACAATTAAAAAGACATTGTTTTAAACTCAATGTTTTCCTAGGTTGGTCTTCAATGACAAGCATCTTGAGTTTGAATAAAAAAGGAAAAGCTAGTTCCCAGGTATTTTTCATTCTTGGGCACGATTAAAATTTATGGATATTTGTTTCTAGAGATGCTAAATCACATGAAGGGTGTTCAATTATGTTGTTTTTGTTTATTTTCCTTTTCCATGAGTTAACAACCAAGGCTTGATGCCAAACTACCCACATGAGATCGACATCCTTTTTATCTCAATGTTTCAACCACACCTCTCACCATCACAACTTGAAATTTTTGTGAAAGTGTAAAACTTCACATTTCCATCACATTTCATGTGAAGGTATCTCTTGATTTGGTCAACTCCCTCTTTAGTTTTGAGCTATACCCCGTAAACTACTTTTGCCCATTCCAACTCCATTGACCAAGGTCGAAAAATACATCTCAATTGCTCCATAAAACAATTTGAAGGTTGCCCCTCTAAGGTGTTGCCTAACACACAACTTGACATGTCTTAAAGTGCATGTGAGGCTTGATTGTGCAAAACAAGGATGAAGCAATCTAGATTGCACACTGAGCTCATAAATTGTTTGGTAACCTTGGGGGTTCCTTGTTTGTTCTTCAAACAAGCCCAACCATTCATCCCTATTGAATGATCTCATAGGTGTCAACAATTCCATAACCCAATTATTTGGGATGCTATTCACCATCTTGGTCTATACACATTCTTCTTCATCCTTCATTTGAAATTAAAACCTAGCTATTTTTGAAGGGTGAAAATTTCCAATTGCCATTATTAGAAAAGTTGGTCAAAATATACCCAATTTGAATAAGGGTAAAAAAAACCAATCCATCATTTTGGACAAATCGATTTTGACATGTCCATTGTGATTGGAGTGGTTTTTTTGATTGGTAGGGTATGGACCATTTGATTGGTCAAATTTTTGTCCATATCAAAAGGAAAAAATTGTGGCAAGTAGGTAGGTAAGTAGGTTGTAAAAAGGCAAGCAAGTGGGCAAGTAGGCAACTCATAAAAAGGTAAGTAGGTAGGTGGTAGCCTACCCTACCCTATCTTATTTGACCTACCTTAACTTAATATAATATATCTTATTTAACCTACCCTACCCACCTTAGCCCCTTAAGCATGTACATAGGTTATAATTGAACATGTGACCTCCCTAATGATAAACCAAGTCTTTAACCAATGGACCCCACTATCAAAATGTGTTCATTTTTTGTCAATTTCTTTTTTTCACGTGTTCATTTCAACACATTAATACAAGACCATGAGGTATGAAGGTAGGTAGGTTGTAGGAAATAGGTGGGCAAGTGGGTGCATAGGTAGGTAGGTGGTGGGTGAGTAGGTAAATAGGTATGTGGGTAAGTAGATAGGCAAGTGGGTGGGTGGGTAGTATGTATGTAAGTAGGTGGATGGGTATGTGTGTAATACATGTATGTAAGTAGGTGTGTGGGTAGGTAGGTATATAATACATCCATGTAGGTGGGGAGGTGGGTAGGTAGGTGGGTAGGTAGTAATATGTAGGTAGGTTATTAATGGGTGGATAGGTAGGTAGTACATTTAGATAGGTGGGTGGGTAGGTGGGTAGTTAATATGTAGGTAGGTTATAAGTTGGTGGATAGTTAGGTAGTACATCTAGGTGAGTGGATGGGTGGGTTAGTGGTAGGTAGGTAGGTTGTAAAATTGTAAATGGAAGGTAGGAAGTAGGTATGTAATAACCATAAAATGTCCTATTTGATTAAAGAACATTGGTCATTTTGACTAAGGATGTCAATTTCTTATGTTCAATTTGATTAAATGTGCAATTTGACTAAAAACCATTGGTCATTTTGACCAAGGTGGTTTAACTTGATTAGATATATTAGTAAAATAAATCATTATAGTCAAATTCATTGGTCAAAAAATGTTTAAGCCTCTAATGAAAATGGACATGTCCATTAGTTAAAAGAGACCAGTTAATCAACTCCACCTGTTTGAAAAACCACCTTTTCTAATATTGTGTTATATCCCACAAATTTTCAACCTTTCATAAACCCACCTTATGGAGTTTTTGTGCCCTCAAGATTGAAAGACCAAATTCCCCTCCTCTAAATGTTGAACCCCACCATAAGTTGACATTCCTAATCAATTTGGCCAAATGTGGTGGTGTGAACTGTAAAATGCCCACTATGCATTTTCAAGCCCTCATTGTCTGTCTTCATGCCCTCGAGCATGGGTTTAGGGTTTAGGGTTTACACATGGCCTTTTACCAAAGCCTAGGTCAAGTCCATTGTCCATTATTTATGTTGTGAAGGTTTTCATTTCATTAATTTGAATTGCAATAAAGTCTTAAGGTTAGACTTGCCTGGTTCCAATGTTGAAACCACCCATTTGCATAATAAGGTTGAAAGAACATCCTTTGGATCTCTAACTCTGAGACCACCAATGCACTTATATGCACAACAATTAAATTAAGTCACCCTAACTTTGGTGTGGTGTTCATTCCTAGACCATTGGTAATTTCGTAGTAAGGATTTGCATTTTGCCACTATTTTTTTGTAACCCCCCCATACCCTTATGAAAAACTAAAGTGTGGAAGCCAACATAGAGTTGACACCCATTACTTTACTAGTTAAGGGAAGTTGGAAAGAACTCCAAAATTGACATTTGTGTTATAGTTTTCCACCAAAAATCCATTCGCATCCTTTGACATCTAGATTGAGTCCAAATGGGACCCTTAAAAGTTTGGACATTTCACCTTCTTTAGCCCATTCCACTTGAAGGTATTTATACAACCTAGCCTTTCCTTCACCTTATTGTAGTTCCAATATGTTAGGGATTTTCCCCAATTGAGTTTAAGCCCACTAATGAATAAAAAGTCTTCCAAAAAACTTACAATCTTGCATAGGTTGTCCTTTTCCCAGTGATGGAAAGGGTAGTGTTGTAATCATATTATGATATGGTCTAAAACTTGGAACCTCTAGGGAAACAAATCTTTATAATTACACTATTTGATTTAACTATTTTTAACATATGATTTAACATTTATACTCCTATAAGGAATAGATACAAGGTTAGTGGGCAAGCTTGACATAAACCCCTTTATACTTCAAACGATTTCAAGATGCCACCATTAAGGCAAACCATAGCTTCAACTCCTTTGAAAAACGATGTCACCATTCCTATGAATATTTTTTCCATGCTTGACTGCTCCAAGGCTTAAAGCATGAAATCCTAACATAATTTGTCATATGTTTTTGCAAAGTCTAATTTAAGTGGGACCATAAGTTGGTTAGATCATTTGGCCTAATCTAGAATTTCATGAATAAAAAATGCATTGTCTAAAATGTACCTTAACAATAGAAAGGTTGTCTAACCTATTGCACTGGCTCCATGAAGGTTGGTTGGAGCCTTAGCTACAAAGCTATAACAAAAAAAATTGTAAGCCGTGTTCAATAATGTTATAGGGCACCAATTGGTTAAGTCTTTTTTTGCTTTAACTAGGATTAGGCATGTGCACCCTATCTAGCCTTGCCATGATTTGTTTATTCCCTGATATTTGGTTGTTTCGTGAGTATTTGAAATTCCCTTTGGAGCTTGTTGATCACTTTGTGATTCCCAATTTACCACTTTTAACGCTTCCCAAAAGAACCTTTCTTTATCAGAAATGAACCTATTACAACTTGATGATTTGTATGCAGCCTATTTTAGCATGTTGAAATCTTCACAAAATAACTAGTTGGAATCACCAAATATTTCAACTTTCATAAGCTCCCATAGGTTACAATGATCAATTGGATTATTTGGTGCATATATGTTGAGGATACCTAAGTTCCCACATGGAAGACCATTTGATTTCAACATTTGCACCTTATTTCCCCCAATGGCTTTGTACTCAACTACAATGCTTTCCCATTTGGGCACAATCAAGATCAAGTTTTGTTTTTACCAACTTTACCTTGTTGGAGCTTTGAAGAGTAAGCCTCCTTTGTTTCTACCATTTGCATGCGTGCCTTAGGCCAAATTTGCTTCCCAATTCTTGTTGCCCTATCTTTATGAAGTTTGTGCTCTTGAAGACAAATAAGTCCACATGTGAAACAAGCCCTCTAACATAATTGCCCAACTTGTGAACCTGCCCATTGATATTGAACCTTCTAATATTATAAGACAACATGTGTACCTTCATGTTTAGCTTTTACGTTTGTGGGGAGTTAATATGCGAATTTTTCTCCCGTTGAGGCTCTTAAACATTTTTCCCAAAACCCCAAATATCATAGAATGAATTAATGGAAAAGATTAATTTTCACCTTGATGGAGCCATAAACTTGTTGCCTCTTGCCACCATTTTCATGTTTTTCACTTAATTCATCTTATTTGTAATCATGTTCCCTCCAACACCCTCTCCAAATGAATCCAACAGTTAGAGTTTTTGCTTTTGGGTTTCTTTTATTCCATTCAAATCCTTTAACATTTTAGTTGCCTTAATTTAGTTGTTTAGACCAGGGTGAAAAAATCCACCTCCCTTTCCTTGTCATGTTGAAGTAAATTAACAAAATTGAGTTACAATTCTTTGAGCACCACCTAGAGCTATTCCTTTTGTTGAAAAACCATTTTGATCCACAAGCCCTTGTCACCAAAACGATTTCCTCCTAATTGCTACTGAGCGAAACGATCATCACCAAGTTACAACAACTTCTCCTTGATTGTAGTGTGTTTTGTGACTTCTTGCCTTTAGGTGACAAGAACCGTGAGGTTGTCTTTGAATATAGAATTGATTAGTTCTTGTGTAGGAGTATTCATTAGTTGAATTATCATTATATATGCTTATACCCCTTTGCTTGTGTCCCTTGAAATTCTATCTCAATTTCAAAATGTTCCATCACATCTATCTCATTTGCACCTTTTTAAGATCCTCCCCATCACCTCAAAGAATGATTAAAATTTTACTATGGCAAGTTAATGTGACTTGAAATATAATCTTTTAACACATGTGTCATAGATTTTTAATGAAAATAATTATTTTTATTAAGATAATGACAATAAAGGTTTAGGTTTTTAAAAGCATGTTCATAGGGGTATAACATATCTCCTATCTTAAGCTAAGTTAATGTCAAGATTAACTAGGTTGTAAGTAGAAGCACATAAATTTGTCATTGTCCTTCTGTTTTTCACATGTGAAAGAATTCACACATTTTATGGTGATGAATAAATGTCACATAAAACATAACCTTTGACACATGTGGTATTGGTTTTATTTTAATGACATAGTCGACCTTTCCATGTTAAGATAATGACAATGAATGATTAGGGGTGATAAAACATGGTTCACACAATAGGCCAGTGTTAAAATTAGGTTAACAATTGATATCTACCAATAAATTTTTAATTTAGAAAAAGTCCAAAAATTACAATTAGACTTGCAACAAGTTTTGAATCCTCTTGTCTTTTGCCAAAAATTGAGTATAAGGTAGTTCACTAAGAATTTATTTTAACAAAAGCTTATTTCAAGGGTTTTAGATTTTTCTACATTAATGAAATTGTGACCTTGTAAGTAGGGTGTGCTTCTTCAACAAACAAATCTTGTAATTGAAGATAAAAAGAATATTTTTTGTTGAAGAAACTCACATTCTATCTCTTGAAAGGGACTTGTGATTGCCTATAGTGTGGGTACTTAATTGGAGCTATGAAATTCATCTTTCAATATTATAATCCTCAAAACTTGGTCACTTTCATTCATGAGAGTTTGACCATTGAATCCTATTGTATTATCAACTTCAAATAGCTAATTGTAGTGTTCTACAATTTTTGGTATTCAAATCTATGATATGGCAAGAGATATGTTGCCACTCTGGCCATATGGAAGTATTTTACAAATTGGTAATATGTATTCTATGCAAATACATTCAATGTTTCATTAATGTTGTATAGTGGAGATTATCGCCATGGAAACTGCAATGTGTTTAACTATAATGCTACATGGTATTGTCATGCAACATACTTGTGATGAAGACATATGGGATGAAACCTTAATGTGGATGGAAGAGTGTTGTCAATTGCTGAAAGTAGAAAACAACATATTATTGGTAGTTGATGGTAAAGTGTACCAAAAATATCTTTGGTGTTGTGGATTTTTTCTACGCATATTTGTTTGTTTGCACCCATAATGTGCACTACGTGCTTCTATCTTTAATGGTGCCTATTGTGTTGTTGTGTTTTCATTGGGTGCATTTCTTGTTTGTGTGGTGTCTTGATGGACGTCGATCAAGGATCTAGAAGAGATAAGGAGGATAAAAGGACGAGTTGTTAGGAGGAGTGGATGGGCTTTTTTTTTTACAAATTTTTGGGATGTGTGGAGAGATAAGTGGCAATTTCTTGCATTTTGACGAATATAGAGTGTAAATTTGTACAGTGTGGCTTCATTGTGTTGAGGCAATGCAATCTTTGTTGCGCCATGTGCTTCGACAATTAGAAGTTAGTTGTAGGAATAACTTTAAAGGTTGATGATCAAGGGGATGATGAAAACTTTGACAGGATTTTGAGAGTGGTCATCCTAAATTCTCAAAGTGTGTTGTAGTGTCTTTTGTGTTTAAATCTAGTGTGGTAATTTTGGTTTCATGAGAAAGTACCTTCAAGATTGGGAACTTTGAAGGAATATTTGTGTCCATTTAGGTCCATAATTGTTGGTGATGGTTATTTGAGGGACTAGGTTCTCCTTTGTCAAACTCATGAATAAGTTTATGTGGGATGGGAGTCTTTAGATTGTTTGTATTTAGGTTAGTGTTATTTGTTCTCATGGTTGAGTTGTTGTGTTCCTAATGTTGAAAAAGTCATAGGAGTTTATGTGTTTAGGAGATTCAAGGGAATGTGTTCCATTTTACTTCCAATGTGGATTTGTGAAGGGAAGTACTCAACATAGGTTGCTATGGTTTGTTATTAATGAGAAAACCGGACATGATTAGTTGAACTCAAGATAGTGAGATTGGAGTGATTTGACCATTAGAGACCTTCAATTTTAAATTTTTGTGTAAATAGCAAGAAGTTTTCTAGATTTAGAGCATAATATTGATGTTACTTAAAAATAGGGCTATAATCATATCCACATAGGTGCATGTTTCACATTGAATTAATGTATTAAGCATTGTGTGTGGCCTTGCTTTTGGTATTATAGTAGGTTCAATTTAGTGGAAGTTGATGCATAAATATAAGGCAATGGTGAATTGTTGCTAGTAGGATGAGTAACAAAATCACCATCTCTAAGTTTGAATAACGTCACTTTGAGGGACATCCACCTCCAGGTACATTGGTAATACATATTTTTAGCTTTTCTATAGTCAAAATTGTAGGGTTTGATCCTAGAGAAGGAAGACAAGGGGATATTGCAATTCGAGTAACATTATCAAGGTTTTTCATCTAAACAACAATATGGTTGAAAATTTCGCACATGATGATTAAAGTTGGGTCCTCATCAACACAAGTAACTCCAAGTTTTTCTACATCTCTAAATGGCCTTATCAATCAAAGTGAGAAATTTGGAAAGCTTCACGAGAACCTTAATAACATACCTAGATTAGGAGACATTTGGATACTTATAAATCCACTACCATTGGGAAGTTTTGTTAAATTCTTCAAGCTTGTATGTATTAATGAGTTTAAGGAGGGAAACATAATCAATAAAATAGAACTTTCTAGATTTTTTGTTTGTATACTAAGCTAAAGGTTATGTTGGATTAGAGAAAGGGATTTGAGTTGGGATTATGTAGGTTCTAATGAGATAAGTTTCAATAGCAAGATTGAAAAGAGCAAGAAAGGAGGAGGAGTGCAAAATAAATTTTGCAATCTAAGGTGTGGATAAAAGTTTGCATGATTAAAAGATTGCATGGAAAGTAACTACTAGTCACAAGGAAAGGGCCTATTGTAGACAAACCTTTTAACTCTTACCTTTTTACCTTTTTTCATTTAGAGATTAAGAAACCGCCACTATATGCTAGAAACATTTGGGTTCTAGCATTACCTATAGACTTTAATAGATGTGTGAAAATCTTCAAACTTAGGATGGAAAAATGGTTTCAACCCAAGGATATGTTAATAAGAATTGAACATGCTAGTGTAACATCCCCACTATTGAGCTGGATGCTGGAAATTGATGTAAATGGGTTGCATTAATGGGTGGAGGAGAGTGAAGACCACATAGACTTCTATGTCTACTCCTAATTAGGATTTAGATCTACGTAATAGTTTGTAATCCTAGGATTAACCAATGAATGCATCATGAGTAGTCCTAAGGGAATGGACAAATTGTTCTAGGGAAAGGAGTTTGAAAATATCTTGGATTGGACAAAGAGGTTAGAAATGGCATCCAAGGTTTGAGGTTATGACAAAGTGAAGCTTTTTAAGATTGCAAAACTTAATTTGCATGGTAAAGCTAAAGATTGGTTCAAAAAGCTCCAACCTACTCTTGTAGATTGGAATGACATGAAAACAAACATGCAATAGAAGTTTGGTGATGTAGACCTTGATGAATTATGGGTGAAAATGGACTTTGTCAAGTAAGAGCCCCAATAGATAATCCAATTGTACTTTGATTGGTTGAATAAGTTATTCAGAAAAGGGAAGATAAAGGATGATGAGCAAAGGAGGTGTTTCCTTGCCCATAAATGCGACTTGAAATGAAAAGATTGTTGTGGTGAAGACGTATGCCAATGTTGAGGAAATGCTTGTAGATGCCAAGGAGGTGGAGAGGGTTCTTGGTGAGCTAGGTGAGATGCCATTTGAACCTTTCAAAGAGGAATAGGAAGAAGGTATGACTGTTGACATAGGATTGGAAAAGAATCATTTATAAAAAATTTCAAGGGATTTTCATATTGTGTAGGGACCACACCACAAATTTCTAATAGTTCTATAGTGTGTCAAATATAGTTCATCAACAAAACTTACTTGGATTGCTTGTCTTGGTAATCATTGACATTGGACAATGAATGCCAAGAACCCTATGTGGAGACATCTATGGATTTTCATATGTTATGTGTACATATTAAAGGAAATCTTGTTATATGTAACCATTGAAGTTGCAACTACATGCAACTCCATGTAACTACCTATCATTTGCAACTCAATTTTATTATTTTTACAGCTAGTCATTGTATTTTAAACTTAGGATTATTTTTGTGACTATGGTGTGACCATTAAATTACACATCCTTCCATATTGAATATTGTATTGGATTTTGCATCCAAAAATAGGCTCATATGTTTATTTAGTTGCAACTTAGTTACTTATTATGGTGTGTTTATACATTTATTAATGTACATTGAGGTTTTGTGAACTACTATACAAATTTTATTCAAGGAATATTAAGCATATTTGACCATATTATGGGCATATTGAATTGGAAAAAAAATCATTTTCATTTTGTATGGTTCATTTAAAAATACCATCTTTGTTAAGCTATAATTAAATTATATTATCGAGGTCATATTTATATGATATAATTGTTGTATTAACTGAACATTAGTTATTTAACAATCATTATTTTCAAATAATTCACTAGTTAATATAAAGTATGAACTAATTTTTTAATTTAATCATTTAACTACATTAAAAATAATACCAACTAATTACATAATCAGTTATTACTTATTAGTTATGTTAAAAAAATTGTTGATTAATTAGGTATTAAATTATAAATTGATACAATAGTTAAACATTATTCATGAATTATTCATATTAATTACTTGATTAATTACGAAATATGAAATTATAGTTAGTTGATTATAAACTACTTTATTTCTATCAACAAGTCATTTAATATATAAATAAATAATCTCCATTTTTCTTGCCAGAATCCAACACTAGGAGGATACCCAAAATCTGTACAATAGTTGTAGACACAACATTTGGAACGATTCTTAACCTAATCCATGGTGCTCTGGACAGGGACCATGTTGGAGGCAACAATGGTATGAAGAAACTGCTTAAGGATGTGAAAGTATATGGAGGTGTGAAGGACAAAGTGGAGGGATGCGCACATCCAATACAACATTATGACGAGTTTCCAATAAGTTCCAGCATCCAG
>Ga0209208_10011482_pt1 | contig 11339 bp, 6 predicted proteins | sample S1TSphfallax_3_FD_187694 | JGI IMG/M metagenome (GOLD analysis project Ga0209208, IMG submission 187694) | Host-associated microbial communities from peat moss isolated from Minnesota, USA - S1T2_Fd - Sphagnum fallax MG (SPAdes) (version 2) | ecosystem: Host-associated > Plants > Peat moss >...
TTTAATTTATCCACCCCCCCCCCCCCCCTTACCCCCCTTGGGCCTTCCTTACACACCCCACCTTCCCCCCCAACCCCCCCCCCAAATTACAATTTTACCACTAAATTAATCATAGTTCAAGGATTATTATGTGTATGTTAATAACCCTCTTTCTTTCTTTTTTTTCACTTTTTTTTTTAAATAAATTAAATTATTGTGATACTTGATGGGTAGAGTCTGGGTGGGTGGGTGGGTGGTTATCGGGTATCATGATAAAAATAAATAAATAAATAAATTTAGGTTGTAAAGAATAATATGGGCATTTTGAAATGCCCGGGCAAGGTTTTTATGCTTTGTAGGAAGAGCACCTTCATCGTACACTTTTAAAAAAATAAAAATTGTCAAAAGGTTTTATTTACGATGGTAAAATAATGGTGTTTGTTATCCCGTCTAAAGTCTTTCTTACCTACTTACTTACCTACCTACTTACCTACCTACCTATATTTTCCCCTCTTGATGTACCTACTTGTAGGCTTACCCTTTCGTCTTTTTACAAACTTTCATGTATGGAGTACCTTGGTAGCTTCAACACTTTTTTTTTAATCGAATAATTAATTCATTTTGAAAATTTGAGATTTTGAAAAATAAAATATTCTTGAAATTTTAATACTTTTCTTCAGGAAATATTACATATATATATGTATATATATATATGAGAAATATTTTTTTGAAAATTTTCAACATTTCTGAAAATAATATAATTAGTGTCAAAGTTGGCGAAGGTAGTAAGTAAGTAGGGTAATACTAGTGGTAGGTGGGTAAGAATTGAGAGATCGGAACTGGAACTATAAGACAAGACAGATCTAATTATGTTTTTGAACTGGAACCGGAGGTTCTTCTTCATAAAAAAGGTAAAGAACCGTCCAGATAAGAAATCTTGTCCTTTTCCACCCCCAACTAGCAAGTAAAGAACCGTCCAGATAAGAAATCTCATCCTTTTCCACCCCCCCAACTAGCAGTGTGCGGTTATTAGAAACCAGGAACAGACCCCCCAACCGTTATGTGTGGGTGGTCCCTCCCTCACACAATCACAAGAACCGGTTTCTGATATATAACCACGGTTTTCAAACTTGTTGAAGAAATCAAATAACCGGTCATAACAAAACCCAAATGGGTAGCCAAAAATATATATAAGGATGTTCTTTTTTAAAAATTTTTTTTCCTTTCATGTTTTGATAATAACCAAATTTGACAAAATTGGCACACAAAAAACATAATTAATAGACGTAATAAAATAATTCAAAAAGTGGTAAATTTCCTATTTGTATTATTTATTTATTTTCAATCTTGGGATGTGGCTGAAGTGGAAATTTACCACTTTTTTAATCATTTTATTATTTCCATTAATTAATTTATTTTTTAGCAGGGTTTTCTTTCCCCTGAAAAACAATAATATATGCCATAAATGATTCTTCTTTGTTTAAATGGTGGGTCATGTTTTTTGTAATAATTTTTTTTTTTGCTAAGGAATTTTTATTGCCTTGTGCTAATAGGGCCATTATTCATTGCTACTATGATTGTTTTAGTACACAAATTGTTTTGTGCTTTTCTTTGTAGGAAGATTATTATTATGTGGTATTGAATTTGTTGTTGCATGTTGAGAATAATAACATATTGAGAATTGAACCTTGCCAATCTCAAGGGTCAAGCCATTTGCAACAATGGAGTCCTACCAAGCCCACACAACCCAACTTTGAAACATCCAACTTTAACACCCAAAAGTCCAACTCCATTCTCATCCAAAGACAATTGTTAGTTTCATCACTAATGCACAAATTTAATTCCATTTTATAAATTTGAAAACATGAATTCAAAATGAATTGCAAGAGAATCATCAATGCACCAAGTTAATTGATATTATCCTTGGCATAGTGAAGGAAAAAAATGGGAACTCAACAAATTAAAGCTTTTCCAATCCATCATATGGATCGATGTAAATTGATCTAAACATAAACACTATGTGGTGCTTAAACTTATTTTTTGATCAAAAGTGTGGACATGGTAGTACAAAGATGAACTCCACATTGCTAAAGGAACTCCAATGCCTTTCAAGCCATGACCTTGTTATTTTCAAATATAAAAGTCATCTTGGCAACCATTGAGTTGTATTATGCCATGACCCATTATCAAGGTTTTCAACATGTTCATGTCACAACAATTTTCAATTTAACTATTGGGCTTTTTGACTTGTTTGAACATAGAAAGGATTTTTAAGAATCTCTAAGGACAACGAGCAAAATTTGAATAAAGATATTGTCACATGACTTTAACATAGAAAACAAACAAATGCATTTTGGACAACACAACCATAGCCAAATTGGTGCAATGTTTTGTGCGATGCACACCAATCATAAAAGGAGTTGCATTGTCTTTTATTTGGATGATAACCCCCAAAGCTAACCTTTGAAAATTGAATTTCCTTCATACCCAAGGCAAACTTAGTGAAAGGAAATTTGTGCCTTTATGATTCCTTTGAAATTTTGACCAATATTTTTGATAAAATGATAGTCAATTTATTTACAATTGCATTGGTGGCCTCACATCTTTAGATTCAAAAATAAGAACATGATGTGTACTTTTCAATATCATATCTATTGATTATCAACATTTATGATGTGCCTCCAAAGGCTTGCAAGGTATTGAATAAACTTTTATGTAGTACATTACAAAACCTTATAAACCTTGGGTGTGTTCCCTAGCTCTTCACACATGGACAAGAATCATGAAAATATTTCAATCCATAAGACTCTAGAATGAGTCAATTCTTCAACTGAACCTCTTGGTCGCATCAAATTTTTCCACAAAACCAAACAAAATGGAATTGTGCATTTGGAGTTAATTTGATTCATAAATTAACCATAAATCCACAAGATTCAACAAAACCCAAATTTTCCCCCCCATAGTATAAGTTGTAACTCTTCATAGCACCTATATTGAAGTCGCCAAAATTTGAGAATCTAAGTTATGGTTCTTACAACCTGGAGAACTCATAACCTCCTCAAAACGCATCTAAACTTAATAATACAAGGCTTTATTTTGTACCAATTTTAATAGATTCCAAAACCATATCAAGTTATTCAATCAAACATTATTTGATTTTTCAATCTGTTATTTAAGTGGATGAAAGTTTGTATAACAAATTCAAACCCACCCATCATATAGCCATAACTTATACTAAAGCTAAAAATCACTTGATACAAAACGATTTGATAATCCAAATTTCCTTCTTAACATTCAACTTTGCAAGTGATGATTCAACTTGAAAGTCCTTGGAATGTCTATCTTTGACCCATAAACATCACTTCATCTAAAAATGTGTTTATCATTTCCTACAATTTCTCCCAATTTTGACCTTTTGTCCTCAACTTAATTCCAGCATGAAAGCCTTGAACTTCCTTTGATATTCATAATGAAACTTTGTTATAGTCCATCTTGAAAGTTTGACACACACCCAAATTACAACCATGACAATTTCTAACCTCATCTATATTGAGTACAATGAACCATGATATAACAAATTAAATGGACAATAAAATCATTTCAATCATTGACTATGTCATTTCCCTCTCTTCATATGGCCATCATTTTTTTTTCAATTTTTTTTTTACCTTTAACATATCAAATACCTTTCTCACTTATTCAAAATTTGTCATTAAGTGACAAAAATTCAATAGATGGAACACATTAGCAAATTGATTTTTTCCTTATGTCAAATGAAACTTGGATTGAACCATATTCATAATTATCTTACCCTTTTTTTCTTACATTTTATTGTATTTATTACGAATAATTTTTAATCGATGAATTCAGCATTTTAAAAACAAAGGGTAATAGTTTGGTAGATTAATCATCATCATGTTTCTACAATGCATAATAATAATTTAATCTTCCTTTCAAATTTGGGCATACTTGACACCTAACTTAAGTATTAATAATCATAATTTAAAAATAATTTGCTAATGAAAATCAAGCTCATGTATTTAGAAAACCATTTGCCATTTCATTGGCCTCTTGAAAACATATCCTTTATAAAGTAATTGCTAGGCACGAAAGAGTTAAATGAGGACCAGGGAAAGACATGAAAACATTAAAAAAATGCATTGTCCATTTCATTAAAAAAAACTTTTAAAGTTTGAAAGTGCCACTAGATTTGAAATTTTTAAAAAGGTTAATTTGAAAAGTTTAGTGAAAAAAGGGAGAATTAAATCTATAACTAATCAAATTGTAGATGTTAATTTTCTTTTAAAAACTTAGCAAAAAATAAAAATAATGTTTGTAACAAAAAATAAAGCCAATTAGAAACAAGGTTAAAAACTAAAAATTCAACATTCAACAAACATGTAAAGAAAAAAATAAGAAACAAACAAAAAGCAAGGGCATATTCCATTAAAAAGGGGGGGTGAGGTTTTTAATAATGTACATGTATTTGCTTTTGTTGAAATTAAAAACAAGAGTTTAAACAAAATGTGGTCTTCCTTGCAAGTTATTATGATCACAAGTAAAACCATATTTATCATCAAAACTTCCTATCACATTATAGAAACATTTTAAAAATCATAAACGAGGATTTGTAAAATGATTGGCCTCTATCATTATGACCCTAAAAGGAACCACCAATGTGTTGCCTTGAAAGTTGTTTGAGTTTTTTCACTATTCATTGACCTAATATAATGAAACTACAATTCATATATATATATATATATGAAAATATAAAGGGAATGTGAAATAACCCTAACATTGTTTTAGTGACACATTGTACGTGTGTCATTTGTTTCAAAGAAACTTGGTGTGGGTTTTGACACATGAACAATGCAACCCCAAAGCATAAAGCCCATCGAAACATGGCAAGTTTCAAGCGTGGCCCAACATTGGCATGGCGAGCCCTAAAACATAACATGACACCAAAACATAGAATGTTTTGGGGGTGCCCAACATGGGTTTCGATGCATGGGTAGTGCAAGCCCTAAAACATAATGTTTTAATCCCATGCCCCCATGGTCCATGTGCCCCATCCAAACCCCATCCATGCCCAAACCAACTTGTAACCCCATCCATCTCATTTTACACCTTTTCCCACTTTTGCATGCACCATGTATCTTTCGTTGGACTATTCTTTCATGAAAATTAATGAAAATAATGGAATATATTTTAAAGTTTACATAGGAATTGATCTCAAGTGAGCTAGATTTTGTGTCAAACGTTACAACAAACATGTGTGTTCCATGTTTTGGTTAGAGTTGAGTTCCTTTGTTTTATTTTTTGGTTTTGTTAGTGATGTGAGCTTTATACTTTCTTCCAATGCAAATGTGAGGCGATACACACATTGCACATCCCTTGTTCATGTGAAATGGTCTTTGATTTTTTTAAGTTAAGATTTCAACTACTAGTGATAAACAAAAGGAAACATGCAAAGCAAATCATTGAAGTTGATAATAGAAAATGTGAAAATAAACAAAATATAATGTTCATGGAAACATCCATTCGCGAAGAATGATTGCAATTGCTTCAAGAATGTCATAATCACTATCGAAAGGATAACAAGGAATTTATTTGTGTATTGTAACTACAAGAAGAATTCAAAAATGAAGATCAATGAAAACATAAAAAAGGTGCAAAAAAATGCAAATGCCAAAAGAAATTGTTTCACATTCAAGTTGTATCCACCATTAAAAACACAATGGAAGGTGTGCATTGTGTGAGGGGTGGAAACATTTTGGATTTGGTGAAGAAAAATGCATTGTCGAAGCCAAGGCACAACCATCTAACTTTATAGGGAGTACAGACCATGCAACACAAACGAAAGACAAAGATATCACCTCTCTTGGAGATTTGCAATGTAGTTCAAGATATAGAATTTGTGCTTGTCTATTAAAAACAACTCACGAAACATGCATGACATACCATAAACTAGAAACACTTGGCTTTGCCTGAAATTATACCTATAAAACAATCACAACACAGTGGTATTTGATAAAACCTTATCTATGAGATTCTAAAACATTGTAATGTTTCTTTAGGTTTCAACATGTTTCAATTATCACTTATAGCCCCTTCAAAAAATATTAATTTCATTGTTGAAATTTTAATGGCATGGTTGGTTGATGTTTCAATCACCCAAAACATGGTCGCTACATGTTTCAATCCCTTAAAACATGGTCATTGCACTTGAATGTAATACATTAATGTCTATTGATGATCATTATGTTTCTATTGAATGTTTCATATGTATGTTTCAACTATTTATGTTATGTCCATGTTAATATAATTTTCCCACATGTAATGTGATATAAGTTAAAGATGGTAATGAGGTTGTTTCTTTAGTATTCCAAAGAATGGGCCTTCTAAAAGCAAGAAACACATAATCATTGACCAATTCATTCCATGAGTTTTTGGACTATCAAAAAAATTACAATAATTTTTAAGGCAGATAATGAACACAAGGATAATTTAAGACAACAAAGGTTAGGGTTTATTTTTAAACAACTCATAGAGTTAAATATAACTAATGCAACAAAAAAAAGGCTATAAAGTGAAATTGGAATTTTTTATGGCATATTGTCACTAGTGACAAATGTTTACATGTGACTAATTAGGTTGAGTTGCCTTGGTCCCATTTTGTTGAAAAGGTAAAATTTATTTCAAATAACTTTTTGTAGATGAACACACCTTGCAAGAGTGTTCTTTGGGTAAAGGTTTTTTTGGGCATTCATTTAATAAGGATGTTGGTTGTGCCTATCAATTTCAAAGAGCTAATCAAGCTTGCATTTGAAATATGAAGATAGGAGAATATCACCATGGTTGGCAAAAAACTACATATATATTAAAGCAAGATGGGCATTTATTGTTTGGGGGACAAAAGATTCAGGAAAGTTGTAAGGACAAGAAAATAAAGGTTGCATATGAAAATTTCATGCCAACATTGGATAATTTATGGATAGGATGTGGTTTATTTTCGCTTTTGTATAGATACAAGTAGTAAAGGATATGGTGCACAAAGATGTTGCATTGTTCCATGACATTTGGGAAAAAACAAATGAGAAGTAAGGTCAAGCTTCACTTATGGCTATCAAAATATATAAAAAACATCATGAAGACATAAACATGGGTCGGGTAAATCTTTGTTGGGGTCTAGCTCCAAATCAAGATGCTACAAGCAATATTTCCCACAAAACGATGGTTATCTTTGGACAAGGTGGTAAAACTAAGACGTGCATGCTTGTTTATAACTCAATTAACATTAAAAGGTGTGTCAACATCGCTAGCGCTACAAGCATCATCTAATTCGAAATAATAGAACATCTAAATTTGCAAAAAAAATGAAACATATTTGATATTTAAAAAAAATTCAAAACAAGTTTAACTCAAACAACATGATGTTGACAACAAGAAATTGAAGACTTGGTGAAGTTTGATGTGGTTATGTTCAATGTGGATGTCTCAAATCACATTTCAAATGAGACGAAACATGTTTCACATGTTATACATAAAGTTTCAAACATCCCTCATGATGTTTCAGAAGTGAAAGACCATCATGTTTTTTATGTTTCAAAAATCCAAGTCTCGGATATTTAAGTTTTTGAATTGGACCATGTTTCAAAAAATGATATCCCATTTCCACTTAAAGTCACAAAAGTGAATGAATCAACTAAAGGTGATATGGATTTAAAAATGTTCATTAATATGGAGATGATTATTTAAGTTGCAAGCTAGCACAATTTAGGACAATTTGGTGTAAATCCTCCAACGAAATTTGTGTCAAAAACTAATGTGGTGATGGTAAAACATAACGAAAATAGTTTACAAGTTATGTTCAAATCTCCAAAGGTTCCTATGGAGTCTCCCCATGTTCTTGTCAAATATCCGTGAGCTTCAATAAGCTCAACTAGGAAGCTCAAAAACCAAATTGCAAGATCTCCATCCCTTGGTCACATTGGTTAGACAAAAGTACATGGTTTTGGTGATATGATTAATGAAAAAAAACTACAAACATTGGTAGACCTTATTCATATTCCTAGTTTGACTTTTGTTTCAACTAAATAATTAAGTGGTCATGTTGTAACTATAAACCCAATTGGTCATGTTTTGATTAAAAACCATTTTGATCAAATTTCTGTTTAGAACCCAAAAGGTGTTCACAATTTGACTAAAGGCCTAAGTGTTTAGGTTTTAACCAAGGTCCCAAATGTTCACGTTTATGAAATAAACAAGTGAAATAAAAAACTTGACAAGTTTTGATAACTTTGAAAAATGTGGTCCATTGGTAAGGATTTGGTTTATCGTTGGGGAGGTGTAGGGTTTAATTCCTAATACTTGTAACCTATATACATGTTTAAAAGTTTAAGGTAGGTAGGGTAGGTTAAGTTAGGAAGGTTAGATAGATTATGCTAGATTAGGTAAGTTAGGCTAGCAACTACATATTTGCCTTTTTACTACTTACCTATGTACTTACCTATAGGAGTAGAAAATGTCAATTTGCAAATATAATTTATGATTAAAACCAATTACAATCAACTTTGCAACTAAAAAAGCTTTTAGTTGCATAATTGAAGTCATAGTGAATCTTTAGTCACAAACAATGACTTAATGTGATGTCAGCACATTTCCCATGGATGAAATATACAATCCATGTATACACTTCCATGCTTTGACTAGTGTATAACATTTGCAATTACTAACCACTCTTTTGCAACTACTAAATAACCTTATCATTAATAGCCATTTGTCAACATAATAATTTGTTGGGCAAAATTTTCACATTATTGAAATATTAATCTAGGCCATCCATTATGGATGGCCATAGATTTCCACACATACTCTAATCATGTTTTGACACATGGCATTTAGAATAAAATTTTTATGAAAATAAAATTTTATTGAAATCTTCATTTCAACGATCCATTATGATTATTCAAGTTAGATGTATTTATATTGTGACATGTGACACAATAAAAGTCGCCATGTGGCAAATTGATTAAAATTGAAAAATAAATAAATAAATAATTACTTACATAGGTGGGTAGGTAGGTAAAACTACGTGCATAAAAAACTACCTACCTAGCTACCTAGGATACCTACCTACCTAAGCTACTTACTTATTCACCCACTTAGCTACCTAAGTACGAAGGTAGGTAAATAAGTAGGAATGTAGGAAGGTAGAAAAGTAAGTGAACTAAAAAGTAACCATGTATATACTTTTATTTCATTTTATGTTCGCCTTTAAGGTTAAGCTTCTTTCAACTCATCACAAATGGCACATGATTTTAATGTGAAATCCAAAATGAAGGCACCTTTTTTATATATTCTGTAAGATGACATTAGAAGAGAAAACATATGGGTTAAACCATTTGGTTGCACCTTAATCATAAAATTCAATTGCAATTAAAAATGGCTCTTCCACAAATTTTGTACATGTTTTTAATTTTGTAAATTATACAACTAAATAGGTAAGAAATAAGTAATTAATTAGCTGACTAATATGAACTAATTAATATTTATTAGCTATTAACCATCATTTTTCTTTTAAAATATTTAATAAAATAGTAAATAAATTACTACTTTATATTGAAAATATTAACTAATTAAAAATTAAGTTTTAGACAAAAAAAATTATGAATTTTATTTATTTAATAAGTAAAATTAATTCAGTTTTAATTAATCATTAATAGCAACTAAAGAATTTAATTTGTGAAAATTTTACTATTTACTATTTATTATTCATTATATGAATAAATATTTACTAATTACTAGTCATTAGCTATTAACCATAACTCTTGATTAATTACCTAAATCAAATTATTGAGATATTTCAGAAATAATTAAATAAGGAATAATTATTTTATTATTATCCGAATAATTATTTTAAATAACTATTTATTTCATAGTAACTAAACATTTAATCATATTTAATAAATTATTGAAAAGTCATTGATTGATAAATATTTAATATAGATTATTTATTCATAAATTTACTTACATTGATATAAATAAAATATTTTTAGTAAATATTTATTATTTAATTATTTGGTATTAATCTAAATATAAATAAATGATTAAATAAAATCATTTAGTTCATACTTTATAATGAGTTATTTGAAAATAATATTTGTTAGATAATTAATGCTCGTTTAACACAACAATTATATCACATTAATATGACCTTGCTACTACAATTTAATCATACCTTAATAAAGATGATATATTTTTAAGTGAACCAGACAAAATCAAAATGATTTTTTTCAATCCAATATGCCCATAATATGGTCAACTATATGTTTAATATATTTTGAATTCATACTAAATATCTTAACATACCATGAATACAAATCAAATATGCTTAATATACTTTGAATAAAATCTATATAGTATACTCTTAATCAAAACCCAACCGTACATTAGTAAATGTATAAACACACCATAATAAATAACTAGTCAATATGGAAGGATGTGTAATTTATTAGTCGCACCATAGTTGCAAGAATAATCATAAAGTTTAAAAGACAATGACTAGTTGTAAAAATGATAAAACAAAGTTGTAAATGATAGGTAGTTGCATGTAGTTGCAAATTGAATGGTTATATATTACAATATTTCTTCTAGTGCTACCTACAACTACCTACACAAAAAAATGGAAATAATCTCGCAAAAAAATTATGTACAAAATTGACCAATCAAATGGTCCACTCTCGAATATGAAAATGATGAGTAAGATAGTTCAATAGTCTAATAGAGTCAAAAAGACCACCCTAGTCATGTAGGATAGGTCTAAATTGACTTCTCCATATTGATAGGATGGATTTTCTTACGCATGTCCAAATCGAGTCCTTCTTGATTGGATTTTCTAGTCAAAATAACATGTTTTGGTAATTATATTTACAAATACAACTTTGAAAAGAATTCATATTCATCATTTTGAACACCTTTTGTAACTCACTAACTTATTACAAATGTTTATTCTTCAAGGAATTGGAGGTTGGACATTAATAACAATACACTCATCACTAACGATTTATGAATAGTTGTCCTTTATTCTAAAATTAGTTTGTTGCTTGACCCTTTCACAATTTGCTACAACTATTTATTTCTTCAACCTTACAAAACTAAAAATTAAGTAAGAGATCAAAGGGGATAATGACCATTCATCAATTGTAATCTTCAAAATAATTGACCCCATGACCATCCTAATAAGAGTTCATTGATCAAGCCTTTTCACAATTCAATTATAAAATACCATTTCTTAATCAAATTAAAAATTTATTAAAAATGTTTATTGATTAGAACTTCCAAAACCACAAATTCAAATG
>Ga0209208_10011483_pt1 | contig 11339 bp, 9 predicted proteins | sample S1TSphfallax_3_FD_187694 | JGI IMG/M metagenome (GOLD analysis project Ga0209208, IMG submission 187694) | Host-associated microbial communities from peat moss isolated from Minnesota, USA - S1T2_Fd - Sphagnum fallax MG (SPAdes) (version 2) | ecosystem: Host-associated > Plants > Peat moss >...
CTTTAGCCACAGCTAATATGGAGTGCTGAAAAACACTTGCAGGCAATTCACATATGGGTGCTTCGGTTTTGAATACCAGTGAGAATCTGGGAGGAACGTTGCATGAGAAAACAGAGGAATGTGATAGATATTTGAACATACCACAAGACAGAATGCGAGAGTGGTGCTGCATAGTTGACCCCCATTTTCTGCTACTACCTTTTCACACCCAGATCATAATGGGTTGCATTGTATTTATTGGCACCTATTCACAATTATTTGAAGCCTCATTGAGAGAAAAGTCCAAGAAGGTGCTGGACCTCCTTGGGCTGGACAGCCAAGATGATGGTGAGATGCCTCAAGGAACCTTAGGCCACATCTCTCCTCCACCAGGTTCCACCCTTGCTCCAACTCCTACTTCACTTGCTCCTCCTATTCAAGTCCCTGACTTGATTGACACATGGGATGATCTACCTGAAAATCACTGATGAATTGGTAGGGATTTCCTCATTGTCACACCAAGAGGAAGTTTCAGCAAATGAAGCTACAGTCCCATCTTCTGTACCAGCAGCACCAGTTGATTTATTTGCATGGTTTGAGAGTCCAGGAGAGGTGGTGAATAATATTGATGTTGGGGATCCCTTCACCCCAAATCTCGAGTTGCAGCCAGTGACAGTTCAACTCCGGACTTGTTCTCAGGCCTCAATGTGGACACAAATGAGATGCTGTATTCACATGCAGCAGCAAAAAGTTCAGACTTGGGAAGGGAAGATGGCAACAACCTCTTTTCTGGTCTCACTGTCAGCAATGGGGAGTTAGCTGCCTCTGCTCAGCAAATGGCTCCATGGATAGCTTGGCAGATCTCATGGGAGGGCTTTCAACAGAGATTCCCAACAGTACATCTGACCCATTTCAAAGTCTGTCAGCTTCAGGTATGAATACACAGCAGTCAATGAGGTTTCCTGCTACCAGTCTAGGTAATCAGAGTGGGCTGAGTCATGGCAGCTTCCTACCTACCCTTGGAAACCAGGCAAGGCCATTGGACATACCACCACCACAAGGAGGAGGCAGTGTTCCACAACCACTAATTGTTAAATTATCAATTTTGATAACTTATTGATAAGGAAACTGACAATTAAGTTTTTTGGGTCTTAGCTAGACACAAATGTAGGAAAGGTGAAGATGTCTATTGTGGTCCCGTTTGATACTTCAAAGAATAGAAGTTTCTTATTCAGACTGATGGGGACAGGGACTTGGCAAACAAAGGGGAGTGAAGGGCAGTAGAGAGAAAAGGATTCTGGGGACACCATGTCCAAATATTTGTTCAAGGATCACCCCAATAAACCTAGCAAGCTTCATCCACACATCATGGTATGGAGAGGGGTGTTAAGATTGCTGAGCTCACCAGACTGTTATCAAATCTTCGGGTCTTCAGACCTGAGGCGGCCTTGATGGTGCTTCCATCCATGGGGTCACTGAACCATGTCACAATGTGTGTTGTGTTCCACATAGCCAGCACCAAAGCAGGGAACTTCTCACTAAGCTTCTCAGCTCCCATGCATACAATCACAGTCAACCTTCCTGGTTTGTTGTCTGGATTCAAAATCTCACAAAGCTTCACAGGGTTGCTGGAGACATCTTGTCACTCACCTGCAGCAAATATTCCACCAGAAACATAGGGATATCTTGTCAACCCAACTTTGCTTTGCCAATCCCCTACCACCTGTTAAACATTCTGAAAGGGCTTAAGCTGAAAACCTTGACTTCATGACAGAACTACACCGATCCCAATGAGCACTTCATCAAGTTGAAAAAGGGCTCAATAAAAAGGTGGGAATTTTCTGTTACAGAAAGATGACAAACCCAAGGGATTGGAAACTCCACAAAGAAACTCAATGTGTGCTCAATCAAGCTGACAAGTGCACTCACAAATCCAGAGCATGTGTGCAGATAAATCATAAAAGAGTCCGGAGTAGAATCCTCACAGGTGAGTGCATCCTCATATGGAAGCAGCAGACACTCATTGATGGTGGAATCTCGCTGTTCACTGGTGAATGGGAAGTTTGCCAGGTATCTCTGTCATTGTCCAAATCCAAGTGGGTGCTAATATCTGCACCTAACAAGAAGCAGGTACTTGAACCGTGAGTACATATCTGAGTTTTTGATGAACAAATATAATGTTTCCACCAGAATAATGAGTCTGCCTACTCACATGAAATGGCCTGCTGCAAAATTGAACTCCAGAAAATATCCAATTTCCAATCCCAACCTCGCACTAAAATGGGTTCTTTCAGACCATATGAAGGCAAGACATGTAAAGGAATAATTTGTTCCTGAATTCTATTAGGATGGTTTCCTTTGTACATCCATGAGGCGACAACTTAGCCACAACACTGACACCAACTGGTATTCCTTGATCCCAAGTAAATTGATTGAACCCTATTAAGGAGCCTCCTATCACAGCAACAAAATGAAAAGCGAGAAACAGCAACATCAGACATAAGACAACACAAATGTTCAATACTAGTTTCATCCCTGAACACCCATATTCTAAAAACAACATTAGTATTATGCACAATTTTTTGCACTGCATTTGAAGGGGGCACTTAATCATTCATGCATCTTTTAGTACAAAATCTTGAAGGTTGTGAGGAGAGGTCACCTATCATATGAAACAATTATCTCTATTGCAAAAGCCTAATCAACATAATTTCCTACTACGCTCAAGGTTTTAAACCAAGGATCTAACATGAGGAGAGACATATTATGAATTAAAAAAATATTAACACAATCCATGAAATCAAGGAAGGGTTTTTAAACAATGATTTACTTATTTTTCCATGTTGACATCAAGTTGTTTCACCTTAATGTGCATGTCCATGTATTCAACGATGTCAACCTTCGTGTATAACTTCAATCTATCCTTGAAAAGTTACAAATACAACTTGATTGTTAAGATACAAACATTTCAAAATAACCAATATCCATTGTAGTAAATAAATGCACATTTAGTTGTAATAGGAAATAAATATCAGAAATGGCTTTGGCAATTAGAGAATTGTCAAAAATAAAATAAAATACAAGGAATAGACTATGTGAAATTAATAAAATGAATAACTCATTAATTGATAAGAAATTTTAAAAACTTTATTATTTGAATAAGACATGATGCAAGCTAAGCATAACATGAAACAAATATATAATAAAAATTGTAACTTGCAAATTGTTAATATTGAAAGGTATTACTTCCAAAACCTCTACTTATAATATTCAATGGGACATTTTTAAAGTTCATCAATCTTTTAAAAAGTTTCATCAATTAAGTTTCCTATAAACTTTCACTAAACAACCTTTTAAAAGTTTTTTGGTGATTAAATTTTCAAAATTTGTTTGCCAATTACACCTTATAAAAACTTCTACAAATTATTCTTTTATAAAGTTCTATTAACTAAGCCTTTAAAAAAAATTATAAACTTAGTTTTAGATTTTTAAGAAATTCCCTTTAATGAAAGCATAACTATTGTCCCACTCCTTTGTAGAATGAAGGAGTGACAATTTTGGTTTTTTTGAAAACGTCTATCCCCCTGCACTTGTCATAGTGCCATAAGTCCAAATCAATTTGTTTTTGTTCCAATAGATGCTCCAACTCATACATGAGCTCACACAATTGATGGAATTGAAAAAAAGAAAAAAAAGAAAAATGGTAGCTATTGTCCCATTTTTCTTTACCTCAGGAACTAAGGAGTGAAATTGTTTTGGGAAAAATTTCTTTCCTCAAGTGTCATAGTGTCATTTTCACACAAAATATTCAAATCAATTTTTTTTCTAGTAGATGTTCATACTTTCACATGAGTTCAAAACATTAATGGAATTGAAAAAAATAGAAAAAAATAAAATGGTAGTTGTTGTCCCACTCTTCTCTACCTCTAGATCTAAAGAATGACAATGTTTTGAGAAAATTTACCCCCCTCTAGTTCTCATAGTGCCATTTCCACACAAAATGTTCAAATTAATTTTTTTTGTTCCAATAAATATTCATACTCACAATGAACTCTTTCAATTGATGAAATTGAATTAAAAGAGCTTTAGCTACCAAAAATAAAACTAAAGAGTTGGATTTTGCTCTAACCAACTATTAAAGATTACCTTTTGGATGTGCTTTTCAACTCCCTTTGAAGTTTTCACCTTGTTAAAAACAAAGGATGCAATTTGCTTGCACATGACTTTTCATGTTTTACATTCTCTCCACATGATAGTATATGGGGGTATCCATGCCTATCAATTGGCAATAGTTGTGTAAAACGCAACATGCCATAACAATGAAGGTTTCATTATCTATTTTCATTGTTAGTGATTAAACAATTTTCCAACGATTCTTCAAGATTCCAAAACTTTTCTTGATAAATACATGGCCTCAAATCATCAATTGATTAAATTAGATTTTTTTTCATTTCCAATGTTGGGTTTTGTGGCTTCAAATTCTTCAAGAAGTATGGGCGAATAGGATAGGCAAAATCCCCAATAATGTATGGGAAAAACATCAACAACATGTTTGGAAAAGACATGCTTTTGCAAAATCAATTTATTTTACAAATAATGATATACAATTGAAAGCTTAAATGCTTCACCATTTGTACATCCACTAGGCTACTCACAATAAACATTCCAAAACAATTTATCCGAATCACAAACAACTTGTAATAATAAATAATGGAAAGTTTTTTGGTTGGAAAAATTCCTAATTCCATGTGTTTTTCCTTTTATCGAATTGTTCATACAATGGAATGTGACAACCATCAATACACCCAATCATATTTTGTATTCTAGTAATGTCTTTAAATTTCTTTATAGTCATAAACAACCACACCCCACTAGGTGCATGAATATATTTAGAAAATAATTTTCATGCTATTGCACTAACAAATATCTTTGTGTATTTTTTATGGTTAACGTTCCCACATTGAAACAAATTGTCATGTTTTCGGAAGAATATCCATGTGCCAAACTTAAAATAACAACATTCAATCCTATTATAGGATCTAATGGTGGCTTAACCCCCCATCGGTTGACAACTCATATACTACATAAGGTGTTAACTCCAATAACAACCTTGAAATGTTAGATAAGTCATACAATAATTCCTTATGCATTTTCTATCCAACATATCTGAGAATGTGAAGCAAACTAATCCCTTCACAACCCATAGATGAATAATTTAACAAGGTTCTTAGAAAAACCATCTATCGTGGAAAATTGGATGTTGATAGCTAATAGTCATAAAAATTGACAAAAATTGTGAAATATGTGAAAGTTCATCAAAACTGAATAATTTTTGCCATTTACAAGCATAAGATGGATATATTTTTTAAAAACCATTCAAAATGCTAAGCCCATTGCCATGTCCTTTTTTTACAAATTTTCACAATAATGTGTGTGGATTAAAACCCAAAAACAAAAACAAAAACTTCTCCTTGGAGTGTAGAAGACAATTAAAAAAAAACAAGGGGTGTGTCATATTGTGGCCTTGCCATTTACATTAAAATGTATTTTAAGGCAAAAGAAGAATTATGAAAACTCAAACATTTCACCATGCAAAAATATAATCTTCAAAAAATCCTCTACAAGAAACCAAAATCCTTCAAAATAGTATAACTCTATAACTAGTCTCAAGTGTCAACAAAAGCCAAAATATCATCTTTTAAAAATCCTCATATGAAAATAGACCTATTATTACTAACTAGGGGCCAAAACCCATTAAGCTATTATACTTTATAATGAATCTAAACACAATATCCTTGCCTACCGAGGCAAGGCCAACAAGCATGGCCTTTGCCCTTGAGAAAAAAGGGAGAGATGAATTCTATAATTAGGTTCATTCACTTGTTGATTCTCTCTAATGATCCAAAAAGGAAGGTGGTTGGGTCCACCATTAAAATTACCTTGAAAAGTTCCAAAGGTTGCAAGGAGACCCTTTGTCTTCACATGTGGGAAGAGATAGGTTGTCATTTGTGCAATGGTATAAGTGCAGATTATGTTTGGAATGGTGCATCCCCCTTAGAGGTAAACCAAATCTTCATATATTTTCATCTTCATTAGACAATACATGTGGTGTTCTTAGATCCATGTCTAACTCTTTTATGGTCCAAGAGGTTGTGTGTTGAGCTCCATAAATGGTTATGGAATTCAGTTTGGTTGGTTATAAACATTCTTCTCTTTGCTATATGGTTATGTGGTGTTTTAGCATCCACTGAAGGGTTGCTTGTAGAAAGTTTGGTACAATTAACCATGCAAGCCCCATAGACTCAACAACAATAGGGGCCAATTGCCCCTCCTCCAACCAACCTTATGCAACAACCTCTTCTGTGACCATAGCCTAGGCCTATAGTTGCATCTCTCTCAGGAGTCCCTGGTCAGATCCAGTAGACCAACTAGCTCCAACAATTCAGTTACCAGCTTACACCACCTCAATAGCAGCCTAGTGGGTACGCAATTAAGGTTGTTTCGGTTTGGGTTTAACTATGGCTTCTACTCCTTGAGGCTTGTGGGGTAAAACTAACCATCATCAAACATGTGCCTATTACTGAATGCTTTCCATACTTCCCTCATTCCTTAACCAAATTGAGCAATTTTTGTCTCATTGGATGCGCAAATTGGAGGGCTGCAAATGGTTTTTGAACATCAGAAATGAAGTAGCAACACAAAAAACACAAGAAAATGTTGAGTGACAAATTTTTTTTGAAAAGATAGCTTGTTGCAGGTGCATATACATGAGTGGAGTTTACCCACAATAATCCTATTTGCTTGGGTGACCTCCTCAACTTACAAGTATGTAATATTTTTACCACTTTATAAGCTTGAAAGAGAACAACTTGAAATATGATGAGTGATATTCGATTTTTTTCTTTGAGAATTTTAGTAATTTTCAATTGATGTGGAAACTTTAGTTCTTTCAGGTGCTTTATTTGTGGAAGAACAAGTTGGTTGGAACTATTATTCAAACATTTGGACAAAACTCAAATCTTACACTTTTTGAGTTGTCTTCCAATTTTTTCAATGAGAGAATTCCACAAGATTTATGCACCAAAAAAAAGAAGCTTCAATGGCTAATATTATAATACAATTAGCTCATAGGTCCCATACCTAACAACTTGGGAAATTGCCAAAGTCCAAAAAAACTTTGCTTTAGCTACAATTTTTTTAATGGGTCTATCTTGACAAGATTGTTAGGACTTCTCATATCTAAATGGTGGAGGTCATAGCTAACAACATTATAGGGTCAATCCAACTCGGAGTAATTTATTTTCCATTTTTGGGATACTTTGACTCTTTTGACAAAAGTTGTTCAAAAGTTTCTTATGAAATTGGCATTGCAAACTTGAACACATGAAATTTTAAACATCATATGAAAGTACTCGAAGGATTTTATGTTTACTTGGAGAGAGAGAGAGAGAGAGAGAGAGAGAAAGAGAGAGAGAGAGAGAGAGATTCCTAGTTGTCCAATTCACCTCTCATGATTCCCCATGTTTATTCTAAGAATGTCCATGTTGCTTAATTATTGTGCCAATGCTTGCATGGTTTGTAGTGACCACATTGTTATTGCCCTTGGTCAAATTCTGAGTTTTTAAAGAAAATACTTGTGTGGCTTGTGGCCACAATAGACATCTTAGGCATTTACCATTGTTTCACTTGTATTCACCAATTTGTTCTATCAGAATGTTAGTGTAATGGCCAAAGGTGGTGATTGGGGAAATAGGTTCAAAATTGTCTATTTTCAACGTGCCTTGTGAAGATCTTCCAAGTTATGATGGAATTTTTCTCTAATCTTAAAGATAAAGCATTTGTTGTTCATGTGTGTTGGGTTGTATGGAATCGTCTTTGTTAATGCATTGATCAGTAATCCACAACTCCATGTATTTGATCTTGCAAACCATGCAAACGAGCAATATTGTGATGTAACTGTAGCCACAAGGCATTTTTGCTTGACTTGTTACACACGTAGCCATCCCTATTTTTCCAATAATTGGTAAGTTAGTTCTTTCATCTTTCATAAATCTTGTGGTATCCTACCTAGTGATTTGCTATGTTAATTGATACAACAAAACATGGTTTTTCTAAATAAAACTCATGGTACTATTGCCACCTTTCTTGGTGCTAAAGGATAATCCGAAACCCTTCACCTTGCTACCCCTATGTCCAAACAACTCCTAGGAATTTAGCAACAACTAGCGTCCTTGTAGTAGGTTTTTGTTCATGGTTTAGTGATATAATTCTCTATGTGCTTGTACTCCAAATGAACAACAATGAGTTGACCTATTTTATTGTGGATTTATGACACATTTTCTATGATCCTAATTGTTGAAACCATTTAGTGACAAGGTTTTGTAAAAGTCACTTATGTCATGTGGATTTTGTTTATATTGCTTATATAGTCTTAAGTCCTTCAAGGGTGGGATTAGGTTGAAGCAGTCTTCTGTACTTGGTGCAAAAAAAAGGTGTTGATATAATTTTTTGGGTTTTGATGATATACTTCAATTTTTTTGGTTGACTTCTTCATGATAATATGATTTGTGTATACAAGCCTAGGTTCAAAATTTGCAATAGCAACAACAAGAACATATTTTACCTTTGTTTCCAACCAAAATGGTATCAATGTCATAACAATAGCCACCATTGGATGTGGCAATGTAAGTCCCTAGGCTTCAACACCACCAATCTCACCTAAAACTTGTAGTTGCCCACATCCCAACCTTATGTGCACTAGATCCCCAAATAGTTGTCTCTTTCATCCACACATCTAGTCATGAAGGTGATCAATAGGTGTAATCCTTCGCTAAACATTCTTAATCATCTAATGAATGGAATTTACTTTTAGACTTGTTTATCATTGCTAAGGTGTGTTGTAAACTATAGTGATCTTGGGGTACATGAAGATTATTCTTTAAAAAATTTCAAGATGTCTCAGCTATACAAGGAGGTTTAAAGCATATTAAATGATTGTTAGATAATTTGTTTATAATCATTTATAAGAGTTGTGGACTAAACAATGTAACAACTTTCACCTTAGGGTACAAAGCCTTTGGAAGAGACTAGTGATGCATTTGTGTTGAGTGCAATTTTTGCCAAAAATGTACCCCTCAATGAAGATTCAACCTAAAGAATACTAACACATGTGATGTTTCAGTGAGGTACATCTCATCCATAGTTGAAGTTAGTCTAATGTGAAATCTCCTAAAAGTACTTAGACGTTTGTGCTCATACCCAAGATGTATTTTAAAGATTGAAATACTAGTCTTGTATGAAGACTGGCATATCTAGGACATTGGAAAAGTTCAGCCAACTGTTAAAAGATACAAACTTTGCACTAAGGCAAGTGGTATCCTCTTTATAACAATTTTCAGTTGGTCCAAGTTTGATGGGGAAAAGAGGTCAGGTTGCTATTGGTGCCATTAATGACAATCTGAGTTCAACACTTCAAAGAGGAAATGTTGTAAAGCAACATGATCAACTAGTCTACTCACATGCTTTAGAGGATGCCTAGATTACAACTTCCCTTGCTAAAAGATTCAAGCTACATCTTGGTAAACTTTTTATTGTCTTCTACACAAGAGTAGTGGTTCCTATTTACTTTCGTTTTCTGATTTGAACATAATTTGGGGTTTTAGGTGTTGTTCAATTCCTTTTTTCCTCCCTCTATTTCTAGATGAATGCTTGATGTCAATTAATAACATATTATGCATGATTGTTTTTCTTTTAAGGTATTTTTTTCTATGATGTTAAATAATTTTGGCGTTTTTTGGTTATGTTGTTCTGGGATCTTGTGGGTTTAGTGTTGTCAACCTAAACTAATTCATTGTGATCTGGATTTTTTTATACGAAGGAAAATTGTTGCAAGTCCATTTAGCCACTCGCAAGTTCACCTATTGTAGATAATCCTGCTTTGTGGGATTGATTAAACATGAATCTATGTTTTTTTTAACCTTTTAGTACTAGTAATCTTGGTCCGCTCTTTGATCTCTATTATTTCTATTGTTGTTTTGAAAAACCATGTTTCTGTATGTCAAATTTTTTATCAATTGTGGAATTTTTCAAATGGTGTCCTAGTTGCTATATGCAAAGGATAGTTATGAAAGCTTTAAAATTTAAGTTAACATGGATTCATTAAGATATTCCTTATGTGAATCACTTGCCTTTGAAGGCATAGCAAGTGTATTAATAACCATCAAAACAACATATTTATAATGTACCGTCTAATTATTTCAAATCCTAGTTCTATAGGTCAAACATTGATTAAACTATATATGAGTTCAAAATTTAGTTGTTTTATATTCCTCATTAAGACATGGTAAAAAAAGGAATTGAAAACTAATGTAAATTTTTTTTTGTATGATCTATAGATTGTGAATAGATGTTACTATTGTGATGATGAAACCATGGGAAGTTTATCAAGAAACTTTTTAGGTCTCTAAGATGAAAGGACATGAGGATGTGACAAAACCTTTCTTTAAAACCAAGACAAGAATAAAGTAGCATGCCACTGGAATTTTGAAAGCAAACCTTAGTAACAATCGGTCTGAATTGAAGAAAAATTATTTAGTAACCAATTGCAGGTGAGCAATTCAAACTTCAACCTTTTTGTTCTTATTCCTCTTGTCATAACAACTTGTCATGGCCTCCCATAAGATGAATCCATTATAGCATAGTTAATTTTCTTGAGCATCATCTCTTCATCCTTGTAAGGAGGCAAGGATAGAGTGAGGGTGCAAATGGCTGCTTGGATACATGGGAAGTCATTTTTGTCTAGTCAAATGATGTAGATAGATTGGCCTCCAAAGTATTTCAGTCTTGTAATGAACAGTTCTCCCATGCTAGGTCATGGGCTACTTCTTAAGTGGACTAGGCTACAAAGGCTATTTTCTAGGCTACCTATACATTTTCTTCATTGCTTAGGCTTTAAATTAGGGGGGCTTTTTCCTAGGTTGTTTAGGATTTTGTGTATAAGATGTGTAAACTCTTTCCTAGGTTGTTTAGTTTTATTTATAAGTTACCTAGATTGGTTCCTAGGGTGCCAAAGTTTTTTCCTAGGTTGCTTACACTTTTTAGTAGTTTACATGTGTTCTTTTGTAGGCACCCTAGGGTGCCTAGGCTTTATCCTAGATTATTTAGGCTGTTTCATAAGCATCCTAGGCTTTTCCTAGGTCGCTTAGGCTTTTTTCTAAATTGCCTAAGCTTTTTCATAGGCATCTTGAAGTTTTTCCTAGGTCGCCTAAGCTTTTTCATAGGCATCTTAAGGTTTTTCCTAGGTTGTTTCAACTTTTTCATAGGCATTTTAGGCTTTTTTCTAAGTTAACTAGGCTTTTTCA
>Ga0209208_10011484_pt1 | contig 11338 bp, 11 predicted proteins | sample S1TSphfallax_3_FD_187694 | JGI IMG/M metagenome (GOLD analysis project Ga0209208, IMG submission 187694) | Host-associated microbial communities from peat moss isolated from Minnesota, USA - S1T2_Fd - Sphagnum fallax MG (SPAdes) (version 2) | ecosystem: Host-associated > Plants > Peat moss >...
CCAAACCAACATGTTTCAACTTTGCTTCATCCAATTTTAATTTGCAGGGTCACATACTGAGCACCACTGGAGCTGCTCTAAGCACCATCTTATTATATTAACCAACAAATCCACAAGGTCCAGAATCTACAGACCTGAAGGTCTGGTTGCAGCAACATGAGGAATGTGTTTCTTGTTGTTGACAAAGAAATGAAAAACTATCATTGCAGCAATGCCTCGGCATCACTACACCTAAAAAGAATGCTCACAAATGTGCTCTCATGTTTTTGAGTCCTCTTCCCATAGTGTTGTCCAATTCATTCGTGAACTCTACTTCAGTTTGTGTAAAATTGTGACATTGGTACTACAGAATTTTGTGCAGTTAGTTGTCTCCACTCTTCTCTATGTCTCCATTTTCATTTCTTGGATCTTTAAGGTTTCTTAGAACACCCCAAGCCTCAAGTCTTGCTAAAGGACATCCACATGGAGCATGGAAATTGAGTATTGCTTGTCCATTAGGTGGTGCTATTCTTTGCAGCTCTGCCTCCAACTCCTTGGGATCTTGGCCAAGCTCTACACTGCCATTCCAAGGAAGCTCATCAACAATTGGAGTCGACAATGTCCTCACACATTGCTCTGTCTCAAGCTGAATATCCAGCTCCATGGCTTTACAGAGGCCATGGCACTGAGGATTGTCACACCATTGTGACTTGTACTTGTAAACTGTGCACATAACTATAACAGACATTCAACAAATTAAGAGTCCAGACGCATATGTGATAGGTGCTTGATAAATGACCTTTCCAATCAACATGAACAGCCCTGGCAAAACTTCTCCCATTTGGTTGAATATAAATGTAAAGTAAGGTGTGATGAGAAAACCACAGGAACCTAGAACCAAGATCAAAATTACAATATCAATCACTGCTCCTGATGATGTGATCTGATCACAGAAGGCTGGCATTGAGACTGCCAATGAGGGCTTCTGCTTCCTGGTTGTTGGTGCTGGTGCTGGTGCTGATGCTGATACTGCTGTGAATGGGCCATGATTTGATCAGTAAGTGTGACTGTGTTGGCCATGCTGTGATGGCAATCTAGTACACTACACGATGAAGCCCCCCCAGCCTCGGCAATCCTCCATCCCCAAATTTTGGCTGCACTTTGATGCTCTTGAGTTGTATGTTGGTTCTGGGAATCAAACCAAGTTGTTGAATGACTGATCATCACAAAAGACCCACAGAGAAGTAATTAGTTACTTTGCACCCATGAGAATTAAACAGACTCTTTGGATTCTCAAATGCAGATCAGTTGCCCAGGCTTCCCCCTAGCACTTGGAAAATGCATCAACCCACAAATCTGCTTCATGCCAGAGCAAGGAAAGGTTGAAGACCCAACAGAAGAATATCATGACTACAGCCACACACACACACACACACACACACATTTATCAAATTTGCAGAGGAAAACACCACAATAACATCTTGAAGGTAACCAACCTTTGGGGTAGAGCTCTGGGAGAAACCAAAACAAACATGGACAAAACATGAGTGCAGGACTGTTAGCCTACAACCTTGTAAAAGTGTCACTTGCACAGGTCACACACTGTCAGGAGCTGATGATGTCAGTGGGGAGTAATGACAACTAGTCACTGCCACTTATCATGACAGTAAGTGTCTAATAATGTGCTAGAATTTGGGGAATCCACGGTGCTAAAAACTCAATTGTCCTGAGTTGTTTTCTATCACAGTTTCCACAAGCAAATGGGAAGACTCGGTTATGATGTTGGCTAGCACTTGAGGCATAGCTATGTATCTATGAAATTGCAGAGAAATCTCCACAACAGAAATTTGAAGGTAACATGACAATGAGTACAGTCATAACCTTATGAGCAATTGCTCACTAATGAAACCATCATCTTCATCACAAAGAGTAGTGAGAAGTACACTACCCACTGACTTTTTCAGCTCCCAAGTGTAGTTGAGTATATAATATAGTCTGCTGAAAATTTCAGCCAAACCATCATACAAAATCTGCATTCTGAGTTTCTGCCTAATCCAAGAGTAAAATAATATCCTCATTCTGCAACAAGCTGCAACAAGCTTTTGAAGGTAAGCTTCTTTTCATTTTACCTTGCCCTTGTACAGGCAAGCATCTAAGTGTAAGAGGACTATATAAAGAGTTGTTGGGTTCCTCCTGCAACCTGAACATATTCTTGAAGCACACACACCAATAATGTTAAAATTAATGTTATCTTTTTTTCTATATAAACTAATTTCAGAAAAAATTTATTAAAAAAGTTAACATCTACCATGGTTAAATGTAATATTGTAACATGTTTTTAAATGAAACGCATAATTGTAAAAGTTTTCTTAATGCTCGCACCTCCTATAAATAAAAAATGTAAAGGCTTACTCTAACCTTTCTAACCTTTACATAACTCCCATTTATTCTTTTTATGAGAAATATCATCAAGGATAGCTCACGTTCATTAATAAGTTCTCTTATATGCGAAAATAATATTTTATACAAAACATATCCATCCATTTCTTGACAAAAATCATGAACTAATTTTAATTTTTCAACAACTCTTATTTTATTAAATTGAGTATTCATTTGCTAAATTGTACAATACAATTTTTTTGTATTGGTGAATAACACATTTTTACATGGACTAATAGTCAAATAATGATCAAACATGACATTTTCACTAGCACCACAGTATCTAGGTAGCTTCAGCAGTTGTTTGCAAAATGATTAATATAATCAAGAATTTATAATTTGGCATCAAGATTCTAATTCTGAAAATTTCAACATAAACAGAATATATTTAATAAAATGACCACACATTTCAAATGCACGTCCCTAATATTTTTTCAAACATATTTAAACTTTTGGAATCATAATCATCCTCAAATTTTTTAAAAAAAATCCATGATTGTGACATTCATTTGCGAGATCAACTAAAGTGTTTTTTAATTATTATTTGCATCTTTATATAGAGGAATTTGACAAAGTTCTTGTAATGCTTTCATCATTATATTTAAAGCATAAATATATAATATGACATAAAGTGCTAATATTTTAGTTTTTTTTCAAGAACACATTGATAAAAAAATTGTCTTATAACATTCATGGTAACAATTTTTGCACTAAATTTAAATTTGTTGGAGCATTCACAACACTTCCATGCATATCATATTGTCCATACCCTTTCAATTGGAAAATTTGTGTAAATGCAAGATGTGACACAATGAAAGATTCTTTTATTTTGTTCAAAGTGGAAACAAATTTCATATCAGATTTATCATTGATAATATGACTACGAAGATCTATATTATTTAATAATTTGTCAAAATCAATATTCTTTCCACTATACTTGCACATTTGCAAATGATTTTTGAAGTTCGTAATTTTTATGATTTCTAAAAAAACTTCAATTTATGATTTAAATGCATGACAAATTAAAAATGCAAACACATTCTTCTACAACAATGACATATATATTTAACAATATCTTCCATATCTTTTTTATATTTCAAAATATGTTTGTCATCAAATGGATTTAAATTCTAATTTTGTCAAAAAAAATCATGTGCTTGGATCTTTGAAATGTGTTTGCATTTATAAATTCACTATGTTGTCATTTTAAACATCTTTAATGATATAAGGACTTTTATTAATATTATCTTATTATTTGGAAATTAATGTTTCATTCTTTTTTTTTGGTGCAGTAAAAAAAAAACTTTGCATCATTTTTTGACATTGGTTTGTTTTTCTTCTTTCAAAACATTACTATTTTTGTTTTGTTTCCACCAAAGGTATTTCATATATGGTTTTAACATTTTGATACTTTTAAATTAAATATGGAAACCAAAATTTAAGTTTTTGTGACTATGTTCAATCATAGGATGCAAAGTGCATGAAGATCAATGTAATCAACATAGATTAAAACCAATTGGGCCCAAACCATTTGCTTCAAATCAATTACTGGCTTGTGTTTGGTGATGGGTATGTGTTTGCACTGACCCAGTGAACCAGCACCCAGCAGCACACCATAAAGGATGAATGATAAGTGGTCTTTTCTGTTGGGCTTTAGTTCCCAAGCTAACCATGGTGGTTAGCTCAGTTGTTTCTTTTTTATTTTTTGTTATCTACCTACTAACAACCCACAAGCAGGTCATTACTAAGTAGGTAGTAAAAACAGCCCTTACATATGTATAAACCATCTATATACCTAGTAAGTACCTATTTTTCTACCTACCTACCTATGTGTGAGACCTATATATTTCCTAGAGAATTGGTTGCTGAGGTGAAACCAAATATTAACTCAGTTGAGGTTCATCCACAACTGAGTAATAATGGCCATCCAGTGGAAAATGAAAAGATTAGGGTTTAGAAAATTCTGATGCTATGAAGATTGTATCTAACTTTTGACAATGAATGATTATGGATGATGTCAATAATTTATTTATTTTTGGTATAAATATTTAGAAATACTAATTGTTGAACAAGAAAATTTCAAAGTCCTGAATTATGAGTTATTATCAACATAATTTGTATGTTTAATACAGGTAAATGTTTTAATTTTATGTATTTGGAATACACTAAAGGCAAATGAATGAATGAAGTGTTGGAGGAGGTCATTCCATGTAAATGAAAATGAGACAACTTCATTAAAGAAAGCAAATAGACATTGGAACAAATTTTTTTAAAATTTCATTGTTTAATCATCTGTATGAAAAAACTGCAAGATCTAGAAAATTTGGATCAATAATAATAAGTGTGCCAACAACAACAACAGAGGAAGATCAGGTTGTTGTTGGTTGGGTTTTGACTATGCAAAAACTTGGGCTCTCAATTGATCAACAATAGTTAAAGATAAAAATGGTAAAACTCACTCACACAAGACAAGGCCAACACATTTGTAGGGAGGGAGGAGTACTCAAGGATCTCTTGGTGGTACTAGTTCAAATGGAGATATCCTAAATTCAATGGATCCCAGATGACTGATTGATTCTGGTACCCTTTTCTCTACCTTTCCCATCGTCCCCTCATTATCACCTTCACATCCCTCACTATGGTCCAATTATTGTTGCTAAAATTTTGATGGTGGATGATCCCTCTAAGCGGCGTGAGGGAACTTGTATCTACCGCCAGTACCTGGCCTACTTCTCCAGCAAATAATTTACTTTTTGAAATTGCCAAAAATTTCTGAAACATGTCAATACCCAAAAATCTGAAAAAAACTACTACCATTGCACCTGGGCAGTTGCGACAAAAATTATATTATTTTCACTTTTCTCGATTTTCTTTCTAAAAAACCAATACCGAATGTCAAAAATCTTGAAAATTCAATCAAGGCAGGTGGTGAGATGAGAACCCATGACCAGTACATCAAAGTAGTAATGCCTTTGATCAGTCTAACCAAATGCACAGCATGATACTAGAGAAAACAATAAGACTTTTTATTTATTTATTCTTATATGCCGAAAATCTCAATTCCCAAATCAGAATCTTCAAATTATATTAATTATTTGACACATTAATGCCCAAGCTGCCAAGGTACTAATGGAACTCTCAAGCACAATACGGTCATTATTTAGTATAGTGACCATATTGTGAAAAAGATTACTTTTATTGCCAAACATAAATGACCGAAGAAAAATTAATAGGCAACTTGCTGGCGAACTAGGCTAGAGTTGCAGAATCACATCGAGGGAGGAAGCAATGTTTGGGGGGGGAGGATTTTGCTTTCTTTCGACAAAAAAATTTGGAAAAATTGGAAGTTTTGGTTCTTTTTTTTCTCGTGTAACTTCGCCTAAAATATCTAAATTAAACTAAACTAAAGAGTGGAAATTCACCCAAAAAAATCATTGAAAAATCATTGTGATATGTATTTGGGATTCCCCTTATCCAGGATATGAGCAAATATCACACGGTACTAAGAAACTTAATGGGTACCCATCATCTAAGTCTTTCTATATTCTTGCTGTACTTAGTAGAACTTAACATAGAAATTTGGCGATTTGGATTTTCTTCTTTGTAGAAATCTGGTGTCCAAATTTGGGTCATTTTATTTTCATGGAAACTTCATTTTATATGGCGAAATCATATTTTTCATGTCGAATCTTGGCGAAAACTGTCGCCAATAAAAAACAAAAAGCAGTGCAAGTTGAAAGGGATGTACACAAAAGTCTTCTGCTGGGTGGGGTACTGGTGACCACCCTACGCTAGAGAGAGGCGAGAATCGGTAATTGCGTCGGAGGCTTGGTTGCGTCGAAGCTTTGATGATGGATTGTTGAAGGAAATTTTTAGCAGTTCCTTGTGCATCAACTATCTGCGAGATTGTTTGCGAGATTGAGGAGATCTGTGGGTTTGGGTCCAGGCCCAATGACATCCTTGCGGGATGAACTGTTTAGAATAGCAGGTGAAGGCAGCGAAGAACAGATGCGGAAGTTCTTGCAGGATCCGGAAGTGAACGTGAACGAAAAACATACTTATTCGCTGGTTGCCTTACACCAGAGCGCGGAGTTCAATCTCGATATTGGCGTGACTAAGGTACAATCAAGTATGCAAAAACCAAAGCTAGACAGTGGTCTTGCTTCAAGAAGAGGGGAAATTCGCAAGCAAATTGCAATACTTTACATGACCGAGTCCTTTGTTTGCCAGAAGCATTTCGTAGTGAGGAAACACTTCGTCAGTGAGGAAGAGGTATGGAACCTGAGTTGTCTTACAGTTCGACTGACCCCCCTTTCCCTGTTTTCCTTGATCTCTTTTGTCCCAAGGCATTGTTGGATCATCCTCGTATCGACGTGAACTCCCGTGATGAGCAAGGACGAACACCACTACATGTCGCTTCCTGGAAGGACAAGAGGTTCGAATGCGTCCGATTGTTGCTTGACAGATCGGATATAGAAGTGAATACTGCCGCCAAATTCGATTTCACCCCTCTCCATGCAGCGGCAAGGTTCGCTTGCCCGAAGGTTCTGGAGCTTCTTTTGGCGGATTCTAGAGTGATAATCGATGCCAAAACGGTAGATGGGTTCACAGCTCTTCATCTGGTAGCAGAAGGCGGCGAGAACAACCATCCCCATGCGGGAGGCGTACGACCTTGGCAAGACAGGTGTCAAGTGGTGCGAATGCTTCTTGAAGCAGAACAGCAACAGAGAGCACGGAACCTCCCCTGCAATTTGAACAAAGAGGATGTTCTCAAAAGGTTTCCCATTCACTACGGAGTGGAATGTGGCAGCGTGAACGTGATGAAAGAGTTGCTCAAGTGGGAGGACGCCAATATCAATGCACTGGATCTCTATGGACTTGCACCCTTGCACTTGGCGGTCCGATCAACAGCTAATCATCGAACTGTGGTAGTGGAATCGCTGCTCCAAGTGCAGAACATCGATGTAAATATTGCATCAGCGAGGCCTTCATCCGATGTGCAACCGTTGCGGATGGCAGGCAAGAACGAAGGTGGGTTGAATCTATACTTTCCATTTCGGCCACTAGAAGCACCACAGGAAAGCAGCACACATCTTACTCCATTACACTTTGCAGCAAAGATGGGATCTAGAAGGATAGTCGATTTACTGTTGCAATGGCCCATGATCGAGCTCAACGTGCAAGACTCGAGAGATTATACGCCCCTACACTTCGCGGCACAGGATGGGCATGTGGAAGTCGTGCAAAGATTTCTTCAAGAAGGTCCGAGCCGAGTGAATTTAGATGCCCGGGATAATGAAGGTCTCACACCGGTTTGGCGAGCGACATGGAATGATCGAATGGAAGTTGTGAGACTGTTGTGGGATGTTGCTAGTCGACAAGAGTATGACAGAATCGACATATTGCTTCAGAGATTACTGACATTAGACCAAAACCTGACAACAGTGAGATTTCTCGTCAGCAGTTTCCCCACTGACAAACTGATCCAGGTGATTGAAGAAATGGGGAATGCGGATGATCTCAATTTCGAAACAACAAGAGCCAATCTTTTGCGCAGACTTGAGACCGAAGTCGCTTTCCCGAACAGTAGCAGAAGTCAAGGTGAGACTCTCTTACACTGGGTTGCAAAAAATAACCATTGGAAATTGATTCCGCAGATCCTGATCAGTAAGCGACAGACCGGTGGATTCGTGAATCAAATGGACTTTGCACAAAATACAGCACTTCATTATGCAGCTAAGGCCGGCCATGGCGACGTAGTGAAAACACTCTTGGCACACGCTTCAGAATTGGATCTCAATTTGAAAGACAGCGATGGTGACACACCACTACACCTAGCGACAAAGAACGGTCGCGTACATGTGGTGAAAGCTTTATGCCAGAATCCGGATCAACAGCGACTACGAGCCAATGAAGAAGATGCACAAGGCGAGACGTGTTTACAGTATGCCACGGAGCACGACAATATTCCAAAAGAGATTGCAAACACATTAAAGGATCGTTCAGACGTGAAGGATTTCTTAGATAGACATTACAGAGATAGACAAGTCTTCGTCGACGCAGCGAACGCACTTCTGGTCGGAGGTGCACTCATAGCCGGTCTTTCCTTCGCAAGTTGGTTACAGCCACCGTTATCATTCACGCCTTACTACCAATTCCCACAATCGACACCTGCAACACCACCAGCGACATACGAGACTTTTGCTGCAGTGGAGCTTCACTACAGCCTCCGTTTGTTTTGGACATTCAACAATCTTTCCTTCTTCTTCTCTATTGCCACAGTTCTTTCGGGAGCAGAAGCCGCCTTCCCGGATTTGGACACGGTATTTGTAGTGAAAGCGGTACAAATTGTACGCAGGGCGTTGATCTGGACATCGATTCTACTGGTGTTTTCTGTGATCACTGTGCTGGGAGCTTTTGTATGCGCGGGTTTCACCGTGTTGCCTCCCATTGCAAGAGATGTGAACAACATGACGGCTTCAACCGTGTTCGGAATGCTGGTTTGTTGCGTGGTGCTCTTCAAATTCTCCGCCAAGCTCTTCAGAGGCATATTCAAAATCATCAAGCGGACATCCGAGAAATGGTAGAAAGCACGACCGTAAACAGCAACAACAACAAGAGCGACAACAGCAGCAACAATTACAAACCCAAACATTTTCTTGAACAAGAAACAACACTCTCTTCCTTGAAAACTCATTTTTATGAATTCTTGTTCTGTCAAATGCAAAATATTTACCCTAGTACCTGAATGATTTTGGCATAAATTAAATTATTTTTCATTTTGCTGAATTTTTTAAAAACTTATTTGTCACTTGTGCCCAAATTTTCATAACTTTTTGTGAAAAAGTTGTTACTTGTGCTGAAATTTGTATAAAATTAAAAAATATTTATATATTTGTTACTTGAGCCAAAATTTTCATAATTTTTTTATAAAAAATCTGCAAGTTTTTCACTGTCAGGTCTGAGGTGCAGACCTTAAAAGTTCAAGAAATTAAGACAAGGTAGTTTACCAAAACTAAACCAATAGGAAAATGTCGCAACATGATTTTCAAATTTCTTTTCAAATCTAATGACTTTTCTCTCACCAAAGAAATGAGTGATTTGAATATTCTTTTTTTCATATTTATTTTTCACATTTCTGCAAAATTGCCCCCCCTGCCTCAAAAAAAACATCATAAAGTTGTTGAAACTTGGCATTTTATTAAGCCCTGAATGACTATAAAATAGAGTTGGAAAAAACGTACCAAGTGGAAGATGAAGTGTCAAATTCATTTGTATGTTTCCATTGGCAGCTTGCGTGACTGGAGATTGTGATGAGGAACAAAGTGTGATGCAGCCATCAAGAACCCTGAAAACATATATTCAACTTTGGTGGCAAATTAAGAGAACAAAATCTTCCAAGACACCCTCAAGAGGTACCACCAGTCATAAGAATTTTGGTACATTATATTAAGAAAACACACAAACAAGCACAGGAACAACACAAAAATTTGTATTTAAAAGGTTAATTGTAAGTGGGTGAATCCATTATCATTAAGTCATTTTTTTCCTTCATATTTTTTCCCTTCATCTTTAAATTGATTCGAATACCAAATGCTATTTCACCAACAGAACAATCAACATGAGTTCAGTTCCTAAAGCAACTGATGCTTGGAAATGGGCTTTTTACTTCCAAAACTCCCCAAAGCACCCAAAAAGAAGTTTTGAAAAAACAAAGAAATTGAAGCCAAGGAAATTGGCAAAAAACAATTCTGAACCTTTGAAGCCAGCAAATTTTCTGAAGGAAAAAGAAATGTAAAAATCTTTTTGAATTCCATTTGAATCCCTCAAACTTACAAAGAGTGTGGAAGAACATTCTTTTTCTTCCTGGGAACTCCAGTAGTAAAAGGAAGGACCATTCTTTGCAACAATGATCTCACTCTCAAAGTCACAAACTTTATATTTCATACATTGATTCTGTTCTCCCAAGCTGCTTTGAGAATGTCATCACTGCAAGAAATTCACAATGCACAAATTCATAAACCTTTTCAGCAAATAAGAGATTTGAATCTGCAAATGATTGCCGGTTTCATACCTTGTTTGCTTGCTACATTGGGCCACACACAATCCTTGCTGCCCACGCAAAGAGCTTACAATCTTGGAAGAGTCTCAATGATCTGGTCCCACACCAGGGCAACTTCTTGTGGTGTTTGCTAGAAGCTGCAGCCAACAGAGACAACATGAAGTGCGGAACAGCTTGGTTACTTACTAACTTGGATCAATAATAAGTGTGCTAACAATAGAGGAAGATCAAGTGGTTGTCGGTTGGGTTTTGAGTATGCAAAAAGTTGGGCTCTCAATTGATCAATAATAATGAAAGATGATAAAAATGATAAAACTCACTCAGACAAGGCCAACACATTTGTAAGGAGGGAGGAGTACTCAGGGATCTCTTGGTGGTACTAAGTTCAAATGGAAATCTACTAAATTCAATGGATCCTGCTGGAGATATCCAAAAATTCCAGCAGGATGAATTTAGCTATTGTTATCCATTGAAGGCAGGTGGTGAGATGAGAACCCATGACCAGTCCAAACACAGTAGTAAGGCCTTTGATCAGTCTAACCAAATGCACAGTATGATACCAGAGGAAACGACAAGAGTTTTACTAAATTTATTCTTATATGCCGAAAATCTCAACTGCCCAATCATTATATTATTTATTTGACACATTAGTGCCCAAGCTGCCAGGGTACAACTGGCACTCTCGAGCACCACAGTTTCATTATTTAGTATAATGCCCATATTGTGAAATATGATTACTTTTATTGCCACACATAAATGACCGAAGACAAATTAATAGGCAACTTGCTGGCGAACCAGGCTAGACTTGCAACTTGGGGGTTTATTTTTGGGGGAGGGGGGGGGGGGGTGCAAATTTTT
>Ga0209208_10011485_pt1 | contig 11338 bp, 13 predicted proteins | sample S1TSphfallax_3_FD_187694 | JGI IMG/M metagenome (GOLD analysis project Ga0209208, IMG submission 187694) | Host-associated microbial communities from peat moss isolated from Minnesota, USA - S1T2_Fd - Sphagnum fallax MG (SPAdes) (version 2) | ecosystem: Host-associated > Plants > Peat moss >...
CATAAAAGAAGGTTGAAATGAAATTTTCACGTATCCCCCCTAAGACCTGAGCCATGAAAAGCGTGGCATGGTCTGAGTAAAAATCAAGGTGTTGCAAGAGAACATGATGAACAATACCAAATGCCGGTGGGAACTTGAGTGAGCTCCAGTTTGAAGCAGAATCCACCATTATAATTATCGCAAAGTAGCATTTAATTAGCATCATCTGTCCTCTAACATACTTGACATGGATAATCAAATGGAGGAATCCAAGTCGATGTGATGATGGTAGGATCCAAGTTTGCTAGGTGGTAGTGCGCACAATTTTTGGAGTGATCCCGAATTGTGTGTCCATCAACTCCTTGCAATTCCAACACACTTGAAGGCTTGATCGCCTTAATCTTCAAGATAGTGCAACCATAAGAAGTGTCTAGAATATCATTAGGTTGTTGCTGGAGATACACAAAGTCACCAACATCAAATTCTTTCACCTTAAGTTTGTAACTACCACCTCGTGTGTGTGCATATTGTAAGGTGTTTCAATGTTATGCAATAGACAAGTTTTCCATTGCCATGGCCATAACCCTCTTAAATAAAGTAGCCCTCTTTGCGATGATTGTAACCCAAATAGCTAGGGAATCCAAATCCACAACTTGGTCCATTTGAGTAAAAATGGAAGAAGGTGGAATGGGATGTCTCCCAAAAAGTAGAAAATAAATAGCGAAATGAGACAAATAGTCGTGTATGGACATCTTGTAACCCATGGCAATGTAAGGTAGGGCTAGGTCCCAATCCTCTTTATTCCCAATGAGGCAAATCTTTTGAAATCCCTTCTTACATGTCTAAACCATGCTCTCTACAAGGCCATCAACTTGGGGATGATCCCTTGAAGTCCGGTGATGGTCAATGAAAGCATGATCAAATAGGTCTTAGAATTCTCCTTATTGATCAAGGATCAATAAGGCATTCAACACAAGCCCCAAACCTACTTAAGACTTGTTGTCAGAAAGCTTGGTTGGTGTTGTGTGATGACTTGTCCGGTAGCGCAACAAACTCGACCCACTTTGAAAAATGCTCAATAATAATCATGATGTAAACATTACCTTTGGAGGTCTATGGTAATTATGCAGTTAAATCGCATGACCAATGATAAAACATGCCCTCAATAGGGAGTGGAGAAAGTGTGAGTTATTAAAAGGAAAAGGAAGTTCTCATTTTATTACATTGTTCACACCTAGCAATGATGTCTTGGACTTGAGCATACATACCTCTCAAATGATAATGAAGAGTAGGAAGGTTATAAGTATGCTTAACTCCAAAGTGTCCAAGTTTCGAGTGTACCTTCTGAATAAGACCAAGCCGTTCATGTGGTGGAGGAACCACTCTGTCGCCTTGTGGTAAGCATCGGACAAGGTGATTATCCCTCCATGAATAACATTTAGACTACTATTGTATGCGATCTTGATGACTTAATGTAACTTGGGGAGGGTATTCCCCATGTTGAAGAAACCTCAGAGTGTCCAAATCCTCCCATATATCCACAATGGGATGTTCAACCAAGTTACATTATAGTAGTGCAAGATAACTAGATGAATAAGATACATGTACTATTGGAATTTGGTTGAAGTCTTGCCTGGCTTTTAAGAAATCTCTAGAGGTAATGAAGGGTTTTCACAACATGGTATGCGCATTCTAATGTGTAATACACGGTCAGTGAATAACCTTGAATTCAACTCCTAAAATATAAACACCCAACAAATTAACTTACTAGTAAACTTGTCGTTGGTCATCAACCATTTGATAGGTTGTAGGTCGGTATACAAAGTGGACTTATTGCCATAAAGATAAGGCCTGAAATGTATGACGGCCCATACAACAGCAAGACACTCCCCCTCGTATGAAAAGTAGTTGCTCTTAGCCTTGTTATTGCTTCAGGATGTATAGGCAGTAACATATTTCTTGCCTTCCTCATCAAGTTGGCCAAGAATAACACCAACACTAAGAGCACTCCAATCAGTGTGTAGAATGAAGATTTTGTTGAAATTAGTTCTTTTCATAATGGGGAACTCTAAAAGCTTTTCCTTGAATGTGTTGAAAGATTTCCTGAGCCTCTTCACTCCATGTCCAAACAACATCCTTCTTTAACAATGCATAGAGTAACGTGCTCCCAAGCTCCTTGATAGATTTAAATGCAAGTTTAAACTGAAAACAATATAATAGCAAGGAGTCGAGGCACGCCCCTTGGCTCGCAACACTTTGGGGGTAAAGGTGCATGCTAGAGTTTTAGGATGGGACTAGGAAGAATGACAAGCATCAAATACTCACACGGACTTGCATAAAACCAAACACAAGGTGGTTATTTCATAGTTGGAATACTTTTGGTGCTAATACGAGCCATGGGCAAATTCGGGACTCACAAGACTCACCATGGCCTGGACTTGGGGGAAGCCACCACCTTCCCCCTTATAGTAAACTTTGTGCCATTCCACAAGGCCCGCATCCAAATGGCATTTTGTCCTAGGATTCCCAAATGGGAGTCCCGAAATTGCCAAAGTTGAAACTCTTGCGACTTTGGGGCCCCATAACTTTGCGTGCACACCTTCGATTAAGATGAAGTCTAAAGCAAAATTATAGCCCTTGTTGAGAGATTTCCAATGGTATGTTGCACGCCACCTGCACACAAGGAAATCAGGTCGATTCTCGACTTTTAGTGGTCGAGAGTCAAATTGCAAATTTGACTCCCGGCCCTTCTTTTCACCATAACTTGTGTTTTTGATTTCCAAATGGATCATGCAAGCCCATTTTAAATATCTACGTTTCAATAGGTTTCCAATGATATAAAAAAATCTTCAATCCAATGGGTTTTAACCCTTGCAATTTCTCTCTAAAGACTCCGGAGTCCACCAGGACTTTAACTCCCAAAGTGGAAGTTCCCTTGGGAGTGTGAGGGTTCATTCCCTCACACTTTCTTTCACTTTCAAGCTTCCCTCTTGGCTTCCAACCTTGCAAGCCCTTGCTTTGGTCGTGAGCCCAAGTCTAGGGTTGTGACATAGAAAGGATGAGTAATAGTATTCAAGTCTTGGACATAAATCCTATAATAATTACATAGTTCGATGAAGCTCCTCAAAGTGTGAACATTAGTAGGATTGGGCATGTCCAAAATGATTACTACTTTGGCCCAATGAGCCATAATACCATTTTGCAAAATTTTGTGTCCAAGGTAGATTACCAAGGTGACAACAAACTCACACTTTTTAGGATGAATCTTCATATTGACTTTGTGGAGCCTCTTAAATAACTCCTCAAGATGAGCCAAGTGCTACAGGAGTCCTGTATTATGCACTATGGTGTCATCTATGTAGCACTTCAAAAAATCTACCATTTCAAAAACCTGGTCCATCACTCGTTGAAAGAAGACAAATGCATTCTTCAATCCAAAAGGCATCATAAGCCATTCCTGTAACTTGTTGCTTCCATGGAATGTCGTTTTCTTGCGATCCTTCATATCGAGCACAATTTGGTTGAAACTTTGTGTTAGATCCACAATTGTGAAGATGTTTGAATCTCCAATGTTATTAAACAATTCTTCATGGATGGGCATGGGGTACTTGTCTTGAGGTGTAACTAGGTTCAAATGCTTATAATCCCCGCACATCCTTTTCTCAGTCCATAATCCAATTGAATCTTTTTTTGCTGACATTATTAAAGTGGTTATAAAATCAGAACTTGATGCTTGAATGAAACCAACCTCATGGAATTCTTTGCATCTTTCATCTACTAGTTCCCACTCATGCTTGCTCAACCTATGCCTCCTTCAATATATGGGTGTCTCATCTATAAGGTCTATATAAAACTACATGGTTTTACACCTACCTAAGTCTTTCATTGAGAATGCGAATACATTTTCACATTTAATTAATAAGTTTGTGACCTAGTCTCTTTCCTTCTTGGTGAGCTGGTTCTCCATAACGAAAGGGTAGTTGGAAACACATGGAATGGAATTGGAAAGTGTGTTTGAAGAACCTAGTGTATTGGGTTTTCAACTATCCAATTGCGTAGATTCGTAGAAGGTTGTAATTGTTTATCCAGAAACTAATGTACTTCTAGGTGTATTAAAAACAACTTGAGTCAAATTACATGATACCTCCTCCCCCCCAACACGAAGAATGAAATGTAGAGTGTTGAAGATAGGCAAGTGTACTTGGTCAGGGTGCCATGTAGTCACATTGCCAGAACTTCAAGCCGATTAAATTAATGTTGGTGTTGTGTACATTTGAAAAAACACACATGTTACCAATAACCATGTAAGGGAATTTAGGTCCATGCCTCTCCCCAGTAGATTGTTATGCTCCAATTTAGTCACCTTGGTGTGACTAGTAATGTTAGTTTGGAACCCCATAGCCTTTTCTCTTTCTTCTGGGCTTGGTTCATCCCAAGTGGCTAAAGCATGACAATACACCAGGCATAGTCCATTTCCTTGAAAGGCGTGTGCTCTTGGGAAGGAAATAAAGGTGGGCCAAACATTTCTTCGTTTTCCTATTATGTTTGCATGAAACCAAGGAGGTTTCTCTTGCCTTGTAACTAGTTGGTAAGAGCTCTGATCATTCAATATGTGAAAAACCTGTAAGTTGATGGTGTATTTCAGAGCCAATTACAAAATTGAAATGGTGCAAGGTTGGTCCACCAATTGTGTAACTAATGTGCATAGGAACCGCATTGTGCTACATCAAGTAGGAGCGGCTTTTGTAGGTAATGCTCGACCAGTGTGTAATGCTTTTGGACTTTTTCGCTTTAGTCAAATTTAGAAGTGGTGTTTTCAATTACATAACCAAACGTAGGAGAAATGGATTAAGCCCATGTGATCAATTATACTATGTCCGTGAAGAGACTGGATCTTGTGTCATTCAAGCCTTCTCCAAATCCAGCCGTTGAAAATCCTTGACATTCCCAACATAAAATGATGAAGTCCATGGGGCCACGTAATTCCATATGCTTCTTCTAAATTAGTTGTATGTCAGAGGGTAAGAAAGTGAAATTGGCCTTCCATGCAAATTATTGTGGAAATTTGGTTGTGAGCTCCATCATCCTCTATGCCACCACTTACCTTGCAATAGGATCAATGTTTACATAAAAATATTTCTGAACCACCATCCCTTACTATAGTAGGGTTTTGAGACTTACACCAATACCACCAAAGAACTTTAGTAATGTAATCCCCTCTTTAAGCAGTGTCTAGGTAATTAACTGACGAACTACTAGTTTAATCGGTTTGCCATGGCTCTCCATGTTCTCAAAATTGGACAAAGCTTTGACCAAAGGCTCGTGGGTTACTTTGAACCTCTGGTCCATGTTGATTGTCAATAGGAACCACCTTCAAGCTTTCAATAGCTTGGGTGTAAGTTATCTCCTTTTCATTTCCCTGTGTCCACTCATGGCTAACTTGTTGGATGTAAGAAATAGTGTGTGTTTCCTTGAGCATACAATCGTAAGCCATAGGACTATGGTTCCCATGTAAATCAAGGGGTATGTATCCTAGGTGGTGGCCATCAGTCTCCCAATCCATTCGATAGTACACATGCTTGAACCAATTGTCAATTGTGAAACCTAGTGGAAATAGGGCCTTTTGCCTAATGAGCACATCGTAACTGGTGGCATTAGTGATTAAACATCTAACCTATAGGGAAAGCTCCTGATCTGTACCTTCATTGAACTTAAGTGTAATAAAATTTGAACTCTCCCCAAGTACCTCTTCTATGCTCCCATTAGTGGTGCAAATTTGCCACATAGATTTCCATAGTGTGGAGTCAAGCATGCCCATTTTCTTGGCGAATTAAACTCCAAGAATCATTGGTTGGACACCTATATCAAGAAATACCACTTTGGGTTTATGTCCTTTCACTTGGATTGTTGACTTAGTATTGTTAACAATGGCAATTCCAATGGCAATGGAAGTTCTTTCATTAGGCACTAGCTTCGAAAATGAATGAGAGACTTTGTGAAGATAATGGTTATCCACAACGCCTTTGTTAAGTAACAAATCCACAAATGAAGTGTTTTTAGCTCCCTTCTGATATGTGAATATAGAATCAAAAAAAGGAGAACCCACTAGTTTAACCATGCTAAAACTAATGACCAGATTACGAGCGCCATCTTCAACACATGAGCCAATTGATTGTCTTTCCAAGGTCCTAGATGGGACCCATGTAGCATGTGGGTTAAGGATTGATATGGGACTTGATGTAGTATTTAGGGTATCTTTTAATACTGCAATTATGTCACTGGTGTTTAACTTCAAATCTTGAAGACTAAACAATGGTGTATTCATAAGCTTTTGTGCCATTTCATGCATTTGAAGTTGGCACTCCATAAGTGGATTAGTGGAAAGTTGTGTGTTATCCTGATGTACATGTACTCTTAGGAAATGAGAATTTGATGTTTTAATAGGTTGTGGTGTAGTAGTCTCCTCCCCCTTTGCTAACAAGGTGCATTCTTCTTTTGTGTTGAAAGGACGAAAAGATTGTGGCATGATTGTTCGAGCTCCTGTAGCCCTAATAATAGGACTTGAACTAGATGCGAATCCATTTGTTTAAATTACTTGCCTAGTGGTAGAAACTCTAGGTGCCACACTAGCCTCTTGTGCCGCAAAGTAGGAAGGGCAAAAATAAGTTACAAATTTTGGTGTGAGACTAAAATTGTGTGCATTGGAAAGAACATACTCCCTAACCATGGCATCGTGTGAGAGGCCATAGAATGACCTAGGAGGTCCTTCCCTTAATCCTGAACCCTATACAAGTTGGGATGATTAGTTGGTTCGGAAGACTTGCCTTCTAGATTAGCAAATTGGGCCTTCAATGATTCGACTTCATTTTGTAGAGTTTCAACTTAAGTGGCATGGGCTTGAAGCACCTCCCTCTTGTCAATATTGTGCTCCTTCTTCTTAACATTCTTACTAGAATTACTCCTGGTGGGGAAAACCTAAGTGGAAGGCTGAGGTGCCTTGGCTTTTGGTTGAGGGGTAGCGAAAGATGTTGGTAGATTTTGCTCTGGTAATCAAAGTTGCTTCCGTTTTTGGAACTTGGCAAAATAAACAATTTCCTGATCTCCTTTTTCCCCACAATAATCACAAAACAAATCTTCGAAAGGAATGTTGCACTCACTAGCTTTGTGGGTAGGATTACAACAATAGTTGCAAGAAGGTAGGATGGGTGGAACCGAGTGCATCGATTTAGCCCTTGAAGAAGAATGTGATGATTTGGTTGGTGTAGCTGGTGGAGGCCGAGGCCGTGGACATGATGGAGGCCTGATAGTACTCGCTGCATAATGTGCATGAGCCATATCTAGCTTTTCAAAAATCTTCTACACATCCATCAAAGTGTGCGAGTTTCCAAATTCTATAAAAACCCATTGCAAAACCTTTGCATGGAGTGTTGAAGTACCTTCTAACGAATGACGATATTGATGGGCAGCTTCCAAGTCTATGATGCTCTAAGTATCATCTTTAAGCTTGCTTCCTATGGAACATCTTGAGGGTTTCATTGTTTTGTCAAAAGAAGCTGGCAAGCTACAAAAAAAATTCAAAATTTTTAACTGGAAATTCCAGCTAAAGAACTCAAAAGAATTCCCCCATTGGATTAACAAAAGTTAGTGCATTGATGGTGGGAGGAAATGTTTGTGCTAGTAGGAATGAGTTATTGAGGAGAAAGGTTTATTAAAGTAGGTACTGGATCTGGATGATTGGGCACAGTCCCATGATGTGTAATGGTAGTTTATAATGCAGCTTGAAAAGCAATGGCGATGGCTATGGCATAAGCTGGATTAAGGATCTTGGTGATGCCCAAAATCCTTGGAAAATGTTGTTCGTACACATCTAATGCCTCATAGTGCACATAACAAGCTAGTTGTTTAAATGTGAATGCCTAGGTGTAATTAGCACCATACTTGAGCTCTGATTCAAAAACCACAATTGTGAATGTTGCTTTGAACTCCTTCAAAGAAATGGTACTTGGCCTTTCGTTCAACTTCTCAATTTTCCCAGAAGAACTATTGACTTCCATGGTGTATATGGGTGTAGATGTAATGACTTACAACATAACATACGGTGATAGTTTGAAAGTTTGTGCAATAGCAATCATACCCCATGAATTAACCACTCTAAATGGATTTGATGTACCGTTGATGTAGTGTAACCTAAACTTAAATTCCTAATAGGAGTTGTACTAAATGACGGTGGCACTGTAGACACTTGATGGTATCGTTGTGAAGATCATGAGCTCAAAGAAATCGCTTCAAATGATCGTGTGTTACTTTGTAGCTGATACCTTGGTTCTGGCTAAATGGTAATGCTCCAATCATCCGAAGACATGGTGTTGTCCCAAGTTTCAAAATTTTGTAACAATACAAAGCACTAGTTACAAAATTCTAACACAACCGATTCAACTAAACGCAACCATAATGGAAACCTCAATGTGAAGTGCTTAAGAAAACGTACCTTAAGTAACTTCCAATTTCTAGAATCACTAGTGCTAAATGATGAAGTATAGGAAGAAAAAAATTGTCTATTTATGTATTAATAAGATTACGTAAGTGTATGTATGAATACAAAAATAACATAAATATATGTATTAATACAAAAGTACATAGATGCACGTATTTTTCAAGATTGTATATAGGTTTAAGAAAAATAAATAAATAAATATGTACAAATGGTTTGAAGAATACAATATCGGATACATATGTATGCATTACATATGATTTTAAGAATATGGCGCATTGACGATGATGATCAACAACGGACAGACATTGGTGGATGGAAGGGGTCGAACAAATGGATGTTGATGGACGTCGAATTGAAGTTGATGGATGTTGGATTGAATTATGATGGATGGCGATGTTGATAGAATAGTGACAGACGACGAACAATGGAAGATGATGGTGATTAACGGCGAATGGTAGACGATAATGGCGATGAACGACAAATGGCAATGGATGGGGGACAAATATGGCAATGAATGGCGGATAATGGATGGTGATGGTGTCAAATGACAAACAATAATTGGGGGCCGACAACGATGGCGACAAATGGTGACTGTGATGGCAAGGGTGATGTAGAATGATCCATGTTTGTGAGCTTTATAGCAATGGTGTGCAATATATATAATTCTTTTTTTTACTTCACAATGCATTTGGTTGTGGCAATTTTGAGAGACTTCAAGGCTTCCTCTGCCTTTTCCTGTGTCTTTATGTGAAAGAAAGTGCATGTTGTTTTTTCTACTTGTGTTGCAACACGCACGTGCATGTGCTCATCGCTTCTCTAACGCCTCCTTGGCTTCTCTTCTGATTTCAAAGCAATGGTGACTTTTGCCCAGGTGAGGATTTTGGGTGGTGGCACCCAGTGGCTTAATACACTTATGGCTTTCTCCTTTATAACCAATAGAACTGGATTCTATGACGACGAGAAGGAGTTCAACCATATGAGAATGAATCACAACAATAGGGGTAGCTTTGGTGTAAGGAGACGAAGCTTGGCCTTTGCTTAGGCGGTTGCCATTCCCAATATTGAAAAACTAGTTCAAGAAGTCAAGAACTTGATTCTTAAGCAAGCCTGAATTTTGATGGATCGGTTGCAAGAGGAGTTTGACGTCACAGCTGCTTCCTGCGCCCCCACTAGAGCCGTGGCTGGAGGAGGAGCAACCAAGGTTGCTATTGAAGTTGTTCCTATTGTGGAAAAGAAGACAATGTTTACATTAGTGCTAGTTATGGTTTTTGTTGTTTTTGTTGTAGTTACAATATAAGAGTAGAAAAAGAAGAAGAAGTAGCAACAACTCAAGAACAAAAAAACCAACAAGCAAAAAAACACCCAAGAAACTCAAAGCCAAGAAGGCAAGAGACGAGGAAAAATCTGTCGTTTTGAACATTAATGACAAAGAATAGTTTTTTTAGAATTCCTTTGTCAGGGAAAGTTTTTTCCATACTTAGATTGGATTTCTAGATGCTCATGGCAATTATGACACAACCACTATTTACATACACTACATTTTCTTTCCTTTTTTTTTATTCAATTTAATTATATCAAAACTAACAAGAGAAAGGAAGAGCTTGGCCTTTTATACAACCATCAACAAAGTTGAAACCTTAAACAAGCCATAACCTTAAAACACCTAATAGCATAAAGTAACCTAAGAACGTACATTAACCCTAAGAGAGTACATTAACCCTAAAGGCATGATTAGCATGCCCGTAATTGGTTGTCATGTATGAGGCCATGCATACGAGCATGACAAAAGTTAATATAAAATAGAAAAAAGTTTCAGGTTAAGTTTAGAGTTAGGTTTAAAGTTTAAGTTAGGTCTTTCGTCCCATATAAATATAACATTGTATGTTTGTTGTCTTTTTTTTTTAATAGTAAGAACAATGTGTTTAGTTTCAGCTTTCACCATTTGATGATTATTTTGTTGTTTTCTTTGCAAGTTTGTGTTTCTATAAATGTATGTTTTATCGTGTGCTTTTGCAAGTTTTAGTTTTATCAAATGCTACTTCATTTGTTTGTTGTCAAATTCATTTTGGTAAGTTCTTATTTCCTTTTTCTATAGAATGGTTATTATTCTAGTGAAGGAAGTTAAATTAGTTGTTGCGATGGGTGATTTGGATTTCAAAATTAAAAATGTCGCATTTAAGGTAAAGGTGTTGAATATGTATGGTACCTTTGATCGAATTGCAAATAAAAGCATGGAAGATTTAAGTTATCCATATTCACATTGTGATTTGTTAGATAATGACGCACCCCCAAGCTCCTTAATGGATTCAACTACAAGTCCAAAGGTGAAAACAACGAAAGGAGAGGGAGTTGGGGCACATTCCCCAGTTCGCATAACTTCAAAGGTAGAGGGGTGTGCTGGAGTTCTGGGATGGGGATTAGGAAGATTGACAAGCAATTCAATTACTCACACGAACTTGCACAAATGAAATAATAGGTTGGTTAATGTGTAGTTAGAGCACTTTAGTGCATGGATAAGCCACGAGCAAACATGGATTCATAAGACTCACCACAACTCAGATTTGGGGGAAGCCAACAACTTCCCCCTTATAGTATACTCTATGCCTAGCCATGGGACCAGCACCCAAATGTCATTTTGTCCTAGGACTCCCAAGTGGGAGTCCTGAAATTCCCAAAGTTGGGACTCCTGCAAATTTTGGGGCCCATAATTTTGTGTGTAAACCTTTGATTGAAATGAGGTCTAAAGCAAAGTCGTACCCATTTTCAAATGTTTTCCAACGATATGTCGCACGTCACTTGTATGCAAGGAAATCAGAGCGAATATTGACTTTTAGTTTGGGATATGGCCTTTCTTTTGGCTATAAC
>Ga0209208_10011486_pt1 | contig 11337 bp, 6 predicted proteins | sample S1TSphfallax_3_FD_187694 | JGI IMG/M metagenome (GOLD analysis project Ga0209208, IMG submission 187694) | Host-associated microbial communities from peat moss isolated from Minnesota, USA - S1T2_Fd - Sphagnum fallax MG (SPAdes) (version 2) | ecosystem: Host-associated > Plants > Peat moss >...
TGCCTCCTCTTTTCAAGGAGGCTATATTCCTGAATTTATGGTGTTCTCAATTTACACTAAAGAATCTAGCCAAATCTAGCCAAGTGCTTTATGTCCTGCTGAAACTGACCTGCCACATGACATCTTACACGGTGAGTGCCCAAATGACCAGACATTACTAACCAGGAAGAGTGACATAGCCCTGGATTGCACCTGTTGGATTCTGCACAAATCAACCAATCTGCCAATTGAGTTCCAGGGGTTTTCCCACAGGCGCAACAAGAAACAGTTTATATGTGACAATGAAACAACAAATTTAAGACAAAGTTTGCCTTCATCATACCATTGAGAGGAGTTTACCTTCAACAGTACTGATGCATGTCCATAATCATTTTGCTTCAACTCCTTGATGACAGCCACAAACTTCACAATTCACAGAGAGGAATTCATTTGCTCAGTGGGGGCCAGATGTGTGGTAGTAATCCCAGACATCAAAGAGAATGTGAGCTCACGTGCAAGCCAAAAAACAACACCATCTAATAGTTTTTCCCTGAGAATAACAAACTTCTTGTTGCAACTTTGTGCAGGAATGACCATAAAGAGGAACCCGTAAATACATTGCAAACTTGACTTTGTGAAGGTGAAGTCTTGATAGTGTTCAGGACAACTTGCCAGTACTGTTTCTGTCACAACAAGAAGAATATTGATTACCTCTCAAAACAAATTGCGAGAAGAACTAACTGTGGCTCATGAGCATGACACCAAGGTGATGATGATGATGATGAATAATTTCTAGAAGTATTTCCTTTACCAAAACCTAGGGAGGTATAGGAAGCCCAAACTTTGATAATGTATCAACTGAGTCTCAATGTTCTCTCCTTGTCATGGCCCTCTCGATGACCAAGACTGTCATGTGAAAGGAATCTGAGAAATAGGTTTGACAATCCCAACTATGTCTCTTGAAACAGGTTGCTGATTGAAGATATCATGTACTGCAAAATGCGTGTGCTTGACACCCTGCTAACTGTTGATCTGCCAGACTCAACAGATCTCCAGTGATTTACAGTATGGACCGTAGTTGATGTACAAATCCTTCAGTCTAAACTTCGTCAAGCTATTTGTTGAGGCAGAATCGCCTGGCTTGCTCGCTTGCAGTTGCAGCAGAAGAGAGAGTGATTGTCTGATACCTATTAACAAATAGGTTGCTTTCCATTCCTCTCTTTGGAGTTTCTTGATCCGTCTACATCATGTTTTGAGATGGATTTTCCCTTGTGAGGTTTCACAAGAAGCAACAAAGAGATTGAGCATCTCATGCTTTCCTTTTGGAAAGACTTGGACTAGTACATATTTTTCTGAAGATGGTCACAGGCACCATATTGTTTCACAATTCAGATGATCCTCTATTTGATGCTGTTCCTTGTTTTTAGGAGAGGTAAGGATCCTTGCAATGCAATCATCCTTGATCCATAGTTTGCTGAGTATGTGCAAGCAAGTGAACTTTGCAAGAGCAATCCTTTAAGCACAAGTGGATAGAAAATGAGGATGCTGATTCCTTTTTATTTGCCTTGATGTGCTGCCATATTATATTCATTGGACACTCTTATGTTGAGGCTCAGAGAATCTAAATGATGAAAATGTCTCTTGAATTTTTTATGCAAAAAGCTTACAAGAATTTTTTTTCACATTAGCTGTTGCTTAAACTTGGGAACCAAGAGCAACACTGGCAGTGGTGCATGATATGGCATGGCACAGTGGAAGTTGGTACTCAAAATGGTTGTGAAATCTCAGAGTTGATCCCCAGAAGATTGTGGTTGATGAGTGGATAAGAATCGTTGTGTGCAGCAAGGAAATTGTATGGCAAACTGACCAAGGATTAGAGGCAGAGAGACATGCAATACACAACTAAAATCTCGTTGAGAATAAGACCATTCACCAACCTTCTCTCCATCATCATGAACACACAGCTTCATGAGTAGAGCATGGTATGAGCAACTGCACTGAAGAACCAAAGCATGATAGAAAATGCATGACCTGCTTTTGATGTTATTCTTGCCATGCATAGCATACTGAGAAATAACTCAGAGCATGTGAATTGTTGCAGCCTTCAAATTTCAAATCAAGGATTAGGAGAGAGATTTTTTTTTTCTGGATGGAGCTTCTTCATGTTGACAAGCTCCTGGAAAATAAATGACAGAACTGCTTTTGCTGCCTCCCTGGAATTGTTGTCTGCAACTCCAACCACCTGTAAGTCCATCCATACCAAGAGAGAGAGATTCACACTTGTGAACAAAGGTAGGCAGCCTGTTGTAAAGCTTAAAACTTTCAGTGTAGTGACTACAGTACTAGGAGGTCTTCAAGGTCACCCTAGTTTATGCTCTCCTTCTCAGCTAACTCAAAAGGGTTGGAGAATGGAAGAAGAAGATTTTGTTGTGTAACCTTGGGTGTGATGCCAAGGATGGCAGCTCCTTCAAGAGTGTAGAACTGCAGGTCTTCTGTACCAGCATTTTTCCACTGTCAAACAACCCCAATGTAAGTGGGTAGCACAATAGAATTATGTGTGTTTTGGAGCTCAAATGCACAGAGCTTGCATCCTATCACAGAGACCTTGGGTTGATTGCCTGGACAGTTGAAATGCAGGCGTTATCTGTCATCTGAAATGTAATGTTTTGGAATTCTTTCATTCACAAGCAACAAATTTAGAAGAGAGAGATGATGAACTTTATTTGTGAGATGTGATAGGCGAATAGAAGGTGATGCAAAGCAGTCATCAAGGTCAAACAGATCCACAGCTGGAGGTGGAGGTTCCCTCAAAGATGGGGCAAACACTGCTGGCTGCAGAGGTGGTGATGGTGTCTCAAACTGCAAACATGAATTTCACATGAGTAGTCAGATGTCCGATTTCCCTTTTCAAGTTTCAAGAAGCTTGAAATGCACAAATCCATGAACCAGTAGTTCAGGAAAGTCAGTCTGTAACTAGATTTTCTGCCAAACAATAATTCCTGAAAGAATGGCAAGAGTGCAAGCACATACTTGAGGGGTTATCAGAGTCAAAGGCATGTGCTTGACACTGAGCTGCTCGTACAGTGACACCACACTCGGGATCAAGTTTGTGTGATACTGAAAAAGTTCATCATCAACAAGTTTTGTGAAGTCCTTTGGTAGCTCCTCTGCCTCCTGCACATGGGCTGGTTAGCAAACTCTAAGTTTGATGTGTGACTTATTTGTGGGTAGAATGGGAACTACAGATGCAAGTGTGAGTAGTTTAAGTGAGAAGAATGCCTGCAAGCAACAGCGTAAGCGACCTGCCAATGCTTCTGTGTTTGGTACATGCTCAAATTCGCCTGTGTCTAGCTCCTCCACATTGATCCTCTCCACCTGTGAAACCAAATTACCAGACAAGCTGATGAGACAAAATCTGAAACTCGAATTTGTTGCAACCAAGGTTTGTCTTACGTACCCTACTATGAAGGAAGAGCATCCCTTCACCTTCAGGACTTCATTGGTGGTTCTTTGTCATACATACATGATAAAATAGAAAGAAGAGATATTGAGCCTTGACAGAGGAAATAAAAAAGAACCTCAATGGAGCTTTGATGTGTAAGCCAAAGTAACAAAAAATCAAAGAGCTTGGCATTGTCCTCTTTCTCCAGCCATGCATCCTCAAATATGGCAGTGCTGCCAAGCACTGCTATCCTTCCCTTCCCACTTGTGCCTTCGTATATTGCCCCTGCTCAAAACACAACACAGAGGTTGCCATATCCCATACTGAAACCAATCTACCTATTGATTCTTTGGATGCTTCTTGGGTTGATTAGTTGCAGCTGATGTTTGTCATAATTTTTTCCTCTATCAGGTAGTTCTTAATTGTATAGGAAGACTGGATGATACCAAGTGGCCGATGGATTGGAAATGAAATTAAGCCAGAGGCAAGAATGGGTGCAGCAGGTCGTTGTGTGGATAGAGTAGCCCCATATGGATACACAATTTGCATCCCAGCAGATTTAGGTTTTGCAGTGCTCTCTCCTTTCATGTCACTCCCTTGCAACCTGTGTACATAAGTGTTATTCTTAACCTTACATGTTTCATCTGCCCAAACTGCTGCTACTGCATTTGTGATTGTTTTTGCTAAAGTGGAGAACCATAGAAGTTATCAGTCTAGATGTTTTTGGTTCCTTTCACGATAGCTCAAATTTAGCAAAGCAGACAATGGATGCACCTAGATGACAGTTCAAAAACATTGCTGCTTTTATCCTTGGAGTTGCTTCCTCCATACTGCAAATATGTGTCCATTAGTCAGTTCCCAAATTCAGGAACTGTAGGGCGATCAGAATCTGTTCAGATGCTTGCTGCAGCAAAATGATGAAAAAAACACATTAAAAAGTGATGATTCCAGGTAAGAATCAGGACACTAACATGATTGATCTCCTTGCAAAGGACACTGTTGGATATCAGCACCTCTTTTGGATGCAAGTACTTCTCTTGCACCACCCTCACCTGTGAGAAGATATACAACAGGATTGAGCAATTATGATACTGTTGATATGATTGCATGCAAGTAAACATCAGCTTTGCAACATTAGGCCTTGCTCCTTCCATGTTATCATAGTGATGGAGAATTTCACTTCAATTGATAAACACATACAAGGCTGTCAGAGTTGATGGTGATTCCAAAGTCATGAAGAAGCTCATTCAAATTGGATTGATGGTGTGCATCACCCCCTTGTGCACTTAACAATAGCACACAACCACCTGCATGCACATACCCTTTCACTGCATCCACCTGTCTCCAACCAAACACTGTATTCTTGGCACTACAACAGACCGTTTCTTGCACACATTTTCTCAAATGAAAATGTAATTGCACATGGATCATCGGCCACAAGATATATAGCAAGTAGTCTTCCAAATTTGCTTGGCTTTATTATTACCTCCACTCTTGTGAACCTCTCTGTTGGACAACCAAACACAACAACAGAACCTTCCTTCAGAATCTCCAGTGAAAGTTCTTCCTTGTTCCTGCAGCAGAAACAAAAGAGTAGGGACTAGGTTTATGGTTTTTGCACCCTTTAATTTCTCTTAAACAAATTGTGAATTTGTGTACAACAGGAGGTTCTCATGCAAAGAGCAGCCGAAAACATATTCATGAGGATATTATATGCTGGGACAAAAAATATTTTTGAAAACTCTTTGTGATTGATTTCAGGGTTTATTGCATGCCCCAATTAGAAGCCACATACGATATAACTCGATAGGAGCCCCGTAGTCTTCTCACCATTTGCTTGAATCCTTGCCCTGGTGTGTGTGTCTCTGCAATGATTTGTCCATTCCAAAAATGACTAAGTTCTTAACTTCATTGTTTTTTTGGAACCAGAAGTTAGATCAAAGATGAATTGCTGTAACATTTGACCCCACATACTAGTTGTAACCTTATATGCTCACTTACCATGCTTACAGCAATCGAAGAGAATTATGGGAAGCATGCCCGTGGAGAAGGTACCACCTCCAACATCACTTGAACTGGCTTCCATACCTTCAACCAGCATGAGCTCTGGCCCTTCTGAATTCTGATCTCAACCGTCAGTTGTAATTCTGTAACAAACCCAAAGGCAATTGCAACTTGGAGAATGGATTCATGAACCAAATATACTTGGCACAAAATAGATCTCAGTCAATGCACATGTTAAATTATGCAGAGGTTGATAGCAATAGTTCTTTCTCAATTAAACCTGCTTGACAAATCACATAGGTATAAATTTGGCACCCCTATCAAATGCTAATTGTGCACTTGTCCAACTTGGCAACTAGAATAAAATGGCTTATCACCAGCAGGTTAGAATTGTTGCAATGGCTTCACCACCATTGACAAAACGAACTCTACATGATGTTCTTGCTCTTGGACACTGCCAGTGTTAGAAACTAAGCAACAAAACTAAAGGCCTTGCTCTTCAAGCAGACTCAGCCATATCCCTGGTTTGACAGATCTTGTGGTAGAATTATGAACCTCCAGAAGCTCAAAACCCTTCCTGGTCATCCCTTTCTGGTTAAGTGTCAGCTTGTAGGGACTTTGTGGCAGTTACAATGTGCAGTGCCCTAAGGGAAAAAAACTGGTGCACCCTTCTTTTTCCTTCTTGCAATGGATGGTATATGGTATCATTTTCCCAAAATCCATGTTGGATTTAGGATATTTCATTTCTTTTGCGTGGAGGTTTTGGGACTTTTGACACCTTTTATATACTCACACAATCAAAAAATATTGGAGGGTTCTCAAATATTTGAGTTATTTGGCATCTTTTTCCCCCTACTTTCGTGGTTGGATGTATCTATTATTTAATTAGGGCTCATGTGGAGGTCCATACCATTTGTAACATGAATCTTCTCTAAATCTTATTGAAAAATTTGTGCTACCTTCTTTGGGCTTCAATGTGTGCCATTTGAAGCCTTGTGGAACAACCTTGTCTTTGAATACTTGGAATAATATAGTAGTCAAATTCTTTGAACAACTTCACATCTTACAATCACCTAGGAAAATACTTAGAAAATGCCCAATTTTCACATCATTTAATGGCCTTGTGCTTCATAAAAAAAAAATATGTTGATGTTTTTCTCAATAAACATTAAACATGACCATGGTCAAATTATAAGTTCCTATTGATCATCCCCTAGAGGGTGACCCCTTGACACACGTAAGGGACTATGTGCAAAAACTAGCAATTTGTCCGGGCATTATTTTGAAACTACTTGTTATAATTTTCCTTTATTGATTATATATATATATAATTAACAACTTCCAATTCATGTGGCAATAGAACCCTTTTTTCCCTTATTGCTTTTATAAAAATGCCAAGTAAAAGTTTGGTCCAAGCTTGCAAAAAAAATCTAACATATTTTTATTGTGCTTTTGTTTACCAAAGGAAAACAAATTAACTAAAGAAGATCACACATGCAATTGCACACAAACAAACTTGAAGTTTTATTTTTGAAATATTTATATCCACTTGATTTCACCTCATGAAGTAGACATTGATTACATAGTTTCAATACTCAAGTTACAAATATTTAATTTTAAATCAATGTGTGAGATTCCGAGTTATTATAATGTGTTGCAAACACAATACATTGAAATTTTATAATCACATTTGCTTACATGTAAATTCATCTCCTTTTTGACCTAGCTATTTGAGAATAACCCCAAAAATGTTTTCATTGAAATAAAGAATAAGCTTTTACATTTATATGGTTTAAACTCTTGTATCTAAACTTGAACCATAACATACAACATTGAGGAAAAAGGGCAACACAAACCCTAAGAAAAACACAAGTAACTTTAGGTCAACTTTTGCAATTTCTTTTATAAAATGTGTGTAGTCTACAATGGTTGTTGTCAAGATGTTGCAAATTCTTGTGTGGAACATGGAATATTCAAGCCCCTATCTCACTTCATGTCTACTTGTTAACTAGTCACCAAATTTATTAACCTAGACCATTTATACAAAATTTGGGAGTTGAAGACCATGGTTTAGTCCTTAATCAAGGGTTGAGTTATGGGTGTGCAAAGGAAGTTCATTCCTTTGTACACATGTTCTTGTGCATAGTAAGTCTAAAGTTGATGTTGTTTTAAATGTATAAAACATCAAGGTGCAATCTAATCATGGTGAACAAAATGCCCCAAATGAATGTAAAAAATCTAAACATTTTAAATTGCTAGTGAACTTGGAATGAATTGCCTCTCATGATAAGAAATATATTAATTGAAAAGGAAAGAACACCTTCAATACAACAAAAATATTTCAATTATGTGGTTCTAGTTGGATAAGGAAAATGTATTAAAAAACCATAAATTTTAAAATTAACATGACGAAGTTCTTCATGTAACCAAAATGGGTAAACTTGATCACTATGTATGTACCATTTTTTATAGGTGAAATTCATTTCAAAAGGTAGATATGAATATCTTTTATCATTAGTTGTATATAGAACATGTGATTTTTTGAAAAAAAATGAAGGTTGATGCAATCTAACATGGCTCACTATTCATGTCATAGTCGTAATTTATATAATTTGAATGTAAATGTAATGGTTAATTTGTATTTTATATTTAAAGAATTCTCAATAGATTTATTTTGATATTACTAACTTGAGTATGCATATGATGTAAAAACATTTATGCATAATTTACAAAATTAAAAGATTTATGAATTTATAAAGTGAATTGAATAGATTGTGCATCTTGATTGTTGTTTTTTTATATAGATTTCAAAATGGTCCAATGATTGATATTATAATTATTAGAGACTTCATTTTAGTTTAAAATATATTAATAAAATAAAAATTTAGAATTTTTGTAACATGTAAATTGTAGGTTTTTTTAATGAACATTTTTTTTTGGATCATTTCCTGTGTATGGTTCAACCAATATACATACCATAGTACCTTTACCATTTCAGCTATTTACTACTGAATATTTATTTATTTTTCACTTTTTCACTTTTTCACTTTGACAATGAAAGTATGAAAAATTCAGGATTTTTGGCTACAATAAACGTGAAAAAAATTAAAATTCAATGAAGCATGGACATAAGTGAAAGTCATGAAAACAAGAATTATCAAAAGATGGGACAAAACATTCATCACTAAAGCTTTCTTACTTGAATTTCAATTGGCAACTATGGAAACCAACACTATAACACTATTCTTCAAGGAAACAATAGATGTAGAAGAAAAAATGGAAGCAAATGTTGATGTTGATGCCCTTCCAATGTCAGAAGTTGTGGAGAAATTACCTTCAACCTACACCACCATCTACAAGTGTGGGGCCATTAAAAATAATACATAAGCTACATGCACAAGCTAGAAAGAAAAAAATTAAGTTAGATATGGAAATTACATATTGCATTTATTGTTGGCATTATTGTAGTTGTTTTTATTGTTATTATTGACATTGTTGTAGTTGCTATTGTCATTTTTGAAATTGATTGAATTGTTATGGTGTTTGGTGTGTGTTTAGTTGTGTTTGTTGTTGTTATTGTTGCCAATAGCTTGTGGGCTTGGGCTACCATGTTGCATGTTGTGGCTTTGGCCTCCAAGTAGCACCAATCCTTGCCTTTGTAATGTTATTACTTTTCAATCTACAACAAGTGACAACCATGTGCACGGTCATCAATTTTCAACAACATGTGTGGTAGTAAGTAACTATTGAGGTTACAACATAACACATGTTAAAACATATGCATTATTTTGGTAATTAGTAAATGAGTTTTTTTCTTCATTATTGTTCTTTTAATTTTTTAAAAAAATTGCACGCTAAATAGTGGGTCCTTTGAGAAGTGTCAAACATGATGCTTCCTCCACCTATGCAAACTAGAAGGGTCCAATTTTTTTTTTAAGTGTACCAAAATCTTGTCACAATGTCACCTTTTTTTTGTCTTTTTTACCTAGTTTTTTTTTTACCATGTAAAAACACATGTATGGATAATTATAATGGAATCTAGAATTGTAATGGTCTAAAATATAGTCCTTCTACAAATTTTAACAACTTTTGACTCATTATTTTTTATGGGGATCAAAATATAGGGTAAAAAATGATTGAAGTAAGGATTAGGCCCTTTTCGTTTTGTGTGGTACACCTTAAAAGATTTTCACCCAAAAGGGTCCATTGCCATTATTTTGCTAATTACAAGGTACTTTTGGCACCAAACTTTTTTAGCAACTCCAAGAAAGTGATTATATTTGTCATGTGTGTGACTCATGAACCTTAATCTTGAATTTGTAAATGCACTCCCCCTCCCAATAGATGGTGGAGCTAAATGAGTTTGAACCCATGTCAACAAGAAACTAGAAATTTTTCAATCAAAGAGAGAAAGAGTAGAAGTGCCATTGAGAACACTATAAAAATGCCTTTGATTCACACCATTCTCCCACTTTCCTTTTGCTTTCTTGTCTCATATCTTAGTTATGGTCATTATTATTCCAATGATGAATAGGGCATAGAAGGCCCTTTAAAGGGCTAGTGTAAGCCCAACCAAGGAAGGCAATTAGTGTCCACTCATGCTTTGCTTTCTACAAATGCCAAACATAAAACTAGGTAAAAGCACATTATGATGGACTTATTTAGATGTGACAAAGGCAAAATTTTCTAGGTTAGATACATATTATTGATAAAACCCATATGCAAGTTGAAAATTTCAACAAAAATGGGCTCAAATAAGTGAAGCTAACTTCTTTCCCCTTATAAGTTTCAAATAATTACACCAATAACATAAATATGCAATGAAAGATGGACTTTGTAATATAGGTAATTCTTGGGTCATAGTCCATTAAAAAAATGTGTTATGGACACATTGCTTATAAGAAAATTGAAGATTTGTTCCACAAATTTGGGCCATGTTATACTTTCAAGGGTTATGACACTTGAAATTAAAGTTTTTGGAAAAATTGAAGTATATGATGGACTTATATAATTGTTTATTATGCGTAATAATAGTCTAATTTTTTTCGAAGTCCATCACATATTCAAAATAATTTTTTTCATGACCAAAACTAAATGGAGGTGTTAAAAAAGGTTGAAGCTAAAGCATCATTAACTTGGACATGGAAAAATATGCCAACTTTAATATTGTTTCAAGATTTTTTTGTTTTTGTCTAGTTTTTTGTGTTAAAAAATACATTAGAAAATCTCCCAAAATGGACTTTGTAGTTGCCATTTTTGGTCCATCCTAATGTGCTTTCACCCAACTGTAAAGATAATGTGGATATTAGAAATAAACATCAAAAGTTCAAGGTTACAAAGTGGAGAGGGTGAAGGATGATGTGCATGTACAAATGTGACTAGGGAAGGAATGAACATGACTATAACAATTAAGTGAAACAAAGGCACTCTTTAGTGATGGTAGATGATTTCAAGTTTTATTTCACCAAGCTTCAATGTTGAAGGATTGGCCCAAGATGGGACCTCCTTTAAAGGTAAACCATCATCTAATTGATGCATGAAACCATTTTCATTATTTGTTCTCCAAGGCAATTTTTTATATTGTTGATGGCTAAACACCCATACTCCCAAATCTTAGCCTAAACTAATAAAGATTTCGAAAAACAAGTTGCACATTTGTTGTTTATGTCCTCCATTCAAAGTTGTATATAAGCAAAGATATATAAGGTTTTCTTAAATAGCTTCATCTAACAAGAACCATTACTAGAAATTTTGGGTTTTGCAATTGTCTTTTGCAACTAAAATTCAGTTACATGCGACACATGCAACTTCAAATTTGTGTAGTTGCATAAGACAAGTTGCACATGACATCTAGTTGCATGCGACATTACGTATGCAACATGTATATACGATCTTAATATACATGTTCATAC
>Ga0209208_10011487_pt1 | contig 11332 bp, 4 predicted proteins | sample S1TSphfallax_3_FD_187694 | JGI IMG/M metagenome (GOLD analysis project Ga0209208, IMG submission 187694) | Host-associated microbial communities from peat moss isolated from Minnesota, USA - S1T2_Fd - Sphagnum fallax MG (SPAdes) (version 2) | ecosystem: Host-associated > Plants > Peat moss >...
AGTCATCAAATTAATTATATTATATATAATTCAATCAGATTTCGAAAAGAAATAAAATATTTTTAAATATTATATTTATTTAATTATTTATGAGTTATGTATTAATAACTTGTGAATGATTAGATAACTAATTTGTTAAATATTAAGAAGTTATTTCTTATTTAAGTAATTGATAATGAATACTGAATATTTGTGGTGTATAATTTACAATTTAAATATATGTAAATTTACTCATTATTAATTAAACAATGATCTAATTATTTAGTATTTGAATTGTTTAAAAGTCTAAAAACTAAGAAAGTAAGGCATGAAGAAAGTTTTGGAATTACAACTTAGTTTGTGAAGAAGTTGTAACCTCAAAATTTATTCCATATTGTTTGTTCTTCAATCCTATTTTGAACACTATATAAAAAATGGGGTGTGGTCATCTAATTTCACATTAAGAAATTTATGCACATGGGATGAGCAAATCAAAAAGTTCAACCCAAAAAATAAAGTAAAATTATGCACATCTCTAAAGTATTTACCTTCCCAACCTATTTATCTACCTAGCTAGGGAGGTACTTAATTTGACCTACCCACCTAGGTTGACCTATGTACCTACCTACCTAAATACCTACATATATGAATAGGTATTTTACCTAGGAAGGTAAAACCTACTTACTTTTTTTTAACCTAAATAGGTAGGTTGGTATGTAGTTTAGGTTTGTAAGGCCCTATCTATGTACCTACTTAGGTACCTACCAATCTGATTTTTTAAATGCCACATGGCATATTTACATTGGGGCCACGTGTCATAATATAAGATCATCCAAGTATTAGATTATTAAATGACGAATGTTTTAGATTATTTCAAAATAATAATAATAACTAATGATAATATTTTAAATAATCAAATATTAAGACATGTGGCAACACATCATTTGCCCTCAATTGTGACCAAAATAGTTGCATCTTAGTTGTATGTGACAATATGTATACAATGTAGTTAATAGATGAAATTTATTTGTTGACTTTTTCTTTCATATATACCTTTTGTCATTTGCGACTAATTTATCACATGCAACTTGTCTTAAGTGACTAAAAGGATTTTAGTTGCAAAATGTCTTTTGCAAGTAAAATTTAATCGCAAAGACTAGTAAAAAATACATGTTTTTTTTCTAGTGAAATTAGGCTAAATTTGGGGGGGGAAATTTAGGGTTTAAACATATGTGAAGTAATACAATTTTATTTTATATCTTTTTCAAAGAGACTCGAAAAAAATAATTTGGAGAGACCACACTAAGGTAAGGGACATATTTTCTTTTGGAATTTAACAAAAAAAATTTGATTGTTTTTCAGGATTAAGGTTTCTTTTCAGTCAATAAATCTTTATAGTTTAAAAACTTAAAAATTTGGTTTCTAAATTTTTTCCTACGTTTTTTTAAAATTCTTCTTGTTTTGCATTATATAATTTGTATACTTTGTGTAGTTTTTTGGGTTTAAACCATATATCATTAGGATTTGTTTTTGTTAGGGTTGTAATAAAGCTTATGGCAAAATATCATTTGAATTTTTAAGGTTATGCCTTATGATTTAATGTTTTGGAATTTGGTTCATTTATATCAAGGCTTAAGGTTTATACTTTAAACTTTGCTTATTGTATTGGTTTTTGATCTTATTAGTTGAATTAAATTTATAACATAATTATGAATCTCTTTTATTTCCATATGTTCCATAGCTGTTAAAGTTCAATATTTCCATATTGTTTAAATGTAATACCCATATCATATTGTGATAATTCATTAACCATAAAACATAAAAATATTTTTGAAATATTTGATTCCCACTAATACATCATGAAATTCATGTTTTCAAAATGATTTATTCACCTTATAGTATGATTTAACATATATAAAAATGAACATAATGCAAAATTGGTCACATTGATGATATAGGGGGTTAGGGTTTAATGTAATATTCATTAGTTAATGTTAAAATTATGGTTTAGGTTTAGAGTTTGGGACATATAAATTTATGAACTTTTTGTTTATAATAATTAAAATAAATTTAGGGTGCATTTTGGGCGGAATTTCTAGGGCTTAAGCATATGTAAAACAATGCAATCTCATTTTATATTTTTTTGAAGAAAAAGAAAGAACTTAATTTGGAAATATTACTAAATGGTAAAAAATATACCTTCTTTTGTGTTTTGTTACAAATTTTATTTAATTATTCCAAAAATAAGGCTAAATTTCTAGTTGGTGAAAATAAGTATGTGTGTGGTATTGTAAAATTATATGAATACTTAGCCTTAAATGCAATACCCATATTCAAGTTTGTTTCGTTATAACCCATAGGTGATTTAGGTAACCTGAGGTGCAGACCCAACCCTAAATGTAATACCCACATGTAAGGTCATTTTGAAATAACCAATATGTAGTTTGGGTGGCCTTTCAATGAAAACCAAAACCTATATGCAATACTTGCATGCAAGTTCTTTTTAAAATAATTCGTAAGTGATTTAGACAACTTTAGGTGAAAAATCAACCCTAAATGCAATACTGACATGTAAGGTCACTTCAAAATAAATGGTTTGGGTACTCAAAATATGTTTCTTTATATACTTAAATTAATTTTATGACAATTAATTATCATGAATAATTATCTAAAATAATGATTTGAATAATTTATCAACATAAAAAATTTAATTAAAACAATAAATTTAATATCAAATTATAGATTTGAGTTTTAAATTTAAATTTAAATTATTTGAGTAATTAAGGTTCAACCAAATAATCAATTAATTGATATTAAGAAATAAATGATTGTTTAAACATGATAATCAATCATTTACATTATCTAAAATAAGTTTTTAGTAATTCTTTAATTATGACATTATTTCTTGATACTTAGATTAGATTATTATGCCATATGAGTCCCATAAATATTATAATGGAAGCCTATATGCAAATATTGTAAAAGATGTTAAAACCCAATAACTATTAAAAGACCTATATGCGGGTATTGCAATGGATGTAAAAAATTAGTAACTATTAGAAGACCTATATGTGAGTATTATAATGGATGTAAAAAATTAACAACTATTATGAAACTTATATGTGGGTATTACATATTTGAACGACCTTATGGAAATTATAATAGGAAGGATGTAAGTATTACACAATGTTCATTTTGATTTTAGTATACCTTAGACAAATTAATGTTACCTATTCATATGGGCCTAAAGTACTAAGAAAATCATGAAAATAAAACACATATAATTAACCATATACCAATCAAACAAGTGTGATGTCGCAACCCCACTTTGGGGCAAAGTGTGAAGATGAAACTCACATTCCCAAAGTTGGGAATTTGAAATCCTTTGGGACTCCCGAATGTTTTGAATTCAACAGTAGAGGCCAAAACACCTCAGATTGGAATGTTCTTAGTGTCATTAGAAAGTTCTTGAAGTGTAGATGTTCAAAATGGCCTCGCATTAGTCATTTGGACATCTGTAGCCCAAGTTATGGGAAAAAGAAAGGGTCGAGAGTCAAACTGGCAGTTTGATTCCCAACCATTAAAAGTCGGGAATCGACCTCTTCCCAACGTCTGCAGATGTAGCGCGATGGGGCGTTGGAAAGCTCTCGAGGAGAGCTACAACTTTGGTTTAGACCTCGCTCCAATCGGACGTCGGAGCCAGAAGTTGTGAATGTCCAAAGTCCCGAAAGTCCAACCCAGGACAGTTTCGAGACTCCAACTTAGGAGTCCCGAGAAAAAGAGCCATTTGGATGTAATTTACGCGGAGTAACACAAAGAATACTATATGGGGGAAGGTGGTGGCTTCCGCCAAATCCAGGCCGTGGTGAGTCTTGTGTGTCAAAATCCCCGTGGTTTGTCCTAACACCCAAAGGTGTCCCGAATGCAAACTAACCCTCTTGTGGTAGGTTCTTGGATGCAGATTCAAGCTTGATCTTTTAGTCCCTCTTCCTAGTCTAATCTCGGGACTTCTAGCACGCCCCTCTACCCCTCTTTAGTGCTGGAAGTCGGGAGCGACCCCAAGTCCCAACTTTCTACAACTCTACATAGTTGGACCCTCAAGTGGGTTCAACAAGGGACTTAGGAATGCGTCATGTGACTAGAGGAAAATATTATATTGATAAAATATGTACAAATATGGGTGGATCAAAAAATGTTAAAGAACTTAATGGGAAAAAAAAATCTATTAAAAGACCAAAGTTCAAAATTTTAGTAGTCTAAAAAAATGAAAGGGTTGAAAAAACCTAGTTAACTATATAAAGTGGAAACCTTAAACCATATCATTATCTACAATCCTATATTTAATTTAATAAGTAGTTGTTGCAATTACAACCTTTGCTACATGACGAGCAATGTATAAATGGCAGCATTGCATCTTAATTTGAACTCCATTTTCAATAAACTTTTCCTTTGTTGTCTCATGAACCTTATAAACACCCAGAAACCACCAAATTAAACCCTAACACACCTTGGATGAAACAAAATTATAAAAAAATAATAAACATTGATTATTATTGTTTCTTGCTTTCCATGAATCATTTTAAATTCATGGAAATCTAGTACATTTATTAACTCTTGTGTCCAACTTGTTTTACTAGACTCAATCCTAATTTTTAACATCCCATACCATTTTCAATCGTCATGCATATGCAAAACAAGTGGATCGAATCATCTTTTATAAATTTTCATCCTTTTTAATCCATGATGTTGCATCTCAAGGCACGCTTCACATTCCATAGGCATTAAAACCCAACACCTACAACAATGGATTTGAAGTTAATTTGACCAAAGTTAGTTTTTGGTAATGGTGGACATTGTTTTGCAATAATTATTAGCTTATCCCATTCATGTTAGGCTTTAGCATGAGCACGATTAACAACCTTTTGATCATTTTGCCTTTGCACGATCATGGCATTTCCTAAAATGCAAGTATTCATTTTAGCATGGTCTTATGTTCGAAACCTTGTTTAGAAGTTGAAAGCCTCCTAAATTTGATCTTTTCTACCACTAAGCCATGCACCTCCTTCAAATCATTAGTCAATAACCATTTAACATAATATGCAACAATGCAAATGCTAATTTTGCACTTCCATTTCGACCCAACCTTTGTCCATTCTTTGTCCTTTCGAGCCATATTAAGTGGACAAAGAGGTGTTGGTGATTAAGAGGCCTAGTTGGTTTCAAATTCTGAACCTTAACCAAGAAATATTTTTTAAAAAATCATTATTTTGTAATAAAAAAATCATAACCCTAAAACCTTACACATAAAGAATTCAAAAAATAAAATGTAGGTTTTATAAAACATAAAATCACACAATTAAATAGAGCTCCTACAATTCAAACTGTTTTTTAGGTGTTGTAATAAAAAAAAATTGATAAAAAAAATCCCGCACCTACGATTATATGATGGAATGTGTAGATATAATTAAACTTTTAAAAACTTAGACAAATTTTTTTATTTGCATTTATTCTAATGTACGTAAATTCTAAACCAATCTAACCCACCATTTTTTGATCAAAATTCCCAATTTATATGAAGAGTGATCTCATCATTTGAATTACAAATTATCACAATTGTCAACTTTAAGCCACATAAATTGTTTCATTTATCAATTCTCAGAACTGATGGAAGAACATTTTGCTTATGAGCTTCCAAATCACTACCACCTTTTTTCAGTCTCCTTCTTCTAGCCACTACAACCTTCAACGTTAAAAAAAACCATCATTTCATTGTTAATTGCCAATTCTGATGAACTAGACCAAAAGGACTAAAAAAATAAAAAAATAAAAAAACAACGGCAACATGTTGCCATCGCCTTTTTCACAACATCGTCACCATAAAAGAAGGTAACAACATTGGTACCATTACCTTCTTTGTAGTATAACCATTGAAAAAGACGACAATAGTTATAATCACCTTTTTTTTATAACAAAACCATCGAAGAAGGTGACAGTTATTGTTTTTTTTTCTTTTCTATAACACCACCACAAAAGAAAGCAATGGTAACAACTATCGTTGCCTTCTTCATTGAAATAACATCACAAAGAAAAAGGTGATGGTAGTTTCTTGTTGTTGTCACCTTTTTCACTACAACAAAACCATCAAAGAAGAAGATGGCTCATTATTATTGTCTTGTTTTTCTTTGTAACACTATCACAAAAGAAGGCAACGATAACAACAGAACCATAGAAGAAGACAACAACAATGTGCCGTTGTTTTCTTCTTTTCAAACACAATGAAGAAGGTGATGATAGCTTGTTATTGTCGTTTTTTTTGTTACAATAGAATTAGAGAAGAAGATGACAATGCAATGCTGTCATTTTTTTCTTTTCAAACACAAGGAAGAAGGCAATGGCAACAACTGCCATCACCTTCTTCTTTGCAATAGTACCATAGAAGAAGACAATGATGCGTTGTTGTCGTCTTCTTATTTTCAAACATAGCGAAAATGGTGAAGGTAACAACCTGCCATTGCCTTCTTCGTTGTAACAGAACCAAAGAAGAAAACGACAATGCATCGTTGTTTTCTTTTCAAACACAAAGAAGAAGGTGACGACAATAGCTATCGTTGCCTTCTTTGCTGCAACAAAACTAGAGAAGAAGATGACGACGTATTGTTTTCTTCTTATTCTCAAACATAGAAAAGAAGGCGACGATAGCAAGTTACCATCGCCTTCTTTGCTACAACAAAACCACACAAGAAAATAACAAGAAAGATGAAAAGAAGGGCGGGAGCTTACCTTGAAGCTCTTACTCTAGCCTAACCTTTTGGTTTCCGCTTCAAGCACGTTATCCTGGCTACCACTTCTACCCTCTTGCTTTTGGTTGCCACTTTCGCCCTCCCATTTATGGTTGCCAATTTTGCCCTTGCACTTTTGGCTGCCACTTCTACCCCCACGCTTGAAGCTCCTAATTTTGCCTTCTTGCTTCAAGCTCTCCCAAGCTTTGATGATGGAGTGAGTGCAAAATGAGGTGAGGTAGGTAGGAGGGGGAGGTAGGTGGGAAGGAGGTAGGAGGGAAAAACTTTGCCTGTGGAGCAAAGGCTGAAAAAACCAAAAACTTTGGTCAAGGGAGGATGTGTTTTTGATTCATCCCCAAAACGGCTTGAACGCCTCATCTTCAACTGGTGCATTGGTGGCTGCTCATTCACACTCAAGCCTTTAGGGGGTATTTAAAGTCTTCAGTTTTCACTTGCTTTGTTGCGTTTTCTTCCAAGGTCAAGAGCTGTGCTGGATACCTTAATATAGAAGCGGGAGCGGTAGACTACAATATGCTATAGCTTTTAGATTGCAGTTTGAAGGAGCTTAATTGAACTCCCCAGTTGTGCGGCCGATAGCAATGCACGCCAGCAAAAAGCAGGTTGGAGCTTACCGACCGCCGGTATTTAGGGGTGAAGGAAATCATATTTGTTGACGCGGTAGAGAAGAATCGAACCTCTTGCTGGTTTCCATCGATTTCCGCTCACTAGCTAGCGAGAGTCTAATATAGAATAGCTCTCTAGCTAGCTGCAGCTACCCACAATAAATATACAGCTGATGATCCGACAAGCTAGTGGCTCCTGCAGTGCCCATCGGACTCGTGGGTTTCTTTCTTCTTCTTCTCCCTGTTTCCTTGACTGCATCGCGTCAGCACATGGAATGCTTCTTGCCTTAGAAGGTTTCCTTGCGCACTGGAAGGTAGTCATGATATTATACTAGATGTCAGGCCTTCCGGCTTTTGGGTGAGCTCGTTGAGAATTATCAGCTCAGCTTGCCGAGAGAGATCCAAAGGATAGAGATCATAAATTTGCAAGCTTCAAGAGGATGATAAGTTCGTGACGACTTACATCTCTCCTGTTTTCATGAAAACATGTATTCACAGAGTTCCTAACATTAGTAATTACATACTTATTTTCAACTATCTTGCAACTCTCCAATCGAAAGCTACTGTCAGTGCAGGAGGAAGAAAATAGGTCCTATGTCGGTGGCATAATTTCACGTTTCCAGGAGGTTGCTGCGATCGCTCGCAGCAGAGTGTGTATAACCGTGATCATGATAACAACCTAATGGAAAGAGACTCTTAATTGGCACCCAAAATGAAGCTCACAAAGTTGTACATATATATCACAGGTACCCGCATGATGTGTATGATCGTCAGTGGCAAAACGATTTACAGCAAGTGAATCCAATCTCCAACTTCGCGATCAGCACGACGACTCCAGTGAATGTATCGAGTCCGGGGGATATGGTACCGGAGCTAGTGATGCAAAGCGCGGAGTCATGGCCACTAGGAGAAGGTCTGAACCTGACGTTATCCTATCTGGCGTCCTACAACAGGGACTACTATTTAGCGTTTTACTTCGCAGAAATCGATCCGCTAGCGCACAACCAGACTCGAGTGTTCGACTTGGTTCTGACCCAGGGGCCGTCCGAGGTCTCCTACCCTAACATCTCCGTTGTGTCGCTGGCTGGTGGGATGTACGTGGCGATCGAGCTGGTGGGTACCAATGTCACCTTCAATAGCAGCAGTGGAAGCATTCAGTTGATTCCTGATGCGGATTCTCAACTGGGTCCCATCTTCAATGCTCTTGAGCTTTTTGTTTTGATGCCACCTGCACCCAATCTAACATTTGTCTCAGATGGTAAGTAACTTACTTCCTTAAGCCCATTTCCCCCATTGATCCCTAGCTCAACAACTTCCTTCCTTCATCATCACTTGTACTTTTAAGGAGCATTCACACTTGGTGTTAGGAACTATAGTGTTCGGTTCCCTAACATCATGTTAGTTATTTAGGACTTAAACCTAGTTACCATGAATTTTATCGTTAAGCTAACATTCACTTAATGTTAAGCTTTCACCAATTTAACATTGCATGCCACCCAGGATGTCACCTAGATTTTCATTTAACACTGACTTAACATGAAGTGTGAATGCACCATAATAAGGCCTGCTATAGATGGGGTCCAGAGTCCAATTCCTAGGAACCAATTTGGACTCATTTTGAAGCAAATTGAATCCTTGACTTGTTCCCTAATTTTCATCTTGGTTCCTCAAATCATGAGCTCTCCTTTTGACCTCCTTTTTAAAAAAAAAGAGTTTGAACCAATTGATTTTCCCTCCAAAATGGTGCCATGTAAGTTTGGCCTCAATTTGTCACCTTTTGGTCTTGGACCCTCATCTAAAAGGCATGGGTCCAATTTATGGCTCGCATCCAATAAAATTGCTCTATTTCATTGGACCTTGGATTCTTGTCTAAAGTGGCCCTAAGTTAATCCTTCTTGGTGTGCTAATCCAAAACTTACTAATTCTTTACAATCAAAAAAGAAAAAAAAAATAAATTGTCCTTTTCAGCCAAGGGAAATGAGTTGTGTTTAGCAATTCAGGTCTTGCAACCTCCAAAAGTTATGTACTCTGATTCAAAGTTAGAAAATTCAAGTTAAATCCAAAGTGTTTCACTAGGTTGGAAAGGATACCTTTTTGTTCTATCAATGGCTTGTGTTGCACCACAAGTTTAGATCTAAAGTTACGTAATTTGTAGTTATGAAAATTTTAATTTAAAATTCGTGATAATAAAAAGAAAGAAATTTCTAATTGTGAGATTTAGATGCTCAACATTTCAAATTTCCAACCTTGAAATTGGTACAGTAAAATTTGTAAATTATGTTAAAGTAAGGCTCCTTGAATTCTACAAGTGATCAATTTTGGTTTTGAGAATTTGTAACTTAATTGGCTTTCACAGCCAGACAATTTTTATTAAGTTTGTTGACATGGAATTTTATTATTGCCTCTGATTAATCATTAGGAAAGTTATGGCCTGTAGGCTGGCTGTTCTTATTCTCCTCATTAGACAAGTAGTATAGGGGGTGAAAAGCTGGATAGCTTACTTCAGCCACAGGTACTGAATACCTTGTCCATAGTTATTTGAACTAAAATCATCAAAGCTTGTGGTATGACAAATTTTTCCAACTAAGGATATAATGTCCATACTTGGAATAGATTGATCAAGGTTGTTAGGTCCCACTTTTGAAATGAAAAATTAAGTTTGGTTTGTTGTTATAGCCTTATAGGACTTGATTCATGACCATGATAAATTAGTGCAAGGTTTTAAATTGGTTGCCAATTATAAACTATTTATAACAAAGATAATTCCAAGTGTATATCACATCTAACTTATATTATTTTATTTGGTGTTGGATTGGTGGGTTGGGTGTTAGCACTTGCGATTGAAAGTGTGAAGGAAGCTTTTAATCTCACTTCTTGGCTTGGAGATCCATGTGTCCACACTCCTTATGATTGGATTACATGCACCCATGACATAATTCCAAGGGTTGAGGCTTTGTAAGTGAATCAAATTATCCACCACCTTCCTTCCTAATGATATTGGTCCATGATACTGGTCATTTAATCTCTCTACACAAATTCTTTGTCACCTAGTTGTTATAAGTAGTGTTGTGTATTTTTTTAATTTTTCAAGAACCATTGGTTCTAGTTCTTTGAATATTTAAGAAGCAGAGAATCTTCGTTCCAAGTTGGTTGAAATCTTTTCAGAATTAAAGAGCTGCTGGTTCCAATTAAAGAACTTAGAGTTTTCACGAAAGAACTAACAAAGAACCAATGGTTTTTTGACCAGTTGTTTGATATCCACATAATATTTTTGAGGACTATGATTATAGACCAAAACCTTTTCTTCTAATATTTGGAGAACAAGTGGGTGTGTGGGTATATATTCGTGTGAATAATCAATGGACCTCATTCTGAAAATCACCCAACATTGGATATCACAGGGATGGGATAATACATTGGAGTCATGTTTTCACTCAATAATATGTAATATTTGTATCTTAGGTTGTGTTTTAGAGGGTGTCATTTTTTTTGAAAGAGTTTAGAAGTTGGTTTGAAATTCAAAACTAGTTAACCATATTGGCTAACCTTCTAATTATGATATATTTATGTGTTAAGGAAAGAGGACCTCAATACTAGGTCTAAATTCATTCATCAACCATTGAACCTTGATTAAAAGTTGTTGAAAGCCCAAGACTACTTGATTGGTATGCTCTAAAAATGAACATAACTATTGAGTTCAAGTTTTCAATTAAATGTTTTCTCTTGTTCAATGTAAATCCATCTGGTTGAGCCAACACCACCTGTTTGAGTATACATGAACCCATTCAACAGCCCAAATAGGCTAAGGTGATGGAACTTTACACCAGGAAAAAAGGTTTAGGAATTCAATTGAGTATAATACAAGTTGTGTTAAATTGTAGTTGTGATTCAAATCTTTAATCCTTTATGTTAGGTTTAGACAATGCATGTGATTTAATGGGTAGTTTTGTA
>Ga0209208_10011488_pt1 | contig 11332 bp, 6 predicted proteins | sample S1TSphfallax_3_FD_187694 | JGI IMG/M metagenome (GOLD analysis project Ga0209208, IMG submission 187694) | Host-associated microbial communities from peat moss isolated from Minnesota, USA - S1T2_Fd - Sphagnum fallax MG (SPAdes) (version 2) | ecosystem: Host-associated > Plants > Peat moss >...
CCCATTCTTGCAAATGCAACACACTTGCCCAACCCATTATGAAGGTTTGATGCCAATGCACATGGAATAGCTTCCAATGACTCAATTGCCTACCAATCAATATGATAACTACCCTACTTTCAAAAAGCAAAATACACATGGCCTACAATGAATCAACTCACAACTGCATGCAAATTGACCATGTATTTTGAACATTTTGGTCAATGGCTTGATGGTGGGACACAAGATTGGAAATTAATATATCACTTGATGATGTTTAGATGAATGTGTAATTTAATTTCTTGAGAAAATGTCAATCCAAAAAATTTCTTGTGTTCATCAAATGGAAGACCTTCATGTGTGAATTATATAGTGTGGCACTTGTTCACACAAAAAGTCTTTCACAAAAACTATAAGCTATGAAATTTAATAATAGGTCCAGTTCATACAAGGGGTCACCACTTCCACATCTTATGGATCTTGTGCAAAAAAAAGTAAATTAAAAATCATTATTTTTACACACTAATTAGGATGTGAATCAACAATTGTGTCATTTTAGTAGTATTTTTCATAAATCATATCTATTATTAATATTCATGTTAGCATTTTGTGTGCCAATTTGTTTTAATGTACAACTTTAGAATGATGACCAGGAAGTGATAGCATCTATCCATTTTTACATCGTATGCACTCATTTCATGGGGTCCCAAATGGTGATAATACTTTAAATTGGTGTGATGTAACTATTTAGAATTCTAACACAAACACAACTTGGATCAACTACTTTATATATCCCTTGTCATCTCCATTCCATCTCCAAACTCTTTATACTTATTATATACAAAGTTAAATTACCCTATATGTTGCTATTTTTAAAGAGTTGATTTGTTGTGTGTGTACATAACACATGTAATGTTTATTGTAAATTATATTGTTTTTTAAAAAAATCACTTGATGTTTTGAATCAATCTATTGTTAGAATAACCCCCAAGGATTCAACTATACAATGTAAGGTATTCGACTCTAATATTTCTATAGAACCACTTTTTCAATCCACAATTTTTTTCATTTATATTCGGCATGTTATGATAAAACAGCAAAGGCTTGAATTTGAAAGTAATTACTAGTGTTATTTATTTTTTAAAATTTCAAAAGTTACCTTTTGGTTCCAATTCTCACTTATTTTGGATGGAACCTTTGGTGCAATTCTGAAAATGGTTTTTTGGGTGTATAAAACCTCTTGTTCCAAAGTCTTCATACAAACATTGGAGCCTAGTGCACTTTAACAGGTTAGGTTTGGTTCCATCTACATTGCCCCCACCAAAAACGAATTCTTTAGAATAGTAGTTTTGTCTAACTAGTGCACATCACCAAAAATAAAAGATTTTGTATGAATTTTTATTTACAACCAAATAGAATTAATAAATGTTAAAAATAAGGCTTGGCTATTGCCTTTGAAAAAAAAAAATTCTAGTGTTGGCCATTTCAAGATACTAGGTCAGATTATGGGGTATCTAGATAGAGGTTTAAAATTTTCTTAAAACAAATTGAATTTAAACCATTCAATTGGACTCTACTTGGAATTGAAATTCAAACATGATGTTGTCCCCTCTTAAATAACATAATACCTTGGCCATTTTGGCACATGTTTATTCAATAAGTAATCAATTTTGAATAGTCCATTTCAACAAAAAAAGTATATTCCCAAATATTTTATCAGATTATTTATTTTATTTTGATTTTTTTGAAAATAATATAATTAGTGTCAAACTAGCCCAAGTTTTATGATATTTTAGGCTTTCTAATTCTACATGCACAAGATTTTCAAATAGCAATAACCAAGCCCTATTTTAGTTTTCTTTTAAATTGTTGGTTTTACTTGGTTGTACGTAACAAATTTAATGCACAATATTTTATCTTAGTGTTGTGCACTAGTTGGACAAACTAATACAACAAATGATTTTTAATTTTAATTGGGTGCATTATGGATGGAACCAAACCCAATCTTACTTAGATGGGTTCAAATGTTTTTGGGAACTAAAGGATTTATTAAAAATATTTTTTCAAAAGTTCCACATTAAAGGTTCCATCAAACCAAAAAAATTGAAGATTGAAACCAAAGTTTCCATTCCAAATCTAGATTTAGACATGAACATTAGTTGTAATTTTTCATGATTGAAATCAAAGGTTTCACAGAAGCATAAATTATTATATTAAATATAGGTTTATATTGTCATACTTGAAAAATGTGTTCCCAATGTCATGAATGTCCCAAGACTTGCAAGTGTAGATCTAATACAGAGTTTGTGATTAGATCTTGGAACTATGGAACACAATAGTAGTCACAAAACGTTTTTGCAATCTTAGATTTTTCTTTTTCTACAAAATCAATGCTTGACATTCTTTAAGAGAACCCAACTTTTGAAAACCCAAATGAATGTGCATCCCATTGAAGGACACCATTGTGACAAAAATCATAATAATAACTTTGGAGCTTGTTTTGATAATGATCTTTCTTTCTTTAGTTGGTGAAATAATAGCTACGACTTGATCCATTTGAAAACCTTTGGAAACGAAGTTGTTTGAACTTCCTTCTAGTGATGATGATCTTGCCCTCCTTGATCTGGTCATTGTCCTTTTGTTTATTACATGAGTTGCCATTGCTACAGCCTTTGAAGACTCACCCAAAGAAGCAACTATGATAATGTGTTTTTTTGTTATAGTAGGAGTTACAAGTGCTTCTTTTGAAGTTGATCCTTGATGGGTAATAATTGTTGTTGTAGTAGCCACCCTGTTGTCTAGTGAAAGAGATGCCAAAGATTGTGATGAATGATATTGCAACTTGGAATTTGATACCATTGTTGATTGGTGTTGAGTTGTTGCCACAACTCACTGAATGTCTCTCTCTTTGATGGTTCTTGTGTTCTCATCGTAGTTGTCATTGAATGACATTGATTTTAGACAACACTAATCTTTTAAGCTAGTGTAAAAAAGAGGCTTCCTAAACACTTGATGAATGAGGGCCAAGTTTCGTGAATGTTCGACAAATGGTGACTAGGGTTTTTAGAACTTTTGACATTATTATGTACCATATTTCAAAAATTTGGACAAAATCAGAAATAATATATTTAATGTTGAATTGGCCTAGGTACTATGGTATAAACAATGTTGACATGTTTTCTTGAAACTTTGATGATCCTTTCTGGTCATTGAAGTTTTCTCAAGCTTCAAATGCTTCCATAGTTGAACAAATGATCATTGAAGTTTTCTTGAGCTTTGAGCACTTCAATGTTTTTTTTTGGAAGTGTTTGTTGAAGGTCTTTTGAAGTTCAAATACTTCATCACCCATTTGTTCAATTGTGAAGAAATCATTGTGAAATTCATGAGTTTTGCATTCCATTGCCTACAAGAAATTGTGCATTAAACTTATAAGTTTCATTTGGTTTTCAATCACCTTTTCAAGACTAAAATAATGTGATGTCACCACTTAATGTGGTTGTTATGAGTTCTTCATTTGATAGATCAATAACCATAATCACATTAAAAAATTGTGAGGTTGAACTCCAAGAACAATTAGTTTCGTTTCGACGATAGCAATTTTTTTAATTCCTTGGGGTCACAAGTTCGGTCCATGGTCCTTCTACAAACTGAATGTCAATGATCTTGCTACACTTGAAAATGAACATGTTTTTCAATGTATCCTTTTGTTTTAGTCAATGATGTTTTAAACCTAAAGAAAAAATGGTTTGAATTCTAATAAATTTAAATGGGATTTCAAACATTAAAAAAAATGTTGATTGTGAGCATGTTGACATTGTTGGTATGTATTTCAAAAAAGTTTCAAAAAAACATTTTGCATCATTAGAATTTTAAATCTTTTTGAAGAGCAAAGCTCCAAGATTTAGAAGATTTTCTCATTAGGTGTTGCATTTCTTTAGTAGAATCTCATTGTACAAAAAGGTGAAAAACCACAAAAAACTTTGATTGATGATCTTGTTTTGCATGTTGTGAAGGCGTTACAGCCTTTGAACATTGGTTGAAAATATATGGATGAAACAATTTGATTTGAAGAGGGACACATGTGTGGTATTTCCATCATGCAAGACTTTAACTAAAGAAATATTAGGTGAATGCACGAATGAGTGGTTCAATTGGACTTTGAAAAATTCTAAAAGGATCCATATGCAAACTATTATATATTGTTAAATTGGCAATTTAATTTAATTCCATTGGGTAAGTGGGGATGATGTGATGGGTAATGAACTGATCAAATTCATATTAATAAAGAGCCCAAGTACAAATTCTAAGAATACGTGTTTGTGAGAAAATAAATTTGAAAATTAAGTAAAAAGAACAACTCGATGGACTTATGAAAATATTGGCGCTCAATTTTGGCATTCAAAAGTCCTTAGTTAAAATTAGATTACAATTTTTGAAAGAAGGCTTCCACATAAACATTATTATATTATGTTCCATCACATATCAAGTCATTATATGGAATTGGGAATGGAAATCAATATGAAAATTTCAATTTTTTACCATTCTAATGAACCAACTCATCCATATTTCTAAACCTTAAAAGTCCATAGCAAAAAGTGGGTTTAGTTTTTTAAAAAAAAAATTACACACATGTTGTCATAATCAAGTTAATCTAAAAACAAGTTTGAATTAGAAATTTTAGGGTTACATGTTTTAACAAGAGACATTGAAACAAAATGATTATTACAAAACTAAACCATTGTTACAAAAGGAGTCAATTAACCATGCATTTGCCTAATTACCTTCTATGATAAAACACACGTTTGAAGATTTTTTTGAATCATGTAGCTTCAGTCATGATTACTTTAAACCTTTGAATGAAAATAGGGGCACATGACACTTTTACTCTTGTTGTTTTAAAAAAATAAATAGATTGGGAACCCAAACATGTGATAATTAATCTTTTTGAGGCAAAAGGAAATATAGGTGTTGGTCAAGTGTTAACCAATTGTAGGTTTTGATTCTTGAGTATGGTCATACAAACAAGATCATATTCTCTATGAAAACCAAAGGGTCAAATTTATTTATAATGAAAAATGCCCTTAAATTAATTTGTCCATCATGATGATTTACTGATTTAGGAAACATTTGAATGTGTTTGTTTTGGCCATGTTTTTTCCAAGGCTTGCCAATATGCTATTAATGATGAAAATGTGAGTTTTGGTTTGCAACTAGTGAATATCAAGGTTGCCCAATTTGTAATTTAGGCTTGTATAACATGGTTAAATGTTTTTGGGAAAGGTAGGGTGGAATGGGCAAAAGCTTGTTTCGATGTAGGTTTACAACCATGGAAGTTGAGTATGTCAATGAAAACAATTTTTTTTCCAAAGTTGTGATATTTTAGCAAGCCTTACAATTTTGGGCTACAATTAATGTATGTTATAACTAACAAACATTAGCTTTGCAAGGAAAAAATCCAACAACACAAACACAAGCTTAATCAATGCCACAATTATTGGGCTCTTAGTGATGCCAATCAACCTCAATGTCAAACTCACCCAAGAGAGGCTTGACTTGGAATCCCAAATCATTTTTATTCCCCAAGCTTCATTTGGTGCAAAATTATTTATGATTGCAAGGAGGATGCATTTAGAGGTGACATGTGTGCTTGTTTCAGTTTTTGATTGTATTCATGAGTGTGACCAGGAGAGAGCTCACATGCTGTTGGTTTCCAAAAATAGGCCAAGAGATCCCCATTTTGGTCTAAAAGGACATGTAGTTGAATTCCGAAAATAGGCCAAAAGATCCCCATCTTGGTTTAAAAGGACATGTAGTTGAATTCCTTGATGATTTTGATATTTGTGAGGCCAATTTGTTGGAGTAGATGGAAGAACGATTTAAAGGCCACTTGGAGGAATTTCTTGATTTTGATGATGTAGCAAAAATTGTTATATGGCTTTGTGTGGTAGTTGCAATTTTAGTAAATGTTCATTCTTTTTATTCATCATGTTGTATATTGGAATTCTCTTACATATCACTTGGCCAAGTTTGTAGGTGATGATTTAACAATTTGTTTGTTGTGTGTGGTCTACTTCTAGAAGCAAATGCCATCCAAGAGTGTTCTACTAATTGATTTTCAAGAGTAGTGAATCCCAGCTGATGGACACCCCAAGGGGAAAAAAAAGAAGGGCAAATTGCTATATAGGGGGGGGGAGAGAGAGAGAGAGAGACATCCTCCCTAAACTGTAGTGTTTGTTACTCCCAATCCAGTCCTAATTCAGTACACACTACACAGACTCTGACCTCATATCAACCTGATTCATGTTCTTTTGATTTCCTGAAACTCATGAAAGCTTTGTATTTCAAGTACCTGCCAACAAGACCCAACCGACTTTTGACATTTTGAAGACCGAGCAAACTTCACCCAGCAAGGGGACCAGGGGTTGATCATTGGAGACCAGAGAAGAGTCCTTGGAGAGTTGGAGGAGGAACTTGGGGGGTTAAGTCTATAATAGCATAGGATGATAGATAGATGGCTGTCAGGGTTTTGTGCACTTTTAGACAGCTGATTGCTGACCCACCCAATTTCCATTTTTCATACCACAAAATGAAGTGCAAAAAAATTGGGGACTAGAGCTTCTTCTCATGCAAAATCCAAGAAGCTAAGAAGAAGGAGCTTTGCTACAATTTGCATGGGTTTCATTGATTTGAACTTTCTCAATGCAGATTTTGTTTGAACAGAAAGTTGGGTTCACAATCATGTGCAGCACAAACCAAACTGACTCAATGATTACCCCACATTAGTGTTATTACACTCCTAATACTTCATGTCCCTACCAGGGAGGTAGGTACCGATACGAGGTTGATATTGCCTCAGTTCATACCAGTCTGGTTGGTTCTTTGATACTAGAGTCTAGGACGAGTACCAGTCTATATACCAGGGTTCTTTAGCCTGCTACCCGCCCAACACTGATTTGTACTTTGAACATCGAATTCCGAGAGGTTGAAGAGGAAAGGTTTTTAGAATAGAAAGTTTTTGAGAATTTAGAAAAGATATGAAATTGGGTGCATGCAATGTAGAGAGGTGCTTCTACTATAAATGTTTTATTTCAAGACTTGACAAGAGAATGTGATTTGTACTATAAAATGTAATATGTACCATTAGCTAATGTAAAAAAAAATGTCATTGTAATGTAATATATGCCACAATAAACACCAGATATTGTACATTGTAATGGATGAAATCATAAAGTTTATCTCACACATGTGTCACGAATATTCACTTTTTGTTGTGAAGAAGATCCACTTTCTCTTGTAATGAGATCAGATGATAATGAAATGAATTCTAATTCCAATGCAGACTTGTCGTTACGTCTCTCAAGACATTCCGATTACTAGAGTTGAGTCACCACTACCACCACACTTGTTGTTGGAAGAGAAGCAGAAGAAGAAGAAGTCCTTGGATCCCAAATGATGGAAGAAGGGGGTTAAATTTGTACCCAACCTGTTCACAGATCTCTGTCACAAAATAACCCACTGATTACAAGCTTCCCAAGGTAGGAGATATCTGTAACTTAAGTCATTGCCAGGAGGAGGGCATCAAAATCAAACTAACTATTTTGTAGTCTGACAATATTACTTGTAGGTCTCACATTTTTTGAAGTTACAAGGAATCTGACATTCTGTACACCCACAGTTTGTTATTGCTGCAGTACCAAACCTTTCCAGTTCAAATATTGTTATTAACAACAACAATAGTTCCTCATTGTGATTTCCTATTTTGATCTTCACTAGGCCTCACATGGTCATTCATAGTCATGCAATAGAGTTATTCTTAAAGTCACCCTGTGTTTGGGGCCCTAGTTTGACCCTCTAATTCTTTGTTTCATCCCCAATTTGAGTGTATCTGTAAAATGAGCAAAATTGGTTTTTGCTTCATAAATACTGAGTATCAGTTCACAATATTTGGCTAACTCAATTACCCATTGCATAGATATCACATGCAATGTTTCTTTTGTTGGCTTTGCCTACCAAGGGAAAGGATATTGTGTTTAGATTCATTATAGAGTATACTAGCTTAAGGGGTTTTGGCCCCTAGGTAATAATAATAGGTCTATCTTTATAGGAGGATTTTTGAAAGATGATATTTTGGCTTGTGTTGAGACTTGAGGTTAGTTGTAGAGTTATCATATCTTGAAGGATTTTGGTTTCTTTAACACGATTTTTTGAAGATTATATTTTTGCATGGTGAAATATTTGAGTTTTCATAATTCTTCTTTTGCCTTAAGTTACTTTTAAATGTAAATGGCAAGGCCACAGTGTGACACACCCCTTGTTTTTCATGAATCTTTGCTACTTTGTGACAAAAAAAATTTCAGTGCAACTCATAGAAGGATTTTTGTGGAAAAAAGAAATCAAAAGGATTAGGAATTGTTCTTTGGGTGAAAATCACCATATTTAGACAATAGGTTCCAGTAGGTTGCCAAAATATACCTCTTAAAAATTTCCTACTTTCCTTCTGACATGTAGCCAAATTTGGCTAATTCCTCTTGTTCGAGATTGCCAGTGTGGCTACATCACAAAATTGAAAAAAAAAGAAAAAAGAAAAAAGAACACAGAAATTCACATGTTGTAAACATCATGTTACATTAATCCAATTAACACAGCAAACCCAAAGTCAGAAAAAAGGTTAATCCTCAGTCTATTTGGTGTGGAAGGATTCAATGAATGCATTTTTCAATAAAAACTCATCAATTACACTTCTGCACACCTCCAGTACAATCAGTGGTATCAAAATTCTGTTGAGGATCCTCTGCACAATAAAACTGGTCAGGGTGGTGGGGGTCGGGCTCAGGGCTGGTTGGACAAAAGAAAAACCCCACTCCACCCAAAAAAAGGGTTGTTTCTTCTCTCACAAACTACTGCATTTACCCAAGTTAAACTTTTGACCAGGGTTTGATAAATAGGTAATTGCGGTTTTGCTTAGCTGTGAAGCTTATTTACTTAGTCCAAAAAGGGCGGAAAAGAAAAAAGGCACATTAATCTTGGTCAATGTTTTTCTTTTCAATTTTGTGATGTAGCTGAGGTGGTGATCATCCATAAGCTGACTTAGCCAAATTTGGTTATTATCAAAATATGGAAGGAAAAAATTAAATTAAATCATCCTTACATTTTTTTTGTGTCCTACTTGAACCGCATATAAATTTGGGTAATTTTTGAAGATTTTTTTTGGGATTTCTTTCAAATTTGAACTTTTTTTTCAATCATTGAGATTTTGACCCAAAAAATTTCCAAAATTTTGCACTGATGTGCATTTTGTAAGATGGTTAGGGTTAGGTTTAGTTTGAATTGTTTGGAGGGCAGGATGGCAATGGGATTTGTTGATTGGGTGGGAACACTGTTTGTTATCATGGGTCCTGTGAAAGAAATAAGAAACAGTGAGGGACCCCAGATAAGCAAGTCAAGCAAGTTAGCCAGCCCACATGGGGTGTTACATACACCCCAAAGAAGTGGCAAGAACCAAAGCTCATAAAAAAAAAGGCATATTGTGTACATAAATCACAAGTTCATTTTTGAAAGACAAAAAAAGGTATGTTATGTACATACATAAACCATGAAGTTCATGGGGAAGCTCATCAACTTGGATTCCTGTTCTGTGTGTCAGAGGAATAAGAAAATGATCATGATGGGTTTTGTAGATAACTGTGACTGTTGCTGCCTGCTAGTTTCAGGCACTGACCATCTAGGGCTATCATCTGTAAATATGTATTCTCACAGAGCAACATTGATCCCGAAGTTTTCTTCTGAGGGCCTGCAAGTTCTTGGCTTCACATCATGCAGCTTGTTCAGTAGTCCAAATTCTGGAAGTAAATTTGTAACCCAAAAACAAGTGACTACGTAAATAGCCAGAGAAGAACCAATCTGAAAACCCTCAGTAAGACCTAAAATCTATATTCACTGACACCGAGTTACAAACCACAGACACTACTATGGAAACCCAGGTTCAATGTGTTGACAGAAATTCAAAGAGAACTGAATCCAAGCGTTGCTGCAGCAACTTCTACCATACAAATGAATTGATTAGCATCAACATTTGCTGATGCTCATCAAACTATTATGTTACGCTTCTTCATATTGAATTATGCACCATTTCATATTTGTAGCAGGTTTAGTCAGAAATCAGATCTTTCAATGTTCTGAAACCTCAATGTTCTTTCAGTCCCTTGAGCTGTTAAAATTCCATCACAATTATGCAATGCATTGCTTCAGGTTCTCTCTCTCTATCACCACAATAATACTGCCTTTTCCCATTGATATAGTAGTTTTCAGGTGTCACAATTTATAGGCAAATGAAAAGCGCTAGGTTTATGCTAAAACCACTACAAGAACAAGCAAGAATATTTATGTAAATCCAAAGTATGAAATTGGTCTTGCAAATTGATAGAATCTTGGATTTTACCTCACATCCTACTTCAACTCTAGGATACTTCTAATGGTTTCTCATGCTCACCATTACAAAAAAACCAATCATCCAAGCTTAGCTAATCCCCTAAATCCTTTCCAATCAAATGCATGGTTATAAAGTTTCCTACATGTCCAATTTCCTACAGCTCGGACCACCTCGTTATGTCATCACACTTTGGCACCAACCCCTCATACAAAAACACAAGTACGTAACACATTGCCCTAAGTTGCCACATGTGCAATGGAAGAAACTTAACAATCACTAACGTAAACAACTCAAAGAAACTCCACCCCCCATGAAAACAGATAGGAGGATAATTTAGCTCCTGAAACCTAGTGTGTTTGCATCATTTTTGGCATCCCCTGTTTATCCATAGTTGCACCATCTCCCATTCCCACTTTCTGAAGCTTCATAAATATTGTTTTGTCCTTCACAATTTGTAGCCTAGATGGGATATGTCTTGCATTACACAAACAACAAACAAATCCTTTCCCTCACATGCCTTCTTCAAGTCCTCACAATGATGGTTAATATAAAGAAGCTAGTGGGTACTCGTGACCTTCAGACATTGTGAAGTCCCCTAGTTTCTTTAAATCATATTTATTTCAAAACAACATTTTGTTTTAAACAGTTGCATGTCGTGAATGTAGCTTCTTGTAGAGCCATTTAGGGGATGCATGTAGCTTCAAAGCAGGGTTTCTTCGTTGCAATCTGCGCATTGCTACGCGCACCTCTCTGAGCTGCTCGCCGACTGGCGTCCACCACACGCTACTCCTCAAATCGAGCAACGTGCTTCTCTTGAGCAAGACAGTTTCAATAGACGCACGGATCCTCCAAAGGGGCCTCCTCTTCCTCTTTGTTCATTGGTTTAATGAGGGTTGTTGTGTTGAAGGGGGGGAGATAAGTGAA
>Ga0209208_10011489_pt1 | contig 11331 bp, 9 predicted proteins | sample S1TSphfallax_3_FD_187694 | JGI IMG/M metagenome (GOLD analysis project Ga0209208, IMG submission 187694) | Host-associated microbial communities from peat moss isolated from Minnesota, USA - S1T2_Fd - Sphagnum fallax MG (SPAdes) (version 2) | ecosystem: Host-associated > Plants > Peat moss >...
CGAGATCTTCAAAAAAAGAAAGTATCCGAAAAAACCGTTGCTGCATTCCGGTTCATAAACCCGTTTTCTCTCCTGCCAGAACTAGATATCCCCACAACAATGTCGCTGACTAGCTAGGCCATATACGGTAAAGCAGAAGAGGGCTTATCACCAAGATATAGCTTAAAGCACAGTACTGAAGAACCACTAGACTGTCTTCTTAGAGACATTCAGTCTAATGCTGCTGCTGATGCTGCTGCATTTCACCACAAACCTCAGATGCAAAACAACATACCAAATACACACACACACACACACACACACTCAATTCAGCGCTTGGAAAGACTAGTTGGAGGAGGAAAACAAAACACAAAAAAAAAAATCAAAAAAAATCAGAAGATTTTAGAGTTACCTCAGATTCAATGCCGTGATGGAAAGACAACTCGTAGAGCAAGCAAAAACTTCCGAAGTTTCGTCAAAAGAAGCAGCAGCAGCAGCAGCTCCACAAGTCAAGTCGAGTCGAGAGAAAAACAACGGCCGAAGAGACAAGCAAAAAATTCCTCGATCCGAAACCCTGACAAAATACAGAAGGTGCTATCACAAATGCATCGGGCCCAAGAGATTGTTGTAACCCTCGTCGGTCTTAAATTTCTCTATTGTTTTTCCCATTTTCTTCCTCATCAATGTATTCTACTATTTTATTTTTTTTGACATTCGTTTTCAACATCATCTTTTTTTTTTGTCTTCCTTTTCAATTTGCTTTGGCTATACAATTCAATTCTTGATACATTTCATTACATTTGACATTGTTACAATTTTTTCAACATTGCTTTGACATATTATTGGTTTGTGGCTATTTTTGGGTGAACATCGTTTTTAGTATTCTTTTTTGAAGTTGGTGATGAAAGAGGGTTATATTACATGCTTCTTTCTCTATACCACCGTTGACATTCTTCCTACAAAAAATTCTTTTGGCATTTTTTTTTAACTTTGTTTGTTTTCAACTTGAAGTTTTAAAAAATTTGTTTTTTTCATTTTGTTGTTTGCAAGACATTTTGTGCAAAACATCATTTCTATGTTGTTTTCAAGTCAACGAACAAAAAGGGGGTTGTTGTGTTTCTCATCTTGTTTTCACTTTCGACATTCTTCCTAAAGAAAATATTTTTGCACCTTTTTTTTCAACTTTCTTTATTTTCAACTCTAAGCTAAAAAAATTATTTTGCATTTTGTTGTTTGTGAGGCAAACATTGCATTTATGTTGTTTTGAAATCAATGACTAGAGAAGGGGTTGGTGCATGTTTCATCTTGTTTCACCTTTGATATTCTTCTTACATAGAAGCTTTCTACACCTTTTTTCAACTTTCTTTATTTGCAATTTAAAACTAAAAATTCTGTCTAGAATTTTGGAGTTGTTATTGAAGGTTACTCCAACTTGCTACCAACAACCTATCTTAAGCTTCTTTCCATTTTTTTATTTTGTTTTTTTATTCTTTTTTTCTCCAATTTTGCAACCTATGGATGAAGCAAGAAATAAAGTCATCCTCGTAATGGAATGCATGTTCTTGTTTCATATTGTTGATCAAATATTTAATTCCCTTTCTCAACTTCTTTTTTTGAATGTCAATTCTTATTTTGTGAATCCAACTATTGCTCAAAGGAACATGTCGATTCTCCCTTCTATGGCTACTATGCATGATTCTTAGTCTTCTACTATGCTTCATGTTTTTTCATATGATTTAAGTGATTAGGTGAAATTGAAAAGCACAAATGGTTCTCTAGAATTCTATTTACTAAATTTGAAAAAGGATCAATGGGTGGAGAATTTTAGAATGTCCAAGTCAACCATTTTTAAGATCATTGAAAATTTGAAGCCTACCCTTTCAAAACAAAATACCATTATAGATGAAACAAAAGCTTGTTCTTCTATCTACAAATTGGCACATGGTGTTAATTTCCTTATTTATAATGAATTATTTGCAATAAAAAAATCCATTGTTATATGTGGCGTTGCATGAATTTGTTCATATAGTGAACAATATTTTTAGAAAATTAATAACTTGACTTAAAATAGTTGAAATGAAATATATTATGGAAGATTTGAATGTATGGTATGGTTTGCCTTCGATTCAAGGTGCTATCAATGGCACCCATATCTTCATCACCAAACCTTCCTATTTTTCATAATATTACTTTTATTTCAAAACATGAAAATATTTTATAATTGTTTAAGCTATGGTAGATTATAAGAAAATATTTGGTGATGTTTTGATAAAATTGTCATGTAGTGTTAATGATTCAAGAGTCTTGAAAAAACTTGGGTTATATAAACATGTTTAACATTGTGGTTTGTTTTTTTATCAATAAAAGTTTTAAAAATGGCACCCCACCTTACCTTCTTGGTGACAAAAGTTATCCTCTCATAAGTTAGATCATGAGGTCATATAAGGAAGAAGGAACCCACACCATCTTAGAACTTTTGTACAATAGAAAACATAAAGAGGTCATTTTATAATTGAAAATTTAGTTAACATTTTTTTAAACATTTAAAGAACTTTTATGCAAATCTAATTTAAATGTTACTTTTCACTAGAAAAAATCCTCCAAAATGCAACCAATGCATTTGCAATTATGTGCAATTAATTGTCATTTGCAACCAGCTTTAGTCGTCTTTGTAGCACCATTGACCATTTTTGCAATTTTGTTAAAACTACATTTACAAATTAATCATTTTTTCATCTTACATTTTAAGATTATTTTCATCTATGATCGTGCCCATATGTCCCTATAATTACAAATGGAACCAAGTTTAATCACACCACTAGGGTGTCAACATAGCTCCTATTTATATACATATGTGTATTAATTATTTTTTGAAGGTATGCGTATTTTTGCTAAGTTCTTTTACGGGTTCAATGGGGGCATGTTTCCATGAATGTATTTATAAATTTGTATTTAGTTTGTTTTTAAGAAAATTAATTACCAACCTACATATGTCCATCTATCTCCTTATCCTAAACTACCTACCACTCTACATATGTTTACTTTTTTATCTAACCTAGGTTGCCTACCTACTTAACTAATTATTAATTGATAACAAATAATTAATCATTTGTATTCATATTTAATATTTACTAATTAATCAATATTTTTATTTTATTTTTATATTAACTATTAATCATTCATTTACTCATTTTTGAATTATTGATTAATAATAATATTTTTTAGTTAGTTATTACTTATATATTAATTAGATTTTATAATTAATAAGTTGGATATTTAATTAATATTCTAGTTTTTAATTTAAATATTCAAATACTTATCTACTTAATTATATAATTTACAATATATATACAAAATATATGAGATAAACTTTGTAATTACAACCTAGTTTGCAACTAAGTTGAAAGATCAAATTTTATCCCATGTGTTTTGTCCTCCACTTCCATCTTGAAAATTCTATAACAAAAAGGTTTTTGTCCTACATTTTCATATAAAAAACACATGTCATTTTGGATGAACCAATTTAAAGAAGTTAACTCTAAGGGTTAAACCTTTTTTTTTTTAATTAGTATTTACTTAACAACCCCCTAACTTACCTACCTCCCTAACCTACTTACCTACCTAGCTTTAATTACTTAAGTAAATAGATAGGTAGTTTAAGGAGGTACCTACACCAGCTACCTTTTTGACCTACCTACCTACTTACCTAATTCAACCTACTTACATATTTCCCTAATCTAACTTACGTACCCATGTACCTAGTCCAATGTACGTATGTACATACCTACTTAATTAAATTTAACCTACCTAATTAAATATTGATTTTAATTTAATTTTTCCCAATTTTCAAAAAATGCCACATTGCATATTTGTATTATGCATGTGTCATTATCTAAAATTATAATAGATGACAAAGATCCATATTTATTTGTAAAAAAAAATTTCCAAACATTTTTCATTTGGCATGTGTCATTATGCAAGTTGACAATTTTAATGGTAATATATGGATGACGTACAACAACATATGAATGGTGAAATATTGATTGACTATTGATTTCATCCACACTTACAAGTAATTTTTATGCAACTTGTCTAATGTACCTAGGTAGTTTTTAATCACAAATGTCTTTTGCAACTATAATATAATAAATTATCAATGGTAGTTTTTTTTTTTCCAATTTTCCTTTGACATTTATCCCTAATGTTTTTACCTATTGTTGTATGTTTCATAATCTACTATGGAATGAAGATGAGGCTAACATTAAATGATTGTTACACATCATTGAATCAAAACATACGGAAACAATCATTTATTTCATAACTTTAGACTTCGATAATTGACTATGTGTGGGATGATCTAGATGCCCAACAACAAATCGAATGGGCAAAAAAGGTTTACAAAGGTTTTGAAGAGGCAATTAATTTATTATCTTGGTAGATAATAACATTTTTTTAAAGAGTTCACATTCTTAAACCTTCAACTTACAAACGTCCTTAAAAAATCTATGCATTATTTGTCCAAAAAAATCAATAGTCAATTTCAATTTGAAAAAATCATTTAAAAATCTATTGATTGTTTATCATGAAAAAAATTCAATATGAAAATCATGTATCATTGACCATGTTGTTTTTAGGAGCATCTATTGTGTTGCTACTATTGTTGGTGTTTTGTGTAGTTTAAAAAAACACCATATTCATGATTTCGACCAAATTAATAATAACTCTTACCATATTCTTTTGGTTTCAATTAATATATTTGTCTTGTGTTTTGAAATACTCTAGTTGTTTTTCAAGCAAAGTTCATGTATGCAAGCTCAATTCTCCTCCATAAGCAAATTATTAACATGTATGCAGTCAATTCATTTTATAAATAACATAATCCTTTTTTCTATCATTTTAGCCATTGTTTTATGAACTAATGAATAATTCCTCTTCATTCATGTATTCCCTACTAATCTATATCATGTTGTTTTGTTGCATCTTGTTTTGATAATAGAGGTTGAGGTCGAAGAATTTGACCTTAGGTTTTGTAATGGAACAATTATGGTGGCATTTGAAAAAAAAATTGAAGCTTGAGTTTTGGGTCAATTGTTGGTGTTTGCAAGGGAACAATCATATTTGTGTAGCTATTGGCATGCATTGACAAAGGTGTAATTATAGGTTGGCATTGTAACATATTTTATACAATGTGTTACAACCTTCTTTTTTCTTTTGAAATCCCCAACTATGGCACCCCACTTGTTTTTACAAGTCATGAATGCCTCATGTGTGTAAATCAACCTACCCTCATGACCAATGAGGCAATTTGTTTATGGACTTAGTCATTGTTGTCTTGAATTGGTTTCTACCATCTACCTTGTCCATATTTGCAAGGTGTTTTTTTTTGCTTGGCCATGATTGAAGCTAGGAGTTCAATTTGTTCCCATTTGGGTTGGCATGGCTTTTTGGCCTGAATTTCCAAACTACCAAAATTCTAGTTAACAACCACCTTCTTCCATTTTTCTTCCTTGTTGGCCTAACTATTTTCCTTGGTGTAGCTATTCCTTTCATTGTGTGGGATGCAACACATTGTTTATAAAAGAATTTCACCCATGGTCAATATGCAACCTTACAACATTAATTTTCATATCCAAATTATTTATTTACTTTTTTCCAACTCCACCCTTAAAACTAAATTGAGATTGCAAAAAAAGTGGGAGATCATTAATAGCAACCCATTTGGACCAATCAAACCATTTAACCAATCAACAATAGGTCTTAAGCTTTGTTGGGCTTTTCGGTAGCTCATCATCATAAGCAAAAATGTTGGGTTGAAATCATTTTGTTGAACCAAACCAAAATGTTTTGATTTTTCTTCATCCAAATTTTGTTGTTCAGTGCATGGGTGGAGTTGCTTTGAAAGACGTGACATTGTTTTGTTAAAATAATTTGTGATCATATTCATTGGTGAAATTCAACATTGTTATAAATGAATTTAGTTGTGAATTTGACCTATTTATGAAATTGAAGCATGCACATGCTATTAATAAGTCAAATGACCAAGGCAAAACATTTCACATCATGGTGTTGAAATAAGTAAAAAAATAATTTATAATGTTTATCACATGGTGTGTGGGTCCCAAATGTATCATAAGTTTGGAACTCATAAATTGTGATAAATTTTAATGGATCAAAATCCACACACATGAAAATGAACATGAAATGGAAAATGACTTTAATACCACAAAAATGTTGAATGGGTGTGGAGCCATGCATAGTGAAATTGTCATTAGGTTAATTTAACAACAAAACAATACATCATATGGATTATTTAGTATTGTTGTCGACCAAGTTTTAACCAAGTTTTAGAAGTTTATTTGACTGGAGTTAAGTTCACACCTTGTCTAATCAATCAAGCTTTTGCTACAACCTTTTATTCGTCAACTTTAGGCTTTCAATACTAAAGTTTATTGTCATTGTTGAAAAAGCTTCAGCTCTTGTTATGTGAACTCTTATGAAAAAGTGCATCAATTCTAAATTGGTCCCCCCCACGGTTGGTTCCTAGAGGTTAAAATTATACTCAAAAACTATTGTGTTCACAATGAATGTTCTCATGCATTTCCAACCCAATTGTCGGTGAACACAAGTTTTGTGGATCATATTTTGGTTTATTGTAGTTAACCTTTTGTTTAATAAATAACCATTTCCATTTTAACTAATGTTAACTCTCATCTTTGAAGCATATGGTGTTTTTTAACCCCACAAAAGTATATAGGAAGGAAGTTTTGTATGTTTCTTTCTTAAACATTATTGTACTTTTGATTAGTTCTACCAAAAAAAAAGAGAGCATTATGCAAACATACTTATAACTATCATAATTACAATTAAAATTTATCATAGTCACACTTATGATTTATTAACTAATATTTTGTGATTGAGCAAATGTATATTATTCCACATAATTTGTGTATGTGTATGCCAAATATGCCTAAGGTAAAGCCCAAGGGTGGGGGGCACTCCCAAAATGTGGGGCCTTTAATCCTAAACCTTCATGTTTCAGGATTAAAGGCCCCACATTTTCAAATGCCCCTACCCAAGGGCGTTATGCATATCACAAGGTGCTAGGAACAATGTGTTTTATTTTTCTTTTCTTGGTATCAAAATTTAGGCAGATTTCAATAAAAACAAAAACAAAAAAAGGTCTAATTTTCACTAAAAAAAATCCAAAGTCTTATCAATTTCTTTGTTAAAAAATGATGAAATTTCCCCAAAAAAAAACCCAACTAGTTAGAAATGAGAGGGATCTTATGCCTATTATTTGGGAACATGAAATATTTTATGCTTACCACTTAGGAGTTGGAGGGATCTTATGCTCGCTACATGAATTTCAAAGAGATTTATGTTCTTTGGACACCATAGTCATTGGATTTAGTGAGTGAATTCAAATGACTTTGCATGAGAGTTTGACGAGTGAAAGTAAACCCAAAACAATAAATTCACAAGTATTGATAAAAACATGAATGTGTCTCAATTAAATTGTTTTAAAATTAATAGACAACTCAAGATTTGCCATGTTCTTGGGTTCCTTATGGTGCAAAAGCTATACAACAAAATGATAATCAAATGATTGCTCTTCGAAATAAATAAAAATCCAAGGGGACAAACAATGTACTTTTTATTCATTTTCAAATTGGGTACATAATGTTACTTGAGTGATTGATTATTAGGGGATGATGGATGTGATTGAATTTGGACTAGGATGAACTTAGAGGTTTAATGTTACACAATGCACACACATTATACACACACATTCTAGTTGTCAAAAGTTGCATGCCCAATTCTTTCAAAGTTCATTTTACTTCTTTAAACACTTAAACCCTAAGAGCTTAAGCCCTTTTATAGACCTCTTTTTCTCTCTAATTTGAAATCTTAATTAAAAATTTGGTCCAACCCACCCAACATCCATGAATGAGATTACAAAACCAAGTATTGATTTCAAATTTGAGTATTCTTTAAATTTAACCAAGTCATTGTTAAAAATTTCAACCAAAATTAAGTAAAAAGATGATGAGATAGCAAAACTACATTAATTTCTAGTATATAGCCAAAATTATTGAAGGGATGCTTTATTTATTTTTCATATTTTGTTTATATAGCCCAATTAATTTGGTTGAATTGTTTTCTATGGATGATTGCCATTTATGTAGCTAATCACAAAATTCTTTTCAAGAACACTTACCATGAACAAAAAGCATTGTTAGAGAGTATTAAGGGTGGACTTTGACAAGGGTGAAGGACAAGAGAATTCTTGTCCATTACAATGCAGATAGTCTAGTACTTTCAGATACCTAGTCTTGTGAGTTAATGATTTATACAAAGAGAGAAAGAATAATATATATAAATAATTTGCATGTGTAAATTTGCATTCCCATGGGCCTAAACTATGGTTAATCCATAGAGACTAAACACAAGTTAAGTCAAAAATGGTTTTAAAATTTTTTAAAAAAAAAGTGGGTGTGAAAAAATGTATATATAAATATTCTCACACACAAAAATATCTAAATTTTGAAAGGCATTTCAATTAAACCCTAAACCTTTCTTTTTTAAGGGTTTAGGGTTTAACGGTTCGGTTGGGAAAAATTAACATTGTCTTTACCTTCCAATAACTTGAAATTAACTTATTTGTATTGCTCAAAACAAGAGAGGTTGTTTTGGGGGGGGGGGGAAGATGGGTTTAGGGTTTAGGATTCAACCATGGAACAACATTTTATTTAATAAAATAAAAAGCATGAATTTGATTGATTGGCTGACCCACCCCCCAAAATGAAACACCAGAAAAAAGGCACCCAAAAAAAGGAAAGAAAATAAAAAAGAATTAAAAAAAAAAGGGCTCAAAACAAGTAAAGCACAATACAAGGTATTCCGTATTCACTTTGATGTGGATACATACGAAATACACATCCCGTATGCACGTAGAAAATACTTAATACACATATACGTACGTATACTCCGCCCACTCAATACCTGACTTCTTTGAATTTTTCGTATCCTATTTGACTTGGGTACGTATTAAATGCTCATCCCGTATATACGTACAGTTTTTTTTAAAATACGTATAAACGTCTTTATACTCTGCACGCTCAATACTTTCTTTGATTCTCTGGTTGTCCTCCGCCTCGGAAACCACGCTCACGCTCTTCAACGCAAAACAGGCACGGACGGACGGACGGACGGACAGACGAGACGAGACGAGACGAGACGAGAGAGAAGGCGACGACGCCTGCGAGCGAGCGCGCTTGCGAGGGAGCTCGCGATTGACTGCCGCTGGAGGTACTCACTTGTCGCTGCGCGCTCGCTCACTCTCTCGCATTGGTTCATTTGTCTTCTTCCCTCTTGCGTATCCTTGTGTGTAGTCTTGCCTGTTTGTGTGTGCGCGCGAATCATTTATTTATTTTTCCTGTGTTTGTTGTGATTTTTGAAAAAAAATCCTGTGTTTTATCTTTGGACGGGGAGACCCCGTGTGTTTGCGGTTGCTGTTGTTGGGCTTTTTCTTTCAATAGCATTTGAAAGTTGTGTAACCTACCCGCCAGGTTCTGGGCTGAGGAGGTACTGCTAGTGTGGACGTATTTTTGGTGGTGTTCATGGAGAAGAACTCCCTTGCGTCGCAGGCTCAAGCAGACAAGGTGTGGGACAACACCTCTCTCACTCACTCTCTCTGTCTCTGTCTCTCCGTGTCTTTCTGCGAGGGTAGTTTTTTGGCTTTTCTTCTTCTTCTTCTGTCTACGGTTTAGGAGGGTTTTATTTGTTCCTGTTTTGTTTGAATCCGGTTTGCTCGCAGAACATGGCATTTGGCGAGCGAGGGTTTTTGTGGTAGGTTTTTTTTTGGGTTGGTAGGCACCTTCTCTAAGTATGTGTCGTGGGACTCCTCCTCCTCCTCCTAGCGCCTTGTCGGGGTTTAGGGGGTGGCATGCAGTACGTATGTACGTCCGCGAGCTGCCGCCTGTGTTGTTGTTGTTGAGGGTGCAGTGAAGGATTAGGACACAGCTTTTATATGGCTTTTGTAGTATCTATTGTTTGCAGTTAGGGAATGCTGCAGCACCTACTTCACCTGCAGTCAATGGTGCAAGGACGCCTGCCTCCCTTGGCTGCATGCATGCCTGTGCAAGTGTAATTTGGATGCTCTGTATGTGGCCGAACATGTACAAGTCTCAAGTTTTGTTTCATTTCTGGTGATGCAACTCATCATAGCAAGTGTGTGGGCTGCTGCAACACAGTCTTAACAAGAATGACACGGTTATTACTCTGAATAGATACCTACTGGTTCTGGTTACGGTCTTTGTCACCACATCACATGCAGCTAAAGTTGCATTTGTGGTATTTTTCCCCCCTGCGATGCTTTTGGGAGTAAAAGTTTCCTGGCTTGCTAAGTCTTTGGAATGCTGCTACTACTCTGATGAGATGGATTGTTCTCCCCACTTGTTGATATTCTTCTTCTGGAACTACTCTGTTGTTCAGCAGCTCAAAGAATAAAACACCCACAGCCAGTCTTTTATATAGCAGTTCTGTTTTTGGCTGCTTCTCCTATGTTGTTGACCCCCTTCCCCCCCATCCTTCATTCTATTCACGCAGACGACAATTGAGAAACACTTTTGGTTAAACTCATAGAAGTGTGTTTGCAGAACCAAGGAGAAGATGTATCCAGGTACAAATTGTATGACCTCAAAAGACATGATTAAGTATTCTGCAGCAATCATGTCTTCTAGCAGTCCCAAGTTTTTGATTCTTCTTTTTTTTAATGGGATGCAAGAGTTTCTTCTAGGGAGTTGACACATACGGCTAGGAGAAAATGATGCTTTGTATACCTAGGGCACAGCTTGAGCATACGAGTGGGTTATCTATCCACATGAATCTACTCAAGTAGGGCTTTCAGTCCACTTTCTGTCCATTTCATTGGGTTCCCACATGCACATTGGATTTGAGAGATGCTCGAGGCCTTTCTTCTGCAGTGAAGGGTGTCTACTTTTGGGAAACTGCAAGGAGTGGGGTTGGGGTATTCAATGGCAGCATGTTTCATTTTGAATTGATTCTTTCCTGCTCCTAGCAATTTTTTGTCGCAAGGTCTGATGCAATAAGCTCCATGTGTGGAACCACAGGGGCGGTTGGAGGAAGATTTGGATATGGCACATCAACATGTGTTTTCATCTACTACAGCTTCCACAGTTGTAACAACCACAATGAGGCAGGTTGAAGAGACCATGCAGCACATTCAAACAGCAACCACAATGAGGCAGGTTGAAGAGACCATGCAGCACATTCAAACAGCAACCACAACTGTCAACATAAATCATTCTGGTATTGACTCTCCTTGGTCAT
>Ga0209208_10011490_pt1 | contig 11331 bp, 11 predicted proteins | sample S1TSphfallax_3_FD_187694 | JGI IMG/M metagenome (GOLD analysis project Ga0209208, IMG submission 187694) | Host-associated microbial communities from peat moss isolated from Minnesota, USA - S1T2_Fd - Sphagnum fallax MG (SPAdes) (version 2) | ecosystem: Host-associated > Plants > Peat moss >...
CAGCCTTGGAGCATGGGCCACAGCGGCGGTCCTGATGGCGTTCGCTTTTCTCGGTCGCGAAGTTGCCTTGCGGAGTGGAAGGCAAGCGGCGACACCCCACGGAATGGAAGCTGTTGGCGAAGTGGAATGAGGGCCTTTATTTGCCGCTGGGGTAACGAGGGCCTAGAATTGAAGATGTGACCATACCTGCTCCGGACCACAAACGTTATTTCATCGAGAAATTGGGGTTGTCGGAACGGTTGATGGAGCGGTGCCTGGGCGAGGCGCTCTCCGCTGGCGGCGACTACGCGGACCTCTACTTTGAGTCGGTTACCTCCACCTCGCTGGGCATGGACGAGTCGCTTGTCAAGACCGCGAGCCAGGGCATCAGCGTCGGCTGCGGAATTCGTGTCGTCTCCGGCGAACGCACCGGCTACGCCTACACCGACGATCTCTCCTCCGAAAAGCTGCTGAAGGCCGCCCGAACCGCTGCACTGATCGCCAGCGGCCCGGCCAAGGAGCGGATGAGCGGCTTCCGCGAGACCGCCACACCCTCTCTTTACCCCGTCGCCGGAGCGGACTCCGACGCCGACATCGCCGCGAAGCTGAAGCTGATCGAGCGCGCCGACAAGGCGGCGCGGGCCTTCGACCCCCGCATCACCCAGGTCCGGGCGGGGATCAACGACGAGTTGCGACGGATTCTCGTCGCCGCATCCGACGGCACCTACGCCTCGGACACGCAGCCCCTCGCCCGATTCAACGTCTTCGTCATCGCAAAGGACGCGACGAACACCGCCAAGGGAACCAGCGGCGGCGGCGGTCGTGTGGGTCTGTACTTCTTTGATGGCGACAAGAGCCCGGAGCACTTCGCCCGCGAGGCCGCCCGCACCGCGATCCTCCAACTCGGAGCGGTCGCCGCTCCGGCAGGCGAGATGGAGGTCGTCCTCGGCCCCGGCTGGCCGGGAGTCCTCCTCCACGAGGCCGTGGGCCACGGCCTCGAAGCCGACTTCAACCGCAAGAAGACCTCTGCCTTCGCCGGTCTGATCGGACAGCAGGTGGCAAGCTCCAAGGTCACCGTCGTCGATAACGGCCTGATGCCGAACCGCCGCGGATCCATCAACATGGACGACGAGGGCAATCCGACCCAGGAGACCGTTCTGATCGAGAACGGCATTCTCAAGGGTTACCTCTCCGACAAGCTCTCCTCCCGCCTGATGGGTACGCCGAACACCGGCAGCGGCCGCCGCGAGAGCTATCACCACATCCCCATGCCGCGCATGACCAACACCTACATGCTGAACGGCGACGACATGCCCGAGGACATCATCAAGAGCGTGAAGCGCGGCCTCTACGCGGTGAACTTCGGCGGCGGCCAGGTGGACATCACCAACGGCAAATTCGTCTTCTCGGCCAGCGAGGCCTACCTGATCGAGGACGGCAAGGTCACCCGCCCCGTCAAGGGCGCAACGCTGATCGGCAACGGGCCCGAGGCGCTGAAGTATGTGTCGATGGTTGGAAATGACCTTGCGCTCGATGAAGGTATCGGGACATGTGGCAAGGCTGGGCAGAGTGTTCCGGTAGGAGTGGGAATGCCGACGGTGAAGCTCGATCGCATGACGGTCGGAGGGACGGGACAGTAATGGCAGTCGAGCGCGAAAAGATGTATCAGTGCGAGGTAAAGCGCCGCCGGGTCAAAGAGGGCGGCGGGTACGAGCCCTTCTGGAAGGTCAAGGACGTCGCCGTCGCCCTCAGCGACTCGGACACGGAGTTCCGCTGCAAGGACTGCCACGGCGAGGTGAAGCTGCTGGGCCGCAACGGCAAGGCGGGCACCGTCCCCTACGTGGAGCACAAACTCCCCGCCGACTCCGAGTATTGCGCCAGCGGCATTCTCTTCAAGAAAGCCACCGACGGCCGCGAGCCGAAGCTCTCCGAGAAGCCAGTAGAGTAGACTGGTACTGACCCGATCAGCAAAGAGAAGGCCGCAAGGCCCTCTGTTGCAACGATATTGAGGCCCTCTCACTATCTTCAGCCGCCATCCACGACGCTGGCGACGTGACCGAAGCAGTCCCATCCCAAGTACGCCAACCGTTGATTCAGAAAATACATCCGGAGGCAGTCGAATGGCAGCAGCAGAACGGGAACAGTTTCATGTGTGCCAGGTAAAGCGTCGTCGTGTACGGGCAACAGGCGGGTACGAGCCATTCTGGAAGGTGAAGACGGTCGCCGAGGCGCTCGAAGACGCCGACACCGAGTTCCGCTGCAAGGACTGCGGCGGCGCGGTGAAGCTCTTCAAGCGCCGCGTGGAGAGCGGTGCCACGCCGCACGTGGAGCACAAGCTGAAGGGCGATTCCGAGTACTGCCCGTCGGGAATCCACTTCCTGAAGGCGACCGACGGCCGCGAGCCGCGGATCTCGCAGTTTCCGGTTCGTTGATTCCTACCCGCCCGCACTCCCGCCCCTTTGTTTGTCATTCCCGAGGGGAATCTGCGTTTGCGCTTTCCAAGGCGTACAACCATGATCCAGCGATATCTTGCGATCTGCGAGACCCAGCCGGGAAACCTGAGCGAGTTCGCGCCTGATGTTCCGGGCTGCGCGAGCACGGGCCACCCGCTGAAGAGATGCGCGCGAACTTGCGGGAAGCGCTGGAGTTTCATCTGGAGGGACTGGCGCTCGATGGATAGGCGATGCCTGCGGCAGCAACGCGGCTCGTCGAGGTTCCGGAGGGCGGGTTCGCCGAGTGGCTGGATGTTGAACTGCCGGTGGCTGAGGCAATCTCGGCGTAGCGCGGTTGGTGGCTCGTTATGCAAGAGTTGAACTGGGACGATCCGGCTGTTGAAGAAGGCTGGTGTCGAGACCGTCATCGGACTGTGACTGAATACCTTGCCAAAGAGGGTTTGAATCACGGCGAGGTGGGTTCTTGGCCAGCCTGGCATGTTGCCCCTTACGTTTCGATCTGGGCTGTCGAGAGCCTACTGGCTCCTGGCTATGTCGGTTGGTGGGCGATCTGCGGCGATTTGCCGACGGACTATCTTTCGGCGGCGACTATCAACAATCCGAGAAAGGCCATGCTGGCCTTCGCCGATACCTGGAAGGAGGTTGCGACATCCATGCGCAAAGGAGTGCCTCATCCCCATATCCGCATCGGGCCATCCGAACCAAACTCTGAACTGATATCCCTCCTTGAAAAGCGTTCCGATCTCCTTCGTCGCTTCGCCGAGGATGATTCCGCATGGGGCGCTGAGTATGATTAGCCGAAGTCACGCGGAATACGCTCTCTACCGCGACCCAACGAAGATTCCCTCGCGGAAATGACAAACAAAGCGCGCCGGGCGGACGCGATTGAGACGCGCGAGCGTAAACCGTCTCCCACGGCAGCCTCGCCGAATCTCGCATACGATTGAAGAGACGTTCTATTCAAGGAGTCTCCGTGTCCGCATTCGTATCCGCACCCACCACCTCCGATCTCACGCAGCTTGCCTCCGACGTCGTCGCGAAGGCGCGCAAGGCCGGTGCCTCCGACGCCGAGGCGGTCGTCTACGAGGGCGAGGAGTTCGGCGCGCTCGTGCGCCTCGGCCAGGTGGAGCAGTTGAAGGAGTCCGGCTCGCGCGCCGTCGGGCTGCGCGTCTTCTTCGGCCAGCGGACGGCCAGCACCTCGTCCTCGGACTTCTCCTCGGAATCGATCGACAAACTCGTCAGCGGTGCCGTCGCGCTCGCAAAGATCACCAGCGAAGACCCCTTCGCCGGGCTTCCTGAACCGGAAGCCTTCGGCCAGGTTGATGGCGATCTGGGCCTCTACTTCGACGACGTAAACCAGATGCCGCCCGCCGAGCGCATCGAGATCGCCCGCCGCACTGAGGCCGCGGCGATGGCGTACGACACGCGCATCACCAACTCCGGCGGCGGCGACTTCGACACGGCGACCTCGCACAAGATCCTCGTCAACTCGCGCGGCTTCGTCGGCGAGTTCCGCAAGTCCTACTGCGGCTTCTCCGCCTCGCCCATCGCGCAGGACGAGAAGGGGATGCAGCGCAACTACTGGTTCTCGAACTCGCGCACGACGCTGCTGCTCGAATCCCCCGAGGAGATCGGCCAGGAGGCCGCGCGGCGGACTCTAAAACGTTTGGGAGCTCGACGGGTGAAGACGCAGGCCGCACCGGTCGTCTTCTCGCCCGAGATCGCGAAGTCCATCATGGGCAACATCTTCGACGCAGCCAACGGCGACGCGATCTACCGCCACGCCACCTTCTTCGCGGAGATGCTCGGCGAGCGCGTCGCCGGCGAGAACGTCACGGTGGTCGATGACGGAACGATGGTCTTCGATGGCATCGGCGGCTTCGGCACCTCGCCCTTCGACGGCGAAGGCCTGCCCACCCGCCGCAAGGTCATCGTCGAGCGCGGCATCCTGAAGCACTACGTGATGAATACCTACACCGCCCGCAAGCTGGGCATGGCCTCGACCGGCAACGCCTCCCGCGGCCTCGCCGGAAACCCCGGCATCGGCGCGGGAAACTTCTACCTTGAGGCAGGAACGCTGACGCCGGAGGCGATCATCGCCGATGTAAAGTCCGGCCTCTACGTCACGGAGACGATGGGCTTCGGCGTGAACCTCGTCACCGGCGACTACTCCCAGGGCGCGAGCGGCATGTGGATCGAGAACGGCGAGATCGCCTACCCGGTCGAGGAGATCACCATCGCCGGCAACCTGAAGGAGATGTACCGGAACATCGTCGCCATCGGCAACGACCTCGTCTTCCGCGGAGCCAGCGCGGCACCGACGATCCGGATCGAAGGGATGATGGTGGCCGGGGCGTAGAATTTGTTTACGCTGGTGATGAGCCGGAGGTGTTATGGCTGCGACGACAGTTTCGATGGAAGAGTTCCAGCACAATGCGGACCGGGTTGACGAAGCGTCGGTCAACGGGCCGGTCTTCGTGACACGGCCGGGACGCAAGACTCTCGTGGTTCTAGACGTCGAGGAGTATCGCAAGCTCACGGGGCACCAGCCGAACATCGTCGATCTGCTCGCGAATCCCGAAGGTTACGACGTTGAGTTCGATCCTCCTCGCATGGGTACCGAACCTTACCGCACTGTGGATCTCTTCGACTAGCCTCCGATGTATGTGCTCGATACGAATGTCGTCTCTGAACTGCGCCGCGCGAAAGGCGGTCGCTCCCATCCCCGCGTAACCGCCTGGGCAAAGAGCGTACCTGAAAGAGAGATGTTCATTTCGGCATACACCATCTTCGAGTTGGAAAACGGAATTCTGCGTCTGGAGCTGCGCGACACGGTTCAGGGTGGCATTCTTCGGAAATGGTTTGAAGATGTCGTTTTGATTGTGTTTGCTGGGCGCATTCTTGCTGCCGACAGTGATGTTGCTAGGACCTGTGCGGCGCTCAATGTTCCGACGACACGACCGGAGCGCGACGCGTGGATCGCGGCGACGGCCCTGGTGCATGGCATGACCGTGGTGACGCGCAACGCGGCGGACTTTCTGCCGATGCGCGTCGCGGTGCTGAATCCTTGGGAGTATTGAAGCTCCCTACGGTGGCTCGCCGAACTCGCGGCGTGTATCTCGTGACGCCTGCCATGATGCCCACACAAGCCCAGCTTTGTACGTGAACCACAAGAGCAAAGCCAGCGCCGTGATCAAAAGATACTTTCCGGCGCTGTCCCAATATCTGTGCAATGGCCACCCGTAGAGAAACGGCCAGACGCAGAGGACATTCGTGAGCAGCGCCGCGCCTGCCCACGCAGCAGAAATCGCTACGGTTTTCAGTCGCTCTGCCGCGTATTGCTCGAACTCCTGAGCTTCTCCATGGGTCCATGTCTCCTGTGGCTCGACGTCAAACATTGAGAGCCCTCCGCTTCCTACGCGATTTGCTTCGCGGGAATCCGTATACACGGTCAGAATACAATCAAGCCGTGCCGGCAAGCTTCCAATTCGACGTCGCGACTTCTTTTTATCCGCTGCAAGCGGAGGAGATTCTCCGCTCCGTTCCCGCCAGTCCCGGCGTCTTCGCGCTGCGCGGCTTCAAGGACTCCGATGAGCCCTATCTGACCCGCACCGCCGACCTACGCCGCCGGATGCGCCGCCTGCTCGACCCGCCCGAGTCGCAGTCGAAACGTCTCAATCTACGCGACCGCGTCGCGCGCATCGAGTACACCGTAACCGGCTCCGAGTTTGAGTCGTCGCTGGTGCTGTATGAGGCTGCGGCGGCGCTCTTCGGGCTGGCCGAGGCCCGGCGTCGGCTGAAGCTGCATACGCCGTACTTTCTCCGGTTTACTGCGGAGAACGCCTTTCCCCGCGTCTACGCCACGAATCGCCTCAGCAGGCGCGGCCTGGCCCAGATGTATGGGCCGTTTCCCTCGCGCTCGGCCGCCGAGCGCTACTGCGACGCGGTGCTCGACCTCTTCAAGATCAGGCGGTGTTATGAAGACTTGCAGCCATATCCCGAGCACCCCGGCTGCGTCTACCAGGAGATGAAGAAGTGTCTCGCGCCGTGCAACATCGCCTGCACGCCAGACGAGTACAAGGCCGAAGCAGAGGCCGTGCAGGCCTTCTTCGAGACGCGCGGCGAGAGCCTCCTCGCGAAGATCGCCGCTGACCGCGAGGCCGCCGCCGAGGCGATGGAGTTCGAGACAGCGGCGGCGCTCCATGAGCGGTATCAGAAGGTAAAGGCGGCCGCCGCGCTGGCGGATGAAGTGGTGCAGCCCGTGCCCAGGCTCCGCGCGGTGATCGTGCAGAAGGCTGCTCCGGCCGTAGACAAGGATGACGATCTGCAGGAGGCCGCGGTCTTTCTTCTCGATGCCGGATGCATCGCGGGGCCACAGCGGCTCTCGACACTCGGCGTTCGTGCCGTCAAGGAGCAGACCAGCGTCGGAAGCTCGCTCTTCGCGCAGCCCCTCATGCTGCAGGCCGTGCCGCTCGAGGGTGGCGCGATTGAGTCGGCCAACAGCCCGGAAGAACGAGCCGGTGAGGTGCTGAAGCGGCTCGCGGCCAAGGCCGGACCGCCTACGGACATGGCGCTGCTCAGCGACCATCTTTCGCTGCTGCGCCGCTGGTACTACCGCCCGGAGAAGCAGCGCGCGGGCGAGGTCTTCTTCCCCTACGCCGATGGCGGATGGCCGGTGCGTCGCATCCTGCGCGGCGCGGCGCGAATGGCCCTCGGCGATCCCGCCCCCATGGCCGAGACGGACAGGAAAGCGGCAAAGGGCGCGAAGGTGAAGATCCTGCACCAGGGCCGGCCGGACGTGGAACGGGTGGTGCCGGTCTTCGACGGTTCGGAGACACGGGAAGAGGATGCGACCTTCACCAGCCGTCGGACGCGCCCGCAAACGTAACAAGGCCGCCCCGCAGCACTGATACACTTTGCCGGAACAGGATTTGAGGAGCAACGACGATGGTGGAACTGGCGTTTTCGATATTGGCGGCGGACTTCGCGCACCTGGCGGACGAGGTCGCGGCGGCCGAGCGCGGCGGCGGAACCATCGTCCACGTGGACGTGATGGACGGCCACTTCGTCCCGAACATCACCTTCGGGCCGCCCGTGGTGAAGGCCCTCCGGCCCGTCACCAAGCTGCCGCTCGACTGCCACCTGATGATCGAGCGCCCGGACGACTACATCGCCGCCTTTGCCGAAGCCGGCGCGGACATGATCTCCGTCCACCAGGAGGTCTGTCGGCACCTGCACCGGACGCTGCAGTTGATCGCCGACCACGGCATGAAGCCCGGCGTGGTCATCAACCCGGGAACCCCGGTGGACACGCTGATCGAGGTGCTTCCGATGGTGCATCACGTGCTGGTGATGAGCGTGAACCCGGGCTTTGGAGGCCAGAAGTTTCTGCCGTTTACGCTCGAAAAGATGGCCTACCTCTCCGAGCTGCGCCACGAGATGCGGCTGAACTTCCGCATCGAGGTCGATGGCGGCGTGGCTCACGATACCGTGGCCCAGGTCGTCGAAGCAGGAGCGGAGATGCTGGTGGCGGGTTCGGCCATATTCGGACCCGGAGGCGCGGAGGCGAACGCCAAGGACTTTCTGGCAGCAGCGCGAACGGCTGAGGCGCGCGTCGAGGCTGAGGACGACCCCGAGAACGACGAGGAGTAGCCTGTCCCCGCGGCAGGTTAGAATGTGAGGTATGTTTCGCGCTGAGGCGCGGAGCAGATGGAGTCGATTGCATGATGCGTTTCCCGTCTTTGAGTTCAAAGAACTCGTCGTCTGCTGCAAAGCACAAGTCTTTCTTTCCCAGCCTGCGCTCGGCTATGATCGCCGGCGCGGCGGTTGCCGGTCTTCTTGCAGGCTCCACGACGGGATTCGCGCAGGACACGACGCAGACCCCGGCAGCCGCGCAGCAGCCGATGGCACCCGTCTCCGCGCCCGCGACCCAGCTACCGGCCAACAAGGATGAAAAGAAGAAGGCCAAGGCGGACAAGAAGGCTGAGAAGAAGGCCGAGGGCAAGAACGCGAACAAGGTCGTGCAGTCCAAAGACACCCGCGCTCAGTTCAAGCGCACCAAGAAGGACAATCCGCTGGCCGGGCAGGATGCGAAGCTGCCCGACAAGCAGCTCTACGACAAGGCGCTCGACGCCACCAAGCACGGCCGCTTCGACCTCGCCCGCCTGGACCTGCAGACGCTGCTGAACACCTATCCCGACACGCAGTACCAGATGCGCGCCAAGCTGGCCATCGCGGACTCCTGGTACAAGGAGGGCGGCACCGCCGCGCTCACCCAGGCCGAGCAGGAGTACAAGGACTTCATCACCTTCTTCCCAAACGCGCCTGAGGCCGCCGAGGCCCAGATGCGAGTCGGCGACATCTACTTCCGCCAGATGGACAAGCCGGACAGGGATTACGCAAAGGCTGTGCATGCGGAACAGGAGTACCGCACCATGCTCCAGCAGTTCCCGGACTCCGTTCTGGTCCCGGACGCGAAGCAGCGGCTGCGCGAGGTGCAGGAGGTGCTGGCGACGCGCGAGAGCTCGATCGCCGCCTTCTACGCAACCCACGCGAACTGGCCGGCGACCATCGCCCGGTACCAGACGGTGGTCGACACCTACCCGCAGTACAGCCACATGGACGACGCTCTCATCGGCCTGGGCGACGGCTACGAAGCAGAGGCCAAGTACGTCCGCTCGCTGAAGCTGCCCGAAGCGGGCAAGGCGCGGCTCGAAAAGATCTACGACGACCAGGCCATCGCGGCCTACACCAAGGTCGTGACGGAACACGCCGCATCGAAGGACGTCGAAGACGCGCGCGACCGGCTGGCGGCGATGCATGTGCCGATCCCGAGGCCTACCGCCGAGCAGCTTGCTCGGAGCGAGGCGCTCGAGAACAGCCGCGCCCAGTACAAGATCTCCGACCGCGTGAGCATGCTGATTATGCATAAGCCGGACGTGGTGACGGCGGCGAGAACCGGCGATCCGACGCTCGAGGATCCGAAGCCGACGGTTGCGCCGGATGTGACACGCAAGATCATGAAGGACTTCCAACTGGCGATGAACCCGAACGCGCGGCCCGCGCCAGTGGCGGAGGCAGTGGCTCCGGCCGCGACCGACGACTCCGGCAATGCTGCACCGGCTCCCGCACCGGCAAGTTCCGCTCCGCTCACGCTTGAGGATGTCCCCAGCGCGGGGACCAGCTCCGGCGCATCCTCGGCGGTGATGACGGTTGCTCCGGTGTCGAATGGCAGCGGGGCATCGTCGGGCTCCTCGGCGGCGATCGAGATCGTCTCGCCTCACGCGGGTGCGCCGGTAGATGGAATGGCGCCGGTCGGACCGGACAATGCGAAGCCGCTTCCGCCGATCGAGAAGGCCGCCGATGCGCCGGATACGGTGAACGAAATCGCGGGCTCGAAGGCGCCGCCGGCGGCCGCCCCCCCGGCCAATGGCAAGAAGGCAAAGCCGGAGTTCGACAAGAACGACGAGTCTTCGAGCAAGCACAAGAAGAAGAAGGGTCTGGACAAGCTCAACCCGTTCTAGGCTGGGACGCAACGGCCGAGCAGGGTTCGGGATTGTCAACTGTGAGGCAGTCGGTTTGGCACATATGACCGACGTTATGCTTCCCGTGAGCTGTCAGCCCAGCATTTGGTCCTTGACGAAAACATAGATCGGCGGATAATTAAGTTAGAAAAGATTGCGGGTGAAATCCCTGCAGCGTAGTCAGATTCAGCCGCCTTCGGGCGGCTGAATCTGTTTGGGGTAGATCCGAATTGCCTGCCTCCACCGTTTCACGTCGCTGCGGCTACATTGAAAGCTGCTGACCGGGACGATGATCCCGCCCTCAAGCGGGCGTTCGGTGAGGAGCGTGATGGTGAAGGGATACGGCTTGCTATCGAACTCCTTCAGGTAGGTCCATTTGGAGTTGGTAGCCTTCGGATTCCCGGTCCATACCTCATCCGGATGCAGAATCGTCTCCAGCGCTGACGGCAGATTTCTGGCACGGGAGCCGCCGTGACCCAGGATGTAGGGGCCGAAGCCCTCCCTGGTGCTCTGGATAATCGCTTTGTGGTCGGGCATAAAGAGCCGGGTGTCACTCTCGGTCCGCACGGACGCAAGATGGAAGAAATGGTGATCGAAGAGAAACACCCTTTGACCGGATGCGGATTCGTGAACACCGTCATTTCCGAGGAAGATATCTGCGAAGTGCTCGTAGAGCCCCGCGATGCTGGTAAACGCGCCGCAGGGCGGACGCAATGGTAGCCCGCCAGCCTCTCGGTAGCCGGTTTCAGTGTGGCGGGTCATGCGCGCTACAAGACTCGCAGAACCACGACGGTCTCGTCGTCGAAGTGGTCGGTGCCGGCCTGGAAGGCGTTCACGGCCGAGAGGATCGCCTCCACAGTGGACTCCGCGGTGGGGCAGTGCTGCGATTCGAGGACCTGGTTGAGCCGGTCCGTGCCGAACATCTCTCCGGCGGCGTCTTCGGCGTCGACGATGCCATCGGAGAAGAACACGATCATGTCGCCCGGCTGGGTGGCGAAGGTGAACTCCTCGTACTCCGCGCCGGGAAAGAGGCCGAGCGGGAAGCCTTCCGCCTGGATGGTCTTGACGATGCGCGACGCGCCCGGGTCGCAGCGTGCGTTGCTGACAAAGACCGGCTGGACGGAGCCGGCGTTGGCGATCTGCAGGGTTTGGTTGTCGTCGTCCCAGACGGCCATGAGCATGGTGACGTACTGGGAGTCGAGCTTCCGCTCCTGGAGCTGGTCGTTGAGCGCGGCAAGCATCCTGCCGGGCGAGAGGCGGCGCGTGGCCAAAGACCGCAGGATGCCGCTGACCAGTGCGGCATAGAGCGCCGCGGGCGCGGCCTTGCCGGAGACGTCGCCGACGGCGAGCGCCGTGCGGCCGGGGCCGTAGTCCAG
>Ga0209208_10011491_pt1 | contig 11331 bp, 8 predicted proteins | sample S1TSphfallax_3_FD_187694 | JGI IMG/M metagenome (GOLD analysis project Ga0209208, IMG submission 187694) | Host-associated microbial communities from peat moss isolated from Minnesota, USA - S1T2_Fd - Sphagnum fallax MG (SPAdes) (version 2) | ecosystem: Host-associated > Plants > Peat moss >...
GCCACCGTGACCGCCGTAAAGCAGGCCGCTGGTCTCGTTGCTGAAGGCGGCCGTGGTGGGCGTGGTCGCGGTGAGACGCAGACCGACGCCGCCGGCGCCACCCAGCACGACCTGCCCCCCGTATCCTCCATAGCCACCCTCGATGGTGCCGACATTGCTGGACATGCCGACGGCTGCAGTCAAGCTGACGCCCACGCCGCCGCTGCCGGCGAACGCGGGGGTATCGCCACCGCCACCCCCGCCCGCCAGTATCCGGCCCGCGTTATACAAGGTGGCGCCGCCCGATAAGTCGGCGCCGTCACCGCCATTGCCGCCGCCGCCGCTGGCCTGGTAGCCGATGACGCCGCCATTGCCGCCATAAATCTCGGCGCCTGACAAGTTGGATAAGGACCCGCCGGCCGAATCGAGCACCACACCCGCCGCACCCGTACCCGCATCGTAAGCCGAGTGACTGGCAGTGGACGCGCCGAAGCCGCCGGCGATTCGGCTGTAATTGATAATGGTGTCGCCGGTCGTCGCGAGATCGACACCCATGCCGCCGTTGGTGGCCGATGAATTCGCCGCCAATCCACCGCTGCCGCCGATGAAGCCGTAGTTGGTCAAGGTCGAATCCGACGCATCCGTCGTGACGCCGATGTAGATCGACCGGGGGTTGCTGGGCGATGCCAGCGCATCGATGGCACCGTACGATTCAACGGTCAGTGAGGACGCATAGGTGCCGTTGCCGAGGACGACGGGTTGCGTGATGAAGGAGGTGATCTTGGTGGTGGTCATGCAATGCTCGCGGCTATGGACTTCAAGGGTTCATCGAGGAGTTGGCGTTATCCGCAGGAATAATGACTCACGGGGAGGTGGCTTTGGCCACGCACCCACCTTCTTGATATTTCATGATTTATCATGATAGCGTGCACTCTTTCGGGAGGATGCCATGACGACTCTGCGCGAGAAATTTGCCACTCAAGTCGATCCCACGCTGCTCGCGGGCGTGCGCCGGTTGGCGCAGCAGGAGGGGCGGCAATTACAGGCGTTGGTCGAGGAAGCGCTTGCCGATCTGCTCGAGAAGCGCAAGAACGCTCGGCCGCGCCCGCATGTGATGGCGGCGTATCAGGGCAGTCATGAGAAATACGCGGCGCTCTACCAGAAACTGGCGCGGTGACCGACTATTTGACGCTGCACGACGTGCTGGCGATGCATGCGGATCAGATCGAGCGGTATGGGGGCTCGTCCGGCATACGCGACCCGGGCCAGCTCGAGGCCGCGCTCTTTCGGCCGCAGACCGGGCATTACCAGGATCTGCTCGACGAGGCGACGGCGCTCTGGGAGAGCCTGTCTCAGAATCACCCCTTCATCGACGGCAACAAGCGCACGGCATTTGCGGCGACTTACACGTTCCTCGCGATCAATGGTTGGCGGTTCGTCGCGGACGCGGACGCGACGGCAGAATTCATTTTGGGGCTGTACGAGCAGCAGGCCTTCACCTTCGAGGCACTGGTCGCTTGGTTGCGTGTGAACGTTGTCAAATGACTCACCTCGATGGCTGAGCCGGCGTAAACTTTGCGCATGAGCGGCGCGTCGATGCAGTCTGAATCAAGCGCCCCCGGCGACCGCGCCCCCGGCGACCGGCTCGAATTCATCGTCGCCGGTCATTCGCATATGTTTGCGCTGGGTGCGGCGTATGGCTACGAGGGCCCGATTGCATTGGCGCCCGTCGATGCGGCAATACCCAACGGCTATTTTTTGATGGAACCATGGTCCGCCGGCCGCGGCGCCGCCTACTGGGATGCCCTCGCGGAGCATGCGCGCGATCGGGTGGCCGTGTTGCTGCTTCATGGCAATCAGCACTACGCGCATTTCGTGTTCGCCCCCTCCCCGCTGTTCGACGTGGTTGACCCCCATGCGCCGAATTTTACGCCCTATCCCGGAGCGGTTCTCGTCCCCCGGCGCCAGGTGAAGGCCTCGCCCTTGCTGATGCCGGCCGGGCTGCGTGACATGATTCTTCGGCTGAAGGCGGAAGGCGCTCGTGAGGTGATCGTCAGCGGCACTCCCCCGGTGCGGGAGGACTTCGTCGACTACACGGAGGAGCTGCGCACCCACGAACAGTGGGCAGCCATGGCCGCCCACATGGGGATGGATATTTCACGCTGCCAATTCACGCCCGCGCCCGTGATGCGAAGTCTGTGGGGCGTGATGCAAGAAATCATGTCAGACGAGGCGCATGCAGCGGGCGCCGTGTTCCTGCCGGTGCCGCCGACCGTCCTCGACCCGCAAGGCTACCTGGCTGCACCCTATCGCGGTCCCTTGTGGAACTTCACCCATGCGAACGAGGATTATGGCAAGGCGGCCCTGCCCCATATCGCCGCGGCGGTCGCGGCACTGGAACGATCGGGGGCCTGATCGGGCGGGTCGGAAATGGCAATTGGCCGATGACCCGGCGTATGATTTGCGAAAAGCGAGCGCCGCATGGATCACCCTTACAAATCTGCCGCGGACCGCGCCTTCTGGAAGCGCGCATTCCTCACCGGCTGGGAATCCACCCTCGCGGTCGGGGCGCCGCTCATTCGCCGCGGTGAACGAGTCGCGTCGGCGGGCAGCTGTTTTGCGGCGAACATCGTTCCCTATCTCGAGGCGGCCGGCTTCGAATACGTACGCCGCGACCGTCCGCCCGCCGTCTTTGCCGACGTGATCGACGATCATTTCAATTACTCCCGATTCTCGGCCGCCTACGGCAACATCTACACCCCGCGGCAAGCGTCGCAGATGCTGAAGCGCGCGCTCGGCAGGTTCAAGCCGATCGAAGATCGTTGGATCGTCACCGCCGACCGTATCGTCGACCCTTTCAGGCCGGGTCTCAAATACCCCGCCGCCTGCGAGCGCGAATTCGATTGGCTGACCGCCCACCATCTGACCGAGATCTTGGCGGCGGTGCGCACCGCGGATGTCTTCGTGTTCACGCTGGGACTGACCGAAGCCTGGGTGTCGAGTGCGGACGGCGCGGTATTCCCGGCTTGTCCCGGCACGGTGGCGGGCCGCTTCGATCCGGACCACCATGTCTTCAAGAATTTCTCGGCAGCCGAGATCATGCAGGATCTCACCGAACTGATCGATCTGCTCCGCGAAGTGCGGCCCGGCCTACGCGTCGTGCTCACTGTCTCACCGGTACCCCTGGTTGCGACGGCAACCGGAGAGCATGTGCTCGTGGCGAATATCTACAGCAAGTCGGTGCTGCGGGTGGCGGCCGGCGAGGTGAGCCGAAGCCGGCCGGACGTGAGCTACTTTCCCGCCTATGAGATCGTCACCGGGCCCCAGGCGCCCTACGACTTCTTCGAGGCCGACCGCCGCGAGCCCAGCCGCCTCGCCATCGATGCCGTCATGCGCGCTTTTTTGAGCCGATGCGAGGGAGCCCCGGACCAGGTGCAGGCCGGCGCGGTTCAGCTGACGCCGGCTACCGCGGACGCATGGAATGATGACGCAGCCCGGCAGCTGTCGAAGCTCGTGAGCGAAGCCCAGTGCGAGGAAGCTGCGGCTGGATTATGAGCGCTCGGTTCGCTTGCGCATCCCCAAGGTCCTGCGCGTCCCCAACGTCCTGCGCGTCGCCGATGTCGTTCGATCAAGCACCGATGAGGCTTTCCAATACCGCGCGATTGAGATGCAGATGCCTCGCGAGTTCGGAGTAACCGGAAGGATAGCCGTTTGTGGTGTTCGTATAATGCAGCGTGGCGCCACGCGCGAGCGCGATTAGATCGATGAGGCCGTCTCTGACCACGCGGCGCCGCAGTTCCGGCGACATGGCGAATTCGTGCGTGTGTAGAGCCTTGCCCGCCGTATCGGGTGGCATGCTCGATGCCAGCAAGCGTTTTCCCTTGAAGAAATCCTGCGCATAAGACAGCACGTTTCGATCGTCGCTGCAAACGAGCACGGCCGGCAACGACAGTTCGGGCGCGATGCGCGTCAGAAATTCCTTCCAGTCGGTCCGGTAATCGGAATTGCGGATGTGAATGGCATCGTAGTCGCGGCCAAACGCGGCCAGCCGCTGCCGGCATTCGAGCGCCAGATCCGCGGTCAACACCACCCGCTGCAACAGGGCGAAAGCTTGGCTGGGACCGCCGCCCGCCTGATGATGGAGGAGCACGTCCTGCGGATGATCGATGGTGAAATCGAACGACAGCCGGCTCCCGCTCTGCGCATCGACCAGGGCCGACAGTGAAGCATCCCAGCGGCAGGCATAACCCAAGCGCCCGTCGGGCAGCGACAGCCTGCCGCGCAGCGCCGCCGGGCAACAGGACATCGCGTTCAAGTCGGCCATCAACTGCGGTGTGGCGCGCGCGTGCACTTCGAGATCCGCAGCCTTCAGCACGAAAAAATCCGCGAAGTCCCCCCACAGCCCGGAAGCCGACGCATCGATGGCGAGGATCCGGCCGAATTGCTGTGCATAGCGCCAGCAGGTTTCGATCTGGCAGAGCGTGTCGGTCAGGCCGCCGGAGGGTCGGCACAGCAGGAATTTACGGCCCACGGGACACTGCGGCGCCGGCGAGAACCGCCGGGCGATTGCTCGAGCCGCCCGCGTAGACGGGGTCGAGCGCCGTTTCTTCCTCGACGATGGGCCAGATGCTGGTGGTCTCGACGATGACGCGCCCGGCGCGAATAATCCGAAACTTCGGCGTCCCCGGCTCGGCGGGTAGTCGAAACTCGCCGATCCCGGCAGCGGACGATTGCCGGCGGCGCACACCGTTGAGTTCGATCTCGAGCGTCGCCGGTTTCGTGAGGAACGCCAGCATCTCGATGTCGTTGGATAGCGGTGAGGTGCCCAGCTGTTTCATCGGCCTGTCGCCCGTCTGCGGCAGGCGATCCGGGGTGAATATTTCCCGTCGATGGGTGTAATAAATGGCGTCCCGGACGATTCTCGGCATACGCCTCGTCTTGAACCATGCGGCATAGAACATGCCGAGATCATAGAACACGAATTGGGTTGCCGACGACGGCTCAACCTGGGTGGACTCGGACACATCATTCCAGGTGATGAGTTGAATGAATTGCGAGCCATTGCCGATGGCCTCGAGCCACTGCCGGCGATACAGGCGGGTGTTGTCCGCCTCCCAGAAGATGCTCGAGTTCGGACGCGCATCTTGGGGGCTCACGGGCATCATCCACACCCCATCGGCTGGGATGAGGTGCAGAGCCTCGAGCCGCAGCCGCACATCCGGAAGTTGCGGATCGCGATCGCCCCAGGAGGATTCACCGTAGCTCAGACTTGCGAACTTCTGCGCATCGGCATTCGCATCCAGCAGCACGGGCAGCAAGGCGATGGGCTGACCGCGTTGCGCCATGTCGGCCTCGAGTTCCTGCCAAAACGCCGGCGGCTTGCCGGCTGCGGCAAAGGGAGCCACCAGTAGACGGCCATCGGCCAGGTGAAAGCTCGCGACATGACCCCAAGCCGTCGACAGCACCGTCGCGAGGTCGGCCGCCGTCGCGTCGGCGAGAATGTTGCAGTCAGGTTCGGCGACGATCTTGAAGCCCGGCGCCACCCGGGCGGCGGTATCCAGCATCAGCCGGTAACCCACCCCCCAGCGACCCTGGTGCACATCGACGATGTCATAGGCAAAACCGTCGATGCCCATGCGCCGTGCCCGGAGAATCTCAATAGCATCATTGAGTTGCACCCAAAAGGGACTTTGCCAGGGTCCCGCCGGCAGCGGCCGGGTCCTCGCCAACCCGCCCTGCGCATAAAACTTGCCGTTCTCGCCGTCACGCCTGAGGTAAGCCTTCGCATACACGTCCTCGTCAAGCGGCCGATTGTCGAGGGACAAGGGGTATGGCGGGAAATAATGCGCAAATACCCAGCGGCCGTTGCCGGGGCGGCCGTCGCCCTGGTGGCCGTTGCCCGGGCGGCGGTCGCCCTCGCGGCCATTACCTGCCGGGCTTGCGCGGATCACGAAGGGCAAGGCGCCCGCAGGGCTCTCCCGGGCAACGAAGTCAACCGCGACACGCGAAATCTGCTGCCAGTCCGCGGCATCCGGTGTCGGCGCATCGATCCAGGCGTCCGCCGCCTCGGCAGACGCGCGCCCCAAGACCAAGAGCAGCACTGCGACGCCGGCGCGCCAGGCGCATGCGCATCGTTGCGCGCACCCGGCTCGTCGCCGCCGTGTCACCAATCGAGTTCGCGCAGTCGCCGCGCAAATTCCGCCGGATCAATCCGGTAGGACGCCTTGTGGTCGCCGATCGCCTCGCCCAGCATCCAGTGGTAGTCGAACCCCATCGCCCGCGACATCATGGCGTAGGCATCGGTGCCGAGCGTCGGGTGAAAGAGCTCCAAGATGCCGAGCGGGCCGCGATTGAAAATCATATGGGTCAATCCCATCCCATGGGGGCCGATCACGTAGCGGGCTCCGCGCATCACGGCAATCTGCTCGGCGAGAGAATAGTCGCTCATGCGGATGATCGCGAATCCCGCGTCGCGCGCAATGGCGGAAATTTCCGCCTCGTTGGCGACCCGTCGCAGGGCGGCGTCATCGCGTGAGATGTAGATCCGCTCGCCCACCCCGGGCGCGCCCGCGGTGAGATCACCCTCGGCGGCATCGCCGGCCGAACTCACCTGATGGGCCAGCCGCCGCAGCATCTCCACCGAGCGAGGATGCCCCATTTGCGCCGGATGCAAGGGGATCAGATTATGATCCGAAAAGAACGTGAATTTGTCCTTGAGCTCAAGAACCATCCGCTTCGGAGGAAAAAGAAAATTATCCCAGTTGAGTCCATAGCGCGAAAAAAGTCCTTCCACCATCGTTTCCTGGAACGCCGTGCGGCGGCCGCCCATCACGAACGTGCAAGACCGCGGGTCGGCAAGTCCGCTCTCGATCCCGTGCATCAGCCGTGTCAGCCAATCGAAGGCAAAGTGCGCGAAATTGGAGCCGTCGCCGTAATCCTGGATCAGCATCACCGGACCGCGCATGGTCAGCCGCTCATAACGCAGCACGTCCTGTGAGTAGGAACGCAGCGACGCCGCCGGAAAATACACGCGCTCGAGCGGATCGAAGTACTGGAACTGATTCGGTCCCACCATCAGGCAGCCCCCCTGCCCGACGTACGCCGTCAGGGGCGCGCGCCAGGCGGGCAACGAGCGCTGGTTCAGGGGATGGGGAAAGGTCTTATCCTGATGCGTATTGACGGTGGCCGGCAGCACTTCGACTGCGGAGAACCGCTCGTGCCCTGCCGCTTTGAAATACAGCCGTTCCAGTTGCGGGAAGTGGGCGGCCAGGAACACCCGCGAGAGCTCGTCATTCGGGCCGAACAGGCTGTCGGCGGAAGCGCGGAGCTGCTCCTCGACGAGCAGCCTCTTCACCCGCTCGATGAGGTGATTGCGCTGATCCTGAAAGATCGCACCGTGATAACCGATGTAGTAGCGCAGCAGTGCTTCGAGGTTGATCTCGGGATTGAAAATGTGCTCGAAATAATCCCGTCGATCGGGCTCAATGGTATCGGCGAACACGAGGCGCTCCTCCTGAGCGCGCAGCGCGGGGGTGTAGCCGCCGCGGATGCTTGAGGGTCGGGGCTCCGTTCATGCATGGATTATCCCATAAACCCGCCACCCAGGTCGGAAACGCGTTCACCGCCCGCTCGCCGTTCACTCGTTATGTAATTCGGACTCCATCGTCAAGAAGGCAGTCGGCGGCGATTGGAAAGGCAACGTATCGCCCGTGCTCTATGTCGTCGGCATTGGCGTAGCCGTTCCGGTGCCGCGGCTAGAACACTTTTCGCAGCGTGATCGCCAGCACCCGGCCGCGCGGATCGAGAAAGCCCGGCTCGAATGCGGTCGGTGTCACCCCGGTCGCATCATGCACCGACTGACGCGTATCGAACACATTCGTCACGGCCAGTGCGAGTCGGGTGCCCTTCGCCCATGCGAGGGATTGCGTCAGCGACAAGCGCGAAAAATCCGCGAACAGCCGCAGATCGACGGTGCCGAGCGATGAGAAGTAGATCGGGTCCGGCGCCTGCGGATTGCCGCTGCCGACGACGGTCGGGCTGCGCCAGGCAGCCGCGATGAGAACACCCAGTCCATTCTTGTGCACCAGCGTATGAAATTCGATCTTGTGGCGCGGCTGGCCGCCGCTCACATCGGAAGGCGCGCCGTCCAGCAGATCGAGCGCCGGAATGCCGTTGCGAATCAAGGTCACATCATGGAGATACCAGGTGTCGAACAGCGAGAATTCGACCCGGTTCGACATCATCTGCGGTGCGGATTCGCCAAGCGGGATCCACACGTTGACGCCCCATTTCAGATCGTCGATGCGCTCCCCGGCGAGGTTGACCCAGCGGTCATCGACTTGGGTGAGCTCGCCATCGTCGTCGCGCAAGAAGCGATCGGGAAACGCGAGTTCGACGGCGGCGGTGGTGGGCGGCAGTGCACCCACTGCGTTGCTGATCCGGCTCTCTTCGTAGTGCGCCAATAATTCCGTCTTGCCGATGAAGGGGCCCAGCGACACACCGAAGCTGCCCTGACGGCTGTCCGTCGCTGCCAGAGCGTCATTGCCACCGGTGATTTCGGTCACGTAGGCGGTTTGGTTGGTCACGTAATCGAACAGTTCGACGTTCGGCGTGTAGAGCGGCGGAGCCCGCAATTGTTGCAACGTGGGCGCAATCCGGTGATCGGTGTAAATGGCATCGAGGTGCACCTTGGACTCGGGCTTCCAGTCGAGTCCGACACTCGTGCTCCCGAGCGTGCCGACCGCCGAGACGTTGTCGAGGGTCGCGTTGAACGTGCCGGACAGTTCGCCGAGCGCCGGTAGGACGCCGCGTTCCCGATTCGCGATCGGAATGCTGGCATTGAAGTTGACGCTGCGTACCGTCCGCACGAGATTGCTCGCCTCGAGCGGCGAGCCCGGATACGCATCCCGGGTGGTGTAGCCTTGATACTGCATCGCCAGCTTGGCATTGGCGATGACGAGCCCGGCCGGCAGGGTCGCCAACGGACCGCTCGCGGACAGCTGTAGGTTACCCGCACCGAATGCCGTATCGGTCCGATCGACCAAGGTGCCGCCCGCCGCATCGACACCCGTGTCGCTCGACATGCGCGTGCCCACGTGCAGGTAGTACGCGGTCGCTCCCCACACGAAATCGTCCCAGAGTCCGGTGAACTGCGTGGCGATGCGCGCCGTGCGGGTGGGGGCGGTCTCCTCGAGCGCCACCACGCGCGCATCGGTGGGCGTTCCGCCCGACGTCGACTCGCCTTGCAAGGAGTTCGTGTTCAAGACATCGAATGACGCCTCCACCGACGCACTCACGGGACCCAACGCGCGGCTGACGGTCCCCGCCACTTTCGCGTCGCTCGTCTTCGGCGTCAAGGAGCGGTAAAGGCTGTCCGGCGCCTCGATGCCGCGGTCGCTCTCGCTCAAGCCGGCTTCGTCCTTGAAGCTCGCGAGCAGCGTGACGCGGGCCTCATCGTCCAGGCGCACCAGCGAGGCATCCGCCGCCTGCGCCTCGTCACCGCCCTCGGTCGCACCGCTCTCGCTCGCCCGGACCGGCACCGCCCGATAGTGTTCGCGCAGGATGAAATTGAGCACGCGCTGGTTCTCCGAAAAGCCATATTGCAACGCCACGCTCTCCGGCAGGACCTCGACGCGCTCGATCGCCTCCCGCGGCAAGTTGTCGAATTCCGTTTGTCCGGCGAGATGACCATTGATGAGCACCACCGCCATTTGATCGCTGCGGCTGCTGCGGGTGAGCGGTTTCAACGCGTCGACCAGATCGCTCAAGGTGTCGACACCATAGGAATCGAGTTCAGAGGGCGAAATTTCCAAGAGCGGATCGATGCCGCCGCTCGTGCGTCCCCGCGGCGTGCTGACGATGATTTCCGGTGCGTTCGGCGCCGCCTCTTGCGCATCTGCAGCGCGAGCGGTTGCGAGCACCAGCATCAGAGCTCCGAGCAAACACACCACCCGGCAACTGCCCCGTCGGATTAGTCTGACAAGATATCGGTGCGAGGCGGACGCAGTCGGCGGAACTTCTATCAAGCTACGATTCGCTGTGAGGCCTGGGATGATCGGTGAATCGAAGATATCAATGAAAGGACTGTTGCTCTTACCGGCCTGCGCCCGCATGCCTCTTCCTGGCGTGATTCATCCGTTCGGCGTCATGGTCAATGCACAGACCGGGTGTTGATCATACCGCGTCGAGTCGGGGTGACTTATTCCCTTCGAGCGCCCACGCGGACATCTCCGCAGCACTCCTCCGCCAGATGGCGGATCGATCGCCCGTGGTCACCCTCGTCGCCGCCGCGCCGGAAGGCCGGCTGTTATATGCCAACCAGGCCGCCGATCTTGCCGCTCGCTGCGAGCCGGGCAAACTCCTCGGGCTGATCGCGACTGACGCTTTCGCCTTCGTCGATCTCGCGCTGCTCGCCGGCAAGGCGCCGGCGCACGCGCACGCGCGCAAGGGGGTTGATCGGCAGGGCAAAGCGACCTGGTGGGATGTGTCCTATGTTCCGCTCCAGGCGCCGTCGGCCGACACCGCCTGGCTCATCACCGCCGTCGATGTAACTCACCACCAGCTCGCGAAGGCCGCCGCCGAAGCGGCACAGAGCGAAGTTCAACGCGTGCAGGCGGCGCTGCGCGCGAGCGACGAGCGGCTCCGTGCCGTGCTGCTGCAAATCCCCGCCGCCACGTTCATCATCGAAGCGCCGGATGGACGCGTCACATTCAAGAGCCGGCTGGTCGATGAACTGCTCGGCAATCCCAACGATGACCTGGAGCTGGCGAAGGCCCGGCTTCGGGGCTGGGCCATCCACAAGGATGGCTCGCCCTACGACCTCTCGGAGTATCCGAGCCGCCGGGCGCTCGAGCACGGCGAGACGATACGCGCCGAGCCGATGCTCTATTGCCGCGGTGATGGTCGTCTGATCGAATTGGAAATGCATGCCGGCCCGGTCCGCAGTGAGACGGGCGAGATCGTCGCGGCGGTTGCCGTCGCCCTCGATGTCACCGAGCGCCGCCTCGCCGCCGCGCGCCAGGCGTTTCTCTTCGAGCTCCAGGATTCCTTGCGCCATTTGAACGACCCGAAGGAGATCTTGAACGCTGCGGCGACCCATCTCGGCCGGCATCTCGGCGCCGCGCGGGTGGGCTATGGCGAGATCCAGCCGGACGACGAAACCGTGCTGGTCACCAACGGCTATGCGGACGGCTTGCAGCCGGTGAACGGTCTGTTTTCGCTCAGCACTTTCGGGCCGCATCACGCAGAGCAAATGCGCGCCGGCCGCACCATCGTTTACGAGGACGTGCAAGCCGACGAACGCGGCGCGCGGCAGTTCGGTCTCGATCTCGGCACGCGGGCGCACATTTCCGT
>Ga0209208_10011492_pt1 | contig 11331 bp, 5 predicted proteins | sample S1TSphfallax_3_FD_187694 | JGI IMG/M metagenome (GOLD analysis project Ga0209208, IMG submission 187694) | Host-associated microbial communities from peat moss isolated from Minnesota, USA - S1T2_Fd - Sphagnum fallax MG (SPAdes) (version 2) | ecosystem: Host-associated > Plants > Peat moss >...
TATGGATCAGACTGCAAAAAACATACTCGATGTCAAGCCCGTGGAGGATCCCTTCAATGTTGAGACTGTTCAGGGTCTAGGTTGAATTTTTTTAATCTATAATTTCAAAGACATGGACGGACCATGAATTTCTTGGATGTCTTGTCAGTGCAAACAAAAATTTGTGCCAATGAAAGCAACCTAACCCTTATCCATAGCCACAACATTGAGCTCAATTGAGCAACTAAAGGACGAAGGAAGCCGGGAAGTAACGGACTTGTGAGCTGTCCCCGTCAGGTTTAAGAAAAGATAACGAAAAATTGTACCAGTTCTTCGAGCTCCCCGATGCTCTTCTCTACCAGCCATGTGTTGGAATGGAAATCCGTTGTGAAAAATTGCAGATGACTATCGTCCTTCGCTCGCAGGCAAAACAAAAAGGGATATTGCTCCTGGAAAGTTGCTTCTTCGATCTGGCCTTGTATCGTCCCGTATATTGGCTCGAATCCTTTCAAAGTTTCCCCCATTACTCGCTTATATAGATTGAGGATGCTCGCCCTGCTAAAGATCCCTCATCACCTCTGATATTTCTTCATTCGAGTTTCTGTTTTCGACACATGCAAAGAAATCAGAAAACGAAAATCGCTCTCAAAACTCAGGAAGGAGATACTGAAGGCAAAAATTGACACAAATTTCTCTCCTCACCAACATTGTCTGCAGAAAACACAAAAGTCCAAGAGCGGACAGGACCCAGAAAACTTTGAAAAGCTTCAGAGGTTGAGGGCTGTGTGTGTTGCATTCCTTGACTGCGACTCCCAGCGAGCAGCATATAGACGAAGCTTGGATGCTGGAAGGATGCCACACGGATGAACCGCGCATCAAATAGTAGGAGGAGCTGGATGCCGTGTTTGTGTGCCCAGGGTTTTTCATCCACAGCCTCTCCCTCTACAATTCAACCTCTTGGATTCAAGACTTATGGTCCATCCACACGCCACACCTCAAGTCAGGTGGAAAAATGTTAGGGTTGTTAACACCTATTCAACAAAACCCTAATTTCTATCCTGAACAGGCCATTACAAAATTCTTGCTTGCTTAACCTTAAGTTGCCTTACCACTTACAACTAGAATGTTTACACTTAACAACCATGTTGACAATCTAAACTAAAGCATTGCTACCATCATTACATGAGTGCGGAGATCATGGGAGCTCTAGGTGTACAAGTGTGGGTGTGTGGGTGCAACCACCCATAAGTTGACAAAACATGACATGGACCATCATTAATGACCTTTTAACCATATCAATGGCATTTGTGATGGACGACATCATGCGTATGTGATTTTGATGTGGAAGGATAGTGATGTGGCATGGGTGACATTGTGCCATTTTGACATGCATGGCATGATGTTCACTAGCCCAAGGTGACGTGTTCCCAAATGTTTTCACATGATCCCACATGAAAACATCACCTTCCCATGTGTTCACATATGGGAACATGACATCATATACGAAGAACATGATGTAATCCTTGATGGGAATGTTATCATCATCCATAATGAACATGGCAACAACATTGGAAACATGTTGCCAATTGACTAGTACATGTGGTTTTTTGTTATCTTATTGGACTATCGGTAAGATAATTGTCCAATATGGAACAACCTTAAGGGTTCAAGTCAAAATGTTCACCCTACTCATGAAAGTTTCTCAACAATAATATGAGCATTCAAGGTTTGGGCGTGTTGTTTAGCAAATCCTTTGGCAGGGTTTGGATGTTTTCCAAGTGAAAGTCTTTTCCACACAATGGCCATGGCAACATAGACAACATCATAACGACCAAGGTGATGATAGGTTTTTTTTACATCACACATTTGATACATATGATGTACAGAGCATGTTATTTAACATATAGAAGTAATGGATGAATTCAATGAGCACTACCTTTTGCAACCTCCAAAATTAATGCAATTGATTGATTGGTTTTGGAATTTACCTAGTGGAAAGAAGGTCTCGGAGGCCATGAGGCGGAATGGCTTTGGCAATAACAAAAAAAGCCTTTGAGAATCAATGACCCTCTAAAGGGGGTGCTTTCGGTATGCCATTAATCATGTGACTTTTATTATTACAATTGACAAATATAATTAAATAGTAGATATTTATTGACTTATGAAATGTAGACACCTAAGGCCTTAAACAACCTTTATTAACCTACAAAACTAAGCTACTGAAGTTAGGTAGCCTAAACCTCAGTATCCTGAAAACTTAAGCTATATCAATGCATTATTTTGTTGAGGGTGAATGAGAGTTTTCAATTTGCAAATATGAGCCCTCCATCAAGGTTTTTAATTTAAGAATTTGTTCAAAGAAGTGTAATGACACATATAATAATTTTAAAAATATGACTATAATCATGTAGAGTCATGTAGTCATGAAAATGATTATAGTCACAAAAATGACATAGTTACAAGGAATATATTATTCCATGATTAAATTGGGACACTAGTAATATATGTTCAAGTCATGGATGCCATGTTTTTGGTATAATGATTATGTTTGTTCTTTTGACTTTTGTTGAATGTGGAGTGCAAGAAAATGTTTTTCATTATATTGTTGATTTCTGAAAGATAGGCTTTCCAAGCCTCAATAATAAACTTAAAATTATTTGATGGAAGTTAAAATTTATAGAATAATTAAAATTGAAAATAACATCCATTCCCACCTACATTGCCATCTACATCCATCACAAGGTTTAAAAATTCTTGTTCAACAACAAATGTACAAATGTATGTATATATGCCACATGGAAAAATATTTTCTTTGACAGAAAATATTCCAATGATGTGGCAAAAAATATTTGTGTAATATTTTATTTACATGATAGAAAATATTTCAAAAAAAATCCTCCATGCTCACTTGTTCATGTGCTCACAGTCATATGTTCACAAGTTAGCATTGTTGTGACTAGTCCTTAGATTGATGAATGTTCTTTGTTCACCTCCCAAACCTAACGAACTTCAAAACCCTAAAACATTACACCCTTCTTGTTGGAATTCTAACATTGAAGAAGAAGATCAAAAGTCCATAACAAAATTAACAAACTAAACATATGAACGTAGTAACAAACACATAAGTAATGGATTGCAAAAACATGCAATATGATCATAGAACACTTCAACAACATTATAATAGTGACCCAAAGACATTCATTATTCCTAAAGTCATTAGTTTTTCCCCTATTGTCCTTTGGTGGGGGTCTTATCATTCCTTGTTCTTGGTTTGTTTCTAAGGTCTTGTGACTTCTTTGTTTATTTCTAGGTGAAGGTCATGTTGTCTCTTAACTCCTAAACATTAGCCAAGCCCAACATGGGTTATTTTTTTATGTAAATTTTCATTGTCACAATGTTTAGGGGTTAAAGTTTCTACAAGAAATAATGGCAAGAGGAAACATGTAGCTTATCATTTTGATTAAAACATGATATTTTGCAAAATGGTTTTAATACTCAAAATCATGAAAATATTTTGCTAGCTTCAAGGTTGATTTTAACTCATTTCGCCATCCATTAAGAATTGGATAAAACAAGATGCAAATGAAGCATATACAACATTTTAGGCTAGATTTGCATAAATAATTTCACACTAGTGTTTATTGATGGTGTACTTAATTTACTTTCAATACATAATTAATGTTCTTAGTGCTTACAAAAATTTAACCTTTTCATAGTCATATGTTCAAGAAATAATTTGATGATGCATAATTCTTTTACTTATTGAAATGGTGTTTTTATCAAATTTGTGGTATATTACTTGCATGAACTTCTTTCATCCACCTTTCAACCCCATATCAACAAAGTTGGTGTAGCCTTTTTGAAGTTGCACAAAAGGTTCCCACTAGTGTTGGGTGGTTTTCACATGTTTTAGATAACCGTTAATTCTAATTCTTCTTGTTTTAGAAAACTGTCTTAGATTTATTTTTTTTAATTCAGATTTTAGAAAACCTTTAAGGTTTCAGATTCTCAATAATTATAATAATTGTGGCTTTTTGTATGGATGGTTCTCATAAAATTGATAACTTTTCTTAGGCAATTCTTGCAACCTAGTTATCATAATTCATTTTTTAAAAATGAATTAAAAAATAATAATATAAGTGATTAGGATAGGGGTTCAATTTGATGAAACCCCTATATAGATGCATAGTGTGGGATAAACCACTAAGTAAAAAAATTCCCTTATTAGGTGAGGTTTAACTATATATCCTCATGGTAGTCCAACAACATAAGCTTATCAATGTACTAGCACATTTCACCTTGTTCCCCTTGGCATTGTCTAGGAAGTTTAGAAATATGGTCTCCATACATGAAAGCAATTCAATTTTTCTTAGTGTTTTATGTTGTAACATCAAACTTCAAAGTCACAAGAAAAGATTGTTCATTGTTGTTTGCATCTATTCCAAGTGAAAATTTCCTTTTCAAGCAAGAAGGATAAATTTCAAGTTTCCTTACAAGGTAGAGTGTGAATTCATTAGGCATCAACACAAAATGTTCAAATATCAGCTCAATTGATTGGTGTTCATATTTGAAGAATTTTAACTTACTAATTCCTAATGTTTTGTGGATACTTCTTTTACCCATATATACCCACTAGGTGTAGATAGGGTATATTATCTACCCTACCATATTTTCTTCAAATGAACACACCTTAATGAAATGCATACCCGAAGGTATGTACATTTGAAGATTATGCCCTATTCATAACCTTGAATATATGCAAAAAATATTTATATCCACAATTTGATATGTTTTGGCATTTGGGTAAGAACAATTAGAAAAACATGCCTTAAACCTTAAAGTTTGTTAGTTGTATTATTAAATGATGTGCTTCCAAAGTTCCTTATTTTTTTAGCAATTAGTCAATTTCATTGGCCCATCACAAGAGAAAACACAAAAAAATAAAATGAAACTTTGGAAGCTTCCCAATTTTCATGTTACTTAATGGAATTAGGTGATTCAAAAGCTTATTGGAGTGCCCAAAGATGAGCTACAAATTAGTTTTAAATTCCATCATTAATCGAGTGTCAATCATGACATAATTGTCTTTTGATACACTAAGTATTCACTCAAAAGCATGTTTATCTTAGTCGAGTCAAGGACAAATCAAACACTTTGATTCTTGCATTTTGACATTGTATTTGACCTCTGATTTATTATTTTCAAATTCCAAAATGTGGAAAACTTCCTTCATTTAAAAATAAATAAATATATTCATTTTTTACCCCAAAAGGGCTATATGATAAAGGGATACTTGGAGCCTACCCATCTACCAAAAAACTTAATTTTCATATACTTAGACCCCAACCTGATGGAAATTTTGGACAGCTAATATAGCTTTATCCAATGGGTAAATAAATTGAAATATATACCCTTACCCAAGGACATATTGAAAAAAAAAACCCACCCAAAATTGCTAATGACCCTTGGACTAGCCCCAAATAACTGAAAACTGTCCCTAGGTATGTTTTATTATCCTACGAAATTTTCAAGTTTTTTATTTTTGTGTAAAAGGGTGGTTCTCAAACAAGCGGTTCTCTCTTGAGTCTCAAGTGAGAACCAAGGGGGACAACTTTCAGTCGAGGATATCACCAAGTGTGATACCCAACAAATTTCAGGGTGAAAAACCGACCTAAGAGCATCTCCACCCCAAAACTGTAAACAACTCCTTTATTTTAAAATAGAACAGTGTTTAATGGTCATTGTCCCCACCCACAAACGTCATAAAAAGCCCTTTAAACACTCAAAGACCATTTATGTCTTTACATCTGGATGAGTAATAGTCATTGTCCAAACCCATAGTAGAAAAAAGATTTTGAAGGGGTTAAAATGACCACTGCAAAATAAACATCAATACACAAGCGCTGCAGGATTTACGCTAACGTGCTGCAAGATTTAATGAAAGGGGGTGTTAGCAAGTGTGGGGGTGGAGATGCTCAAAAACCCGCCTGCAAATTGCCCTCCATTCTGATAATTGTTGAATAATGGTTCCCACCCATGTGGATTCTGTTGCTTTCAATTCCATATCTTTTTGCTCCCTCATCCTCCTCACCAGGGTTCTTTACTTCTAGAGGTGGCATTGGCAAAGAAAAGAGATATATGATCATCAACATTTTAGGTTGGCAACCAAGTTCCTCCTCTTGTTTCCAATGGAAGTCTCCAGTTATTTACTCAAATTTGAGATTTTGCATATGAATCTTGGATGTAAAAAGTCCCACAACATTTCCCCTTTTTATCATGATCAATTTTTTCAGAGAATGAATCTCCATACACTTCAATGATGCTAAGGGTTGTTTATTTGCTTGTTGCACGAATAGAGGTGAGGTTTGATGACCACCTTTGCAATTTCCACCCCTTATGGACCCTCCTCCTCCCATCCTCACTTTTCATCTCACACCATCCGTAGTTGATTAATTTTTATTTTATTTTTGGGTTGATCTTTGGTTCCAAAAATAGGGCATGAGCATCATTTTTCTCTCTCATTTCCTCTTTTGTTGTAATTTTTTATTGGCCTTGCCTACCAAGGCAAGGATATTGTGTTTAGATTCATTATAGAGTATAGTAGCTTAAGGAATTTTGGCCCCCTATGTAATAATAATAGGTCTATTTTTATAGGAGGATTTTTGAAAGATGATATTTTGGCTCGTGTTGAAATTTGAGATTAGTTATATAGAGTTATGATATCTTGAAGGATTTTGTTTTTTCTTTTAGAGGATTTTTTGAAGATTATATAATTTTTGCATGGTGAAATATTTGACTTTCCATAATTCTTCTTTTGCCTTAAGATACATTTTAATGCAAATGGCAAGGCCACAGTGTGACACAGCCCCTTTGTTGCAATTGAGTTTGGGCAAGTTTATATTGATTCGTCAAGTCACCAGCAATCTTTTGGAAATGGGAAAAAACTAACAACTCATCAACTTGGATATATGGCAACTAGTTGGGAGGAGGGAGCCGATGGATGAGAGCGAGACCGAAGCAAATGAATTAGTCATTTTAACTCTCCACAATCAACAGGACATGGATGATGATGTTCGTTGAGAACTGCTACAACTTAATGCTTCTTGCACATTCAGCATGGACAGAAAAAGGAGTCAAACAGACAGACCCTTCTTCATTCACTCCATGCAAGTGCAATTGATTTGTTCTGAGTTACACCCATTTTGACACCCACTTGAAAAGAAAGTCCTTTCTCTTAAACCTGCCCTTCTTCCCTGAATTGAAGAACTGTTGTATGTGCTTTTTACATCATGCAAAGATTTACAGATTACAGACCTTAAAAGCTTCTTCGGATCATCTCGTCTGTAATCTCAAAGACTTACAGATTACAGACCTTAAAAAGCTTCATGGAGGTCATGTCGTCTGTAATATCTGCTGTAAAGTCTTTTGCATGAAGTTGGCAATCCTTGTGGATGAATTCAAGACTTGCAGGTGCCAATGGCCCATCATCATCACAACTTTTACAAAGAGCAAGGGAGATGAGTATTGGTCACCTGTATCCAACATTATTAAGTTACAATCATTTATGAAGCCACTATGCTACTAGGCTATGTCCCACAGTGGGGCTTGGCAGCTTGCTGCTCTGCCTATTGAAGGCGCCTTTTTAGTTGATTCTCTTCGTCTTCTTTGTGTTGGGAAACTTTTGGTTTCTTGCTCTTTGCTTTTGCACTCTGGCGTTGTCTTTATCGAGACAATCTTGTGTGTGTCCTATACTAGAAGTTTTGATTACCAAACCCAAACAGAGGACAAGGCTGGTTCTCATGCAAAGTTTGTTTGTTTGTTTGTACTAAGAAAAAAGCTTTGTGCAGGATGAACATTTAGCTATACATTTCTAGAGTTCCCACCCAGCTGTGTTCTGTGCACTTGATTTGGGATATGCACTGATACGGGAACGGGTTTTGTAGAGTTTGAAAATGCTCCCATTTTTCATCCTTTCTCTTCTTCTGTTTCTGATCGTGAGTGTGGTGATAGTACCAGGGTTGATGCCACAGAGCTCAGATGGGGGTGGGGGGGGAGTAGCGAGTATGTTGCAACTGCCTTCGATGTTTGGAGCCCTGTCTACCTTGCTTCTGCTGCTCGTCTGTATTCCGAGGGGTCCATTAGCACTTGTCATCGAGACCGTGAAAAACTTGTAGTACTGTAGTGCGGTTTGTAATACGTAACTCTACTTGCAATTGAACAACAGATCGTTTACTGGTCAGATGAGCAAAGTGTGCAGAGATTCGGCTCGTCCCATACCCAGGCCAGAGCTTCCGTGTGTCGACAGCCGATCCCCGCCCAAAATATATGTCATCCTTCAAAGATCGATCAAGTTTCTAGCGTCGGCTTCGAAGCTTTTGTACTCTTTGAATCGGAGTTCAGTTTTTGGGTATCGTAGGCGAAAAGACGCAACTCTGTTAGCATTTGATTAGGTCTTATTCACCATCCTCCACAGCGCGCCACAGCGCGGCGGATGGAGCAATGGTCGAGCACTATTCCATTAGGATTCTGCTCTATCTGACATTCGGAGATGACCGCGCGAGTCGGCCGTGCAACTCTGCACGGATGCACAAATTAGCGACAGAGATGCACAAACATTGAGATGAGGCGGGGTCAGGCTGGATAGCGGAGGATGCCAAAGAGGAGATTTGCACTAGCGACAGTTCAATCGACAAGAGATTGCTTGCATCACAGCAGTTACTGGTTAGTCTTCCCTATTCATAGGCGAAAGTATGTGAGAGTGCAGGCGTCGAAGCTCTATTGAGTTCCAGGATAGGCGACGAGTAGTCGAATCCCCTGGCCAGGTGGTGGACATCTTATCAGTCTATGTTTGGCGTCTCATCAATGGTTGCATTTCATGGTCCTTTCTTCAAATTTTTGATGGAATAAGCAACCAGTTTTAGGTAATTCCAAATTTGCAGTCACTCGTAATCCTTTAGGTTTCTCGTTTCTGTGGCGAAGTTAGTGCTTCGAAAGGAATGTGGATCATACTTGTGATGTGAAACTCGTGATCTGCTGACTCAAATCTGAAGTCCAAGAGATCTTCTGAAAGCTTGTTCTGAGGGGTTTCATTTGGTGGACAAATGTTTTTTCATAGTTTTGAAGAAGTTGAGAACTATAGATCATAGATTAGGCTCCTGTGTTGGTCGCCATGCTGTTTGGTGGCCCTGGAACCTGAGCTCTCTTCAAAACTGTGGAAAACAGTTCCAGCTTGCATTGAAATAGAAACATCCAGGTTCATTTGAATTCTTGAGCAGCCATGATTCTCTGAGACAGTGGGAGTAGAACTGGTTGACATTTACACTAATGGATATATGTGAGGCCAGATAATTTTAGATCACATTTGCTAGCATTAGGATTGGTCCTTTCTATAAATCTTTCTTGACAAAATCAGGAAAGGTGCTCTCCTACTGCAATTTGCTACTGAACCAACAGAGCAGGATTGCCAGCCTCAAGTATAACATGGTACTAACCAACCACAGAGGACTGCTCTGGTCTTCAGTTGTCTAAGAGGATGTTTCCTGTGTGGGACCTGTGCAGTGGGGGAGTATGTTGGTTCTTTTACACATTCAAAAACAAAAAGCTGCTTCCAGAATTGCCACAGTACCCTGAAAAAAAGGCAGTACGCTTTGGGAAGCAAAAACTATGTTCCAAACATGCCATGGTAATGAGCAATATGCAGTGTGTGACACAAAGATTGAGGGCATTGTTGCTCACAATTTGTTCAGAGTTGGCAGGTTTGTATGCCCCCACAATACATTTTCATGGTGAAGATTGAAAGGTCCAGTATTGCTGAGGTTGATTTCATAATTTTAGAAACAATGAACTTAGTAACTCTCTTTCTTTCAGTTCTTTTTGTGAATGGTAATTGGGCATTGACCAGGCCAGAGCTTTATTGCTTGCAACTACAGAATAAGATGCCACTTGCACAAGATGTTTATAAACTCCTGTATTGCCTCTATAGGGAAAAATGAGAGAGAGTCACACCATGACTTTGCAACTTCAAGGCTTACCAGGGAGCCATCCACAGTATGAGTTTGGTACCCAATTTCACAGTTAAACAACACCTGGAACAAAGGAAACAAGTAAATCCCTTGCATGATTATGATTGGTTCTGATCTTCACCAGCATTGTGCTGCTAAGGGACCTCAGGAGTCAGAACTCATTAACTTAGTACAAGAAAGACCTATTTCAAGTAGGGGGCCACCTGAAGTTATGAGTTGCTGTGAAGGTGACTCTATTTACCTAAGACTGGAGTACAAACCTCCAGTTCAAATAGTTTCAAGGAACAAAGAAACCCAATGAATGGAAATTCAGAGTGGAGGGTTCCTTTCAACCTTGTGCATGTGGTCATGTCATTCTAAGTTTTAAGCAACCGCACCCATGACCCAATGGACCCCAAAACTTGGAGTGGACATGTATGTAAATATGATAGTATTTTGAACAGTGCTAAATTGTCAATCTCAATTGCCCCTGGAGGTCTTGCAGATTTGTACAGGTAAGTTGTTCGCTTTGCAGTTTTGGTTACTATTGTTATTCAAAACTAGAATTACTATAAGGAGAGAAGCTCAGGTGCACAATGCACAACATGTTGCCTCCTTCCAAAGGTGGGCTACTTATTCTTCAGAATTGTCAAGACTCAGGAGTCAGCACATGACAGGCCCACTCTCTTAATCTTTAAGACCCATCTTTTGGGAGGCTGGAATCTGAACTAGCAGTAGTGTGCTTAGTTCTGGGTTGTATCAATGCAATTGAGGAAAAAATTATACTTGTCAAATGTACATGGTTGAGATTGAGTACAAGACCAGAGCAGATTTAAATGCATCATAACTATGACTATGGTTCATGATCAGGCATTGCAATTAGTGTATGTTTAGAAGTAGTGGGCTCATTGTTTCAAATTCTGAATAATTTAATTGGGTTTGTTACGTTTTTCTTGTGGCAGATAAAATCTGTCCATTCGAAATTTTACACATCTCTAGTTGTTGAAAAGGAATCTGTTTCAATTTTTTCCTATGAACTAAGTGCAAATTGCCTACAAGGGCATTTCCATTGTTTCAGACTGCCCGTTAAAGAAACTTTGGACTTATGCACTGACAAACCTATGGGATTAAATTTAAGTCATATTTAAGTTAAATCTGTACTCATGCCTCCTTCAAAGTTGGAATCATAAGAAAATATGTTTAACTTGATATTGGTTGTCTGGATGTTTTAAAACCCCTATTATGATGAAATCTGGCAAACTCCATTAAACAAAGCACCAAATTAAGGGGGGAAACAAAGAACAAACAGAGAGGACTCAGGTCCAAAGAGCAAAACCCAAAGTGGGTCACT
>Ga0209208_10011493_pt1 | contig 11330 bp, 10 predicted proteins | sample S1TSphfallax_3_FD_187694 | JGI IMG/M metagenome (GOLD analysis project Ga0209208, IMG submission 187694) | Host-associated microbial communities from peat moss isolated from Minnesota, USA - S1T2_Fd - Sphagnum fallax MG (SPAdes) (version 2) | ecosystem: Host-associated > Plants > Peat moss >...
CCCCCAATGCTTTATTGTCTTAGAGAAATAATCCTTATCAATTTTCTAATCCTCATTGATATTATTGAGCAAAAACTCTTCCTGCTGGCCAGCCACTAGCTGTGAGTGCAGCATATTCTAGCCAGCGGCTTTGTTTTTTTTTTTCTTTTTTTTTGGTTGGTTGATAATTTCTTTTTGAAAAAAGGTAGTATTCTGTTGCAAGATTCTTGTTTTTTGAAGAAAAGAAATTTGTCAAAAAACAAGCAGTTTTGGGTCAGGTTCATCACATATCTATTCGTGACTGCAGTATGTAGCCAAACTAAAGAAAGATCAAGACTGGTTGCCAATTCATACTACATCCTGGGATTGCACTTGCCATTGAGGCAAAAGCAGAAACTTGTGAAAAAACCATTGATTCCAGCTCCTCTATTGTGAACAATTGTTCCAGGCCAGAAACCCATTGTTGTTCTGGACATTTTTATTGACATTGATAGGATGTGCTAATAATGTTGCCATCCCCCTGCCAACAATCAGCAAAAATGAAGAAGGATGATCCAAAGCAGGCAATTCCTTGTGGTGTGCAGGTCACAATGTTGTCATTTCTCCAAGCCACCAAGTTCCCATTTTGGTTCATTAGATGGAGATGGAGATTGAAATCTACACTTGTGTCTGGTAATTAGCTCCATCTGCATCCTCGTCAACTGCACAGCTGGCTGATAGAACATTCCTGAGATTGAGAATGGATATCGGCAAGATGCTGTGAATCCACCACACCGGCCATTCTACCAACATCATACAACACATCCACAAATTAGCTAGCTTGTCATCTGTACAAATCAGTCCAATAACAAGGAAATATTATGGAGATGGGTTTAGGGTTTCGGGTTCTGAATTCTCAGCTAGTCATATGTGTACAAATCAGTGCAGCAAACAAGAATTCATTATTATGGAGCTCATGGGTTTGTTTGTTTATATGTATGTATCTATCAATTTCCTGCAACTGTTGTTCATTTGTTGCTGGCACTCACTGATGCTTCAGCTCCATTGAGTAATGCCAAGATACAGAGAAGCCCTGCAACCACAGCAGCAGCTAGAAGTGCATGCATCTTGTGCCTGCAAGCCATGATGATGATGATGATGATGATGATCTGGTCAACAACTGGAATTTCAACCAAGCTGCTCACTCACGAGTGACTAACTGAGAGAGTCTCACCCACCCATGCTGCAGCTTGCAATTGTCACTCTAGACTCCAACTGGATCCATATACTCACAACAATGATGATGCATTAAGAGAGAGCTGCTGATGGTAGGTTAGTGAAACAACGCATTGACAATTTGTTATTATTATTATGCCAAGAAATAAAACCCAAGGGTGCAAAACTACTGTAGTCCTCCCATCCCCATAATTTTGCACAGAGTTGAAAGTCACTTCAAAAATGATTCTTGCTATATAACTGCATGAAGAAGAACTCTTTCATATCTCCTTGACTTCAAATAGCACCCAAGCCTATCTTCCTTCACATGTGCTATAGTAAAACCAACAAGACCTTTTGCTTGCCAGTCAAGAATCTAGATCCGTATAGTAAACACAACAAGACCTTTTGCCACTCAAGAATTTGGATTGGCAAAAGAATCCAGATTGGGAAAAAACCTTCTTGACTTTGCCAATCCAAATTTGGCCCACTCAAAAATCCCAATTAGCAAATGTTTTGTTTGACGTTGTCAATGCAAGTTTAATCCCTTGGTTACTTGGGTCTACCCAATCTCCTACGTTGGTGGTGGCTATTCTAATCTTTCTCCCTAGTTAACTGGATGTGGTAGCAAGCAAGTTAGTTGTCACCACCTCTTTTAAAAACTACCTAATTATAGGGATTTTACTTCCTAAATAACTAGAAAACAATAAAAATATTATACTTACCACTAGGAATTATGAAATTATCGAAATGCCTTCCAAATTAAATAATTATAGATTAACTTGCCATTTAACATTGACATAAAAAAAATTATGACTCAAAAAGTTGTTTTATTATATTACTTTGTAAATGTGTAAATTATGATTGTTCTTCATTATGTCAATTTCAAAGCATTTCAATTTTTTTTTAAATTTTAAAAACAAAAGAAAAATTGTTTACTATATTTTAGAAATGTTTTTGAACTATGTTCTATGTCCATTAGATTCATTCTAGACTTATTGAAATGCTCTTATAATATATTACAAACATTATATATACACCAAACAAAATCAACATTAACTTGACTTACCATGTAAAACCAACTATTCTTAGAATGGGTTGTTTTATTGTACTTGCATTTAGGAGGCATCTTTTACTTTCGAGGTAGAACATTATGTTCCACCTTGTTCATGAGTAAAAAATGTAAGGTGACATCATGTTTTAGTTCATGGAAAAGTAAAAGAAATAGAAAGGATTTTTTGGAGTGAAAAATATTTTTCAAATTGGATTTAAACTTGAATTGTAGGAAAACAATTTACAAAGGTTTGAAGTATTATTGCAAAGATTCTCTTCAAAGAATCAAATTACAACTATCAACAATGCAAAATCTCAAATTCAATTTTGTGGTAAATTCAAAATCCAAGTTTCTAAATTATGAAAATTTTGGACTAAACAAGATATAATTTCAAATTTCAAAAAGAGAAATTAATCATTGAAGGTTAAAAAAATGATTTAAAACAAGAATATGTATAATCTTTTGGAGCACATTGAAAAACACCAAACAAACTTGTTGCTAAATCATTGACATTGTTATGTTAGTATAGTTGGTGAGGTTCTAAAATTGGTGTCCACCCACATGTGCAATTGTTGTAGGTTCTTTGTCACATTCCACCATCACCTGCAAGCTCGTAGTAATAACAACAAACATTTTTTTTTCCATAGTATTGCTAATACATATAGATTAGCAATTTCAACCCCATTACAAGATGTTCAACAACAAAAATGTTCAACAATAAAAAGGGAACATGATGCATTAAACATTGGTGAAACAAAAACCAAAAACATGAAACATATTGAAATAAAAATGCAAAGCATATGGACAAATAAATAAAATAAATCAAAGAGAAAATACAATCAATCAATTATAAACTATGCACAACAAAGAATTGAAAACACAAAACATTGAAAAGAAAAATATTGGACACAAATGTTTTTAAAAAAAATTTAAAACAATTATTGAAGACCTTAAGAAAAATGTACCTTAAGTTTTATCATGATTTTTTGTTCTTCTACATAGGCCTCTTGGAAAGTTAAGCATGATCACCTTTCATCTTTCTAGAGATTATGGGCTACATTACTTGACTTTGAACATTTTCATCATAATGATCATAAGTGCAAAAAAGAAAAATTGTCCAAAGATGCAAAATCAATAACATGATAAAATAATATTAGAAAGAAAGATCTAAAAATAATACTTACTTTGCATACATCTTCACATCATGATGGCAAGAAATTCGCATCCCCTATTTAGTAGGGACCAAAACATCAATCACTTTAATGATAGTCATCCCCTACTAGTTTTACTTGTTTGTTTAACTTAAACCCTAACTTTTTAATTAATGTTGTGTTACTTTTTTGGAAAAATCTGAAGTCCAAATCTTAGGGGTTGAGACCTACTCTCTTTGTATATATAATAGATGTTTTGGCTCTTATATTATGTGCTCAACTTGTCTTATACATTTTTCTAGCAAGTAATCTTTAGTTTTTTGTCACTGTTTTTGAAACTAGATTGTCTTGCTTCTATTTTTGAATATGGAAAGTTGTGAGATTTTGCTTTTGTTTATCCTTTTTTTTTAAAGTTTCAATTTTTTCTTTTGCTTTTTATTTTTTGGATTAATGTTGTGTGAAGTAGGAACTTTGTTTAGGTTTGTGAGCCATCTTGAGTTTACAACTGTGTTTTAAATTGTATTTGTGTAGTTGTATGTCTACCATTGTTGTAAAGTGTAGTTTTTAAGGTCTATTTTGATGGGTGAACCATCTACCAGTCCTAGTATGAAGAAAGCTACACATATTGTTATTGTGGGGATTACATATATACAATAGAGAAAGCTAGGTGCTGTTTTTGAAGGGTATATAGTGAGCAAGTATGGTTCTTATTATGTACCTAGAAGTGGGTTTTAATATATACATTATGATTTGATAGATCCTTTGGGATACTTCATTGTTACCTTGATAGCTGATTTTGCATTTGTTACTACTTTTTCTCCTCATTTGAATGTGGGATCGTATATACGATTTGTAAATTTTGGTCCGACTTTCAAGAATAAGTTTGAGAAAAGTGATTGGGGATTTGTGCTAAGAGTTGGAACTATTATTGTGATAAAACATATTGATGCATTTCCATTCTGTTTGTGATTTGTTCCTATGCATAGTATCAAAAGCTTTATGCAAAGAGAAGATTTGGAAAAGTTGGGAACCATAGAGATGGTTGTCATTCACATTTATGGGAGGTTTGCAAAGACTTTCATTCTGGTTGTGGCAAATGGTTTAGAGGTTATTAATACACAAGTTTTGGCTTTGTTCCCTAAGTTTTATGTGCAAAATTTAAAAAGTTAACATATCAAAATAAATAGATATATAATAGATTAAGCTAAGTAGTAAATAAAAAGCAAGTATTAAATTTTTACAAATAAATATCAAAAAATTTGTAAATAATTAATAATTAAAAATCATATACTGAAAAAATATATATATAAATATAAATTTTAACATCATCATTTTTTATTTACATAATACTTTAAATACAAGAAAAGTTACATATCATTAACAAGTAAAGAAGTAAAAATTTGCAACAAAATTAAAAGTTAAAAAAAAAAATTGTTTACTTAAGAATATGGCTATACATATAGAATTAAATAAAGTTGATTTATGAAGAATAATCAACTTTCATTATAATGTGGGTGATTTTTTTTCTGATATTATTTCATATTTATTAAAATATTCATTAATGTTGTTAGCAATTCGACAAAATTCTATGGGTTATTTACAAGAAGTTTGGTACTTGGTACACTATAAGCATTAAATTGTTGCAAACTTGAATTGAATGCAAAATTCTTACACAATTTATACCATGGGCAAGCAATCAATGAATAATGCTATATTCAAAAAATGTCAATACCTGTAGGAAATGGTGGATTATGGGGTGATTTTATTGTTGTGTTTTGAATATTGAAATATTTGCAACACCCAAGTCATGTATGGAATAAAAATAATGGATGAATATGTCAAAAGTAAGAAATGAATATAGTAATGAAATTTTACATATAGTTTATGGAAACAATCAATTTTGAACTTACAACCATGCATAATGAAATTACTAATGTTGTAAATGTTTATAATTACAATGTAAATAATGAAACGAATAAGAATTTAGTAATAATAATAATAATAGTAATAAAAACATTCCAAAATAAAATAAAAAGATTTAATTGGAGTTTTGGATTGAATAATGCACTTTAAAAATAGTAAAAACACATCCTAAATGGATTGAACAAGAAGTTGCATTAACATTTATTCATCAATATCCACATTTAAGTTTAAAGACATTACAAATCAAATGATATTTAAAACATCTTAAATGAAAATGAAAATATAAAAGATAATATTTGTGCTAAAAAAAAAGAAACAATTTGTGATAAAATGTCACAAAATTATAAAAATGATGATTTAGAATATGTTTTAAGAAATAATCAAACTAACAAAACATTTGTTGAAAACATTACAAAAAAACCTATATACAATACATTACAAGATGTTAATAAACAAAATAATGTTGAAGAAGGATTAATAAATTATAATGATTTTATTTAAATGATGCAAAAATAAAAAACAATCAAAAATGAAAAAAATGTTGATAATAAATAAATTATGAAATATAAGAAAGATATTGAAAATATTGCAAAACATGTATGTTATTAGTGTGAAAGGTTGTGTTTTGCACATCAAGTTTTTTATGCATCACAATCATGTATTGAACAATTTCCAAATGTTATTAAAAATGTGAAATTTAATGATCATGATGTTAATTTGTAAAGGTTACCAAAAGAATATTAATTTAAAACAACCTTTAAATTTAATATTACAAGATTATATTATAACTAATAAACTAGACATGGAATTTCTTTTGATGTTAAACAAGATTGAAGAATGTTTAATTACACTTGGCCTTGTTTTTGCACAATTTTTTTAATTACATGGGCATGGACAATATGGGATCCATGGTAGTATTGTGAATGTACCAACAAACTTAAATTTAATACAAAATGTTTTACCATGAATGCCATATGATGATTCACCAATCTTTGTTTTTTAAAATAGGAAATTGGAATACAAGTCCATATATGTCAAGTTATGTTCATCTAAACATTGTAATAAAAGCATTACGACAAATTCATCAAACTCCATTATACATGAATGCCAAAATTTCTATTCAACCAAATTGGCAAGGTTTAAGAGAACTTGCTAATGCAACTAAACCAAGTGAATTAGAAAAACCCCATTTTGAACAAGAATTCAATGCTAATTTTAGACATGTTTGAAGAAATTGCTAAAGAAAGTTATGGAGACACAATGGTTCAAAACATAATAGATCTTGCATAAATAACTTATGATGAATCTAAATCAATAACAATTGTTCCTAGATAAAATTTTAAACCTCTTGGATTGTTTCATGATAAACGTTGTAAAAAATATAATTTTCAACATTGTTTTCTAGACATTCAAGACCAACTTTTGAATGTTCATATCAAAAAGTTATACAAGCTAAATTAACAAGTATTAACATAAAATTCACATACCATATAACAAACATTTTTTTAAAAAAATCAAAATTTTAATTCATTTAATATTATCTTCTGCATGGATTCACATTCAAAAAGAATAATTGTTAAATCATGTTTTAACAACTCATGATGTATCAAAGATTGCAAATTTAGATCAAATATTGAAATATAATTTAGGTTATCATGAATTGATGCCCATTAAAACATCTCTAGATTATCTACATCACCTTCGAAAAGATGTTTTTGCAATGATTAGACAATTTCGACCTCTAACATTTTTTGTAACATTCAGTACAAGTGTAAACAAGTGGTCTATACTAATGAAAACATTTTAAAAATTGCATATTAAACAATTTCAACATAATGTAAAAACAATTTTCAATAATTCGTTAACTGACAAAGATTTTGTTAAAAGTGATTCATTACATGTGTACAATATTATGAACACATAATGAATTCTTTTCATAAATTTCTTAAAAAGATGAAATTTTGTTTGGAAAAGTTGAAGAATATTTTTTCATCACAAAATTTTTAATTTGGAGGTTTAGTACATGATCATGGGTTAATATGGGTAAAAGATGTGCCTTGATTTGGTATTTCTATGAATGCAAAAATTGAGATTTTTGTTGATAAATATTTAACAAGTGATTAAACAATTTTCCTAAAAGATATTCATTGTGCACAAATACATCAACATAAATGAACATGTAAGGAAAAATGACAACAAATTTGTCAATTTCAATATCTAGAACCACCAATGCAATGTACAAAAATATTGTTACCTTTAGAAACTTGTATTCGAAATTTGTGCAGTATAGTAAATCAAATTTTCAACAAACTTGTTAACATGGGGTATAGGTTTAGATATCATAATTGATGAATTTTTTGCAAAATTACAAATAAATGAAATTATTTATTTACTTGCATTACAATGTACACTATGTAAACTGATATTATTTTTAAAACATAAACCAAATGATATATGCACAAATGTAGTTAACATACATCCAGGACCTTTATCAAAAGCAAATACAAATGCATAATTTATTTGAGATCCATGTGCTATTGTTGCTTATTGCACATTTTATTTAATGAAAGTGGATAAATCTGTTACATGTGAAATGCAATATATATTAGACAAATGTAAATATGAGGAAATTGAAACATTTGAATGAATTAAAAAATTCATTTTTAAATGCACAAAAAATATCTATTCAATAAACATTACAAATATCATTATCAATTCCACTTTATCATTCAACGATATCTTTTTAATTCATAAATATGTGTGACGAGTTTGATAAGGCATTTGTATTATTACCAAAAAAAATTAGAAAAATTATCACCAACTTTGACAAATATACATTGTGAATCATTAGTTGAAAAATATAAAAAAGAGATATAACATTGGATTTTTTATGCCTTGCTAAATTTATAGCAGACTATGATACTAAAACATGTAAAATTCATAAACATGTTAAAGTTATTCATTGGGTTTGTTTCAATGTTCATAAAACATTAAAAATATATATTATTATTATTTAAACCTTATCATAAATTAAAATTCGATTTGAAAAAAAAATCATATTTTTTGGAAAGATGCATATTTGAATGAAAAATATAACATTGAAAAAATCAAGAAAAAAATGTATATAATTGCAATATTAATAATAAAAATGATGATGAATGGGATAACTTACAATCAAAACTAAAGGAAGATGTTAAAATTCATGAAACTAATGGTTGGGAAAATATTTTTCAAAATGAAATTATCATTTAAACTAACAACCCACATAGAAATTTATTAATTATGAACATTAATGAAGTTGAAAAATATGATTTAACATATGAAACCCACATACAAAATAATAATAATAATAATAATAATCATGAAAAAATAAAATGTACGTTATCAAAGCAAACTCCTAAACATTTCTCTTCACAAATGAGAAAATTAAATGATGAATAGAGAATTATCATTGATGATATTTTGTATTGGATAAATAAATTTCCATTAAAAAATTTACATTCTTTTTAAATAGAAGGTCTAGGAATAAGAAAAAAATTAAATTTATGTGTATTATACAAAAAATTGTTACAATATTATATATAAAAAATAAAAAATGTTAATCTTTTAAAGCCAAAAGTTATGAAATTAGTGTACATAAGAAAAAATATTAATGGCACAACTATACATTTAGGACTTGCAATTCCATTACACAAAAGTTTAAAAACATTAAATGATGAAAAATGTGACACTTTAATTAATACTTATGATCAATTACGATTAGTATTAATAAATGAAATATCTTTGTTAGGTAATAAAATGTTCTCATTTATTGATCATAGATTACGTGTTATAAAACAAGTTCATAAAGAATTGATGGGTGATCTTGATGTTATAATGGTTGGTGATTTTTATCAAGCTCCGCCAATTCGAGATTCATGGATTTTCAAATCAAAGACTAATGAATTTGATATTTTTGAAATTTATTTTTGGCATGAAAATATAAAATGTTATAAATTTATACAAATATGCGTTAAAAAAATGATCTTGAATTCATTGACATCTTAAATAGATTTCGATTTGCAATACAGATTGTCGAAGATATTAATTTCATTAAAATTTATGATAAAAAACCACCAATGGATAACATTTTACCACATGTGCTTTATACTAATGTTAAAACTATGAAACATAATAAAAACATATTTGAAAAAACATGTGGAGAAACATTCTTTTTTTTGCACAAGATGTCCATTTTGAAACAAGTCTTTCTCATTCTAAATTATCAATAATACCAAGCCAAAAGCTAGTTTGCATTATGAATTAGTGAAAAAAAAATGTTAGTTGAATTATGTGTAGGAAATGATGGAACATTAGATGGTTTCATAAATGGTGCTAATGGAATCTTCAATGATTATACATAAACATTTTCAAAATCATTCATATGGATATATTTTGAAAACCCTCAAATTAGAAATAACACAATATTAGAAAATTTCCAATTTTATAAACAATTTCTAAGATTAAATAAAGGTTAGACACTAATTGAATGAAAAATTGTTAAAATACAAATCGATAGTAATCCTAATTATACAATAACAAGAATTCAATATCCTATTCAACTAGTTACAGGTTGCACTATACATTGTGCACAAGGTTTAACATTTGATCATTTAGTATTTGATCCAATTGGTGTAACTAAACATGGACTTATATACACAACATTATCAAAAGAACAATTATGTTTAATTTCTCCACTATTGAATAAAAACTTTTATGTAGATCCTATTGTTGAACAAGACTTGTTCCATTTAAGAACAACAACACAATACAAACCGATACTCACTTATTTAATGTTATATTGAAAAGAATTTACACTTATACAATCTCTTAACACTCATTCATAAACTTACATTTTGAAGATATTATCATGGATCCAAATTTATTTACATCACATATTCTTTGTTTAAATGAAAAAAGAATACAAAATATAATTATACATTAAAAAATTCATGATAGGATATTAATATATATAATATTTGTCTTGTTACAATCAACATGAAATAACGATACTTTATGATAAAATCGTTTTATTATCAAATACAACATAAAAATCAAATGTTGGTGCATAATTTATTTCTCTAATCTTTAATCAAAATACACGAAAAGCTATACATGTAATTGCAATTTACAAACCACCAAAAATGAAAAATGTTTTATTTCATTTCAATTTTAGAAACTATTTTGGCAAAAATACCCATTGATTGTCCAATTGTAGTGATTGGAGATTTTAATGTAAACATGTTAACAAACACATCACAATCAATGACATTACAAAACATTATGAATGAGTGTGGGTTTAAAAACATTCTTTCTTTTGAAGCAACAACTATTTAAATAACACACAAATGACCATATATGGACTAATGTTTTAACACAACAATGTCATTCTAGATGAATAGAAGCATATTGAACAAATCATAAACCCATATATTTTGCATTCAAATTACCAAATTATGTTTTGAAATTTTGCTTATCACATAATAAAACATAATTTGCATTAAATGCTTTTATTGAATAGTAATATTTGTTTCTTTCATTTAGATAATCTAAAATATAAATATAAACTTTATTTATATACAATTTTATGATTTGTACAGATGTGTCCAAATTTGTATGTGTTTATATATATGTTTTATGTATATTTATTTGAATATTTATGTCAACACTAATTCCACGTCTAAAGGGTAAATCTTAAAACAAACAATAGTTTAACTTATTTGAATTTTATTACTCAATTGATAAAATTTCATTATTAATTTATTTGGCTTGTGTTACATTATTTCAAAATATTTTTAAAAAAAAGCTGAATTAAATTTAGTCATTTTTTTCATAGTTTAAATTTCTTTTTTTCATATTTTCTAAACAGAATGTTAGTTTTTAAAAGTAATTTACAAAAACATTTCATTATGTGTTCATAATACTATACACATGTAATAGGATCATTTTCTAACAAAATTTGTGTTAGTTAACAAAATTGTATTTGCATG
>Ga0209208_10011494_pt1 | contig 11329 bp, 17 predicted proteins | sample S1TSphfallax_3_FD_187694 | JGI IMG/M metagenome (GOLD analysis project Ga0209208, IMG submission 187694) | Host-associated microbial communities from peat moss isolated from Minnesota, USA - S1T2_Fd - Sphagnum fallax MG (SPAdes) (version 2) | ecosystem: Host-associated > Plants > Peat moss >...
ATATTAAACAAAAGAATTCGAAATTTAAAAATGATTTCAGTTTTTAATGATAATACTTCAATCATTTTCTTTAAATGATGTCAATTTAAATCTAATGATGCAATTAGTTTTAAGCCTAAATAAATTAAAAAAAAATGTTTGATGAATTTGGACCAATCACAAAAAGGGGTGGGAGTTGAACTTGAATGGGCATCACCAAAGTGTACAATTAAATACAAATACCATATTCACATATCACACCTAATTATGAACACACAAATATGAAATTCAACCATATATGATTAAAAACCAATACTTTAATTAGAACTCACATTACTTAACATAAAAAATGGGTTTAAAAGTAGACATTATATTATGATTACAATTTTTATAGATTACTTTAAAATCAAAGAAAAAATGCCAATGATAAAATACTAAAAAATAAAATGTAAAATTAATTTGGAGCTAATATAAAAAGTTCGTACAATTTCTTACAATCTATACAATTAAAATATTGTTGTTTGTCTTTTTTCTATGTTGTTTATACCAATATTTTCCAAAATAGACTACCTTACTCCTTTCTTAATAACTAAGATTTTTTTTTCCCTACTCTAAATTCAACTAATTTTGCTATTTTCTGGGAAATTTTCACCAAATTTTCGATACCACAAAATTGGTAAGAAAAACACCAATGGTTCTTTCTGACAATATTATGGACATTGAATAAATCTCACGAATGAACTATTGTGTTGTGTCGTTTTTCTGTGGATGAATAAATTGGACTGACGTTTGTGAGGATTTTCTAGGGTTTCACGGCGGCCAGAAACCCTAAATCGCTAAGACTGGAATTCTGTGTGTTCGGGAGTTTTCTTGCACAGGATTGCCTTCGCCTTTTGTGCCTTCGCATTGTGTGCCGTTGCTGCAGTCTGGCGGAGTTTTATTTTCTGTAATTGTTCGGGAAACGAAGTCGCAGACACCGCGGCTCACAATGCCGAAGCAGATAAGTGAGATCAAGGACTTCTTGTTGACGGCGCGCAGGAAGGATGCGCGGTCAGTGAAGATCAAGCGAAGCAAGGATGTGGTGAAGTTCAAGGTGAGGTGCAAGAAGTACCTCTACACGTTGTGTGTGTTTGACACCGATAAGGCGGACAAGTTGAAACAGTCCTTGCCCCCTGGCCTCACTGTCCAAGACTTGTGATTCTACAACTGCCCGGCGCTGTGTCTCTCTCCTCTGTCGGTTGCTGTCAACAAAGGTGAATGAATAGCTGATATTAGCCCTGAGGGGAGAGTAGTTTCTTTTGCAGGCTGTTATATTCCACCATATTCTTCAGTATGCTTTGGGGGCTAGAAATATGGCATTCTGCTTCTTTTATGGCGAAGAAGACAATGAACATTTCAACACCTGAATGGCAGTACAGTTGGAAGATGATTTGAGATTGTATGGGGGAGCTTCTTTGGGAAGTGGCTCTCGGATTGAAAGGATTTGAACCATGAAAAGCATTCCCCGAGTAAGCGCTTCTGTGTTATCTTTTTCTTGTTATGGATTGTCCTGGGGGGTGGGGGTTTGTAGCGTTTGGTGTCTCCGGGGCCACTTTGACATGCTCAGGGTTCTGCTACATTTTCAAGCTTTGCTGCATCAGCCTCTATTGACCGATTGTATCGCGGGCACACTCCCATAGATTGTGCACACTTCCATAGATTCTGAATAAGGCACAAAAGTTTCTTGAGCAGGTTATGAGAATTTTTTTGGTTGGACTGAAACGAAATTCGTGTCAACTGTTTTAGGACATTTGAATTCTGACAGTCTCTAAGTTGCTATTGCACTTGTGCTGAGCTGTCGCCCTCTGTGGGTTATCTCTTTCCATTTCCTGTCTTTTCATGGTAGCTGCTCACTACCATTTCTCAAGTTTCTGTTGAAGTTCTCTAAATGTGCACATGACTTTCACTGTTATTCTCTTTTGTTTTTGTTTTTTTTCTCCTCTATCCTTTAGGGCTGGGTTTATGCTTTTCCCTGACTGCTGATGTGTCTCAGATCTAAAATTTTACTATATAGCCTTGTTGTTCGGTTGAACCTCAATTTCATTGAGGTTTGGCAATTATGGAGGAGTTCTCAGTAATTATGAAGATAGTCCTCTTTTTTAGCTCTAATTTGACCTCCCCTCTGTTTAGATTATTGTATTTAAGGTTGTGGAGCAAGTTTCTGCATGTTTTACTCACACAGATCTTATGTTTAGCTAAGTTCAAGTGAATCTCTGATTGTGGGACAAATTGTTGTTTGCATGATGTCAATGGATGGGAACTGGGATAGAGGAGGGAGCATGGGTGTCTGTCTTGGATTGTAAGGCCGATGCTTGTTTTCTTGTCAATCATGGGTGTCATTTCTTTGAAGGTAACCAAGAGAGACACCAACATTTGAGAGACCTGATTCAAATTGGATTTATCAAGAGAAGAAAATTTCTGTCTCTCTTGGTTTACGTTCAAAAGCCATTCCTTTGAGGGAATTAATAGTGTCATTGGATACTGTTGGAAATTCTCATGTTGCAGCTCTCATGTTTGGCCCTTGAAACTGAAGTAAATGGATTAGGGTCACATATCTATGGAGATGGAGTAGCTTATTCTATTTTTGTGAAAGAGCCTTGGGTTTTGGGAATTGTGTTGAAGAAGCCTCTGGTAAAGCTGGTAGAGGTTTGCACAAGAACAGGATGGGATGAACGAAACCAGCAATGATATGGTGCAGTTGGTGACATATATGCTAGTCTCAGAACCATGGCCACCATTGCCAATATGTGCCTGTGTTGTAGTTCTACAATTATTGACACAGGAGAGACTGATTAGAGCTGCTGTAGCTGAAGGTGATTTTACTGAATTACAATACCTCTCTTTTCAAACAGTTTGGGTGAATCTTTAGCTTGTAGCACACAAATCTGTAAGCAATTTTTGTTAATTTTTATTTGAATTGTTCATTGCATGTGTCATCCTGCCTTGATTTCTAGTTTTTTGTGTTGTGGCTTGTTGTGTAAGGCATGGAGCATGAACCTAGATAGATGCAACCTTGTTTCAGCTGAATTGGAGCAAATTTCTCATGTTGGTTCTTTTCAAATTAGTGTTATCATAATAAACAATGATTTCAAAGTCATAAGCCAAGGTTTTACACCCACTAATCTAATGTAATTCATAACCCATTAGCAAAAGACTGTAGGAGTGAGTACTTTTAGTTCAGTTCACTCTTACAAACAATTCAAGGCACCAATTTGAACAATCTTGTTGGTCACACATAGGGAAAGCCAATAAGACTATTATAACATTTAAGTGGCCAGTTTAGTGAAGAAAACTTCTGAAAACGATTAGGGCTCCCATTCTAACAATCTAATTGGCCACTTGCCTACACTTCTTTGTAGGCACAAGCCTATTCCTTTGACCTCGGCCATCTCCTTGCACAACTTGCTTCATGTCACTAGTGATGGGTTTAGGTCTTAGGTTATTTGATTTCTCCTCTCAGGGCTCCCCATTGTGTGGTTTGTGCTTTCAGGTGTTGTCTTTTGTTTGGACATCAACTTTTCTTTTTTGTTTCTTGCCATGTGTTTTTCCTTTATTTACTTACATCTATTTATGTATATGTTCTATACGAGTGTTGTGTATGTAAGTGTCAATAGTTGCATATATCACGTGGAAATCTCGTGTGTAAGTGTAAATCATTTGCACGTCCAAATTTTTTACAAATTTTTTACACTTACACTTATCATGTTGGAGTGTATATTTTCTACTTTACACTTACACCCCGTGTAAATGTTTTGGGCTGTGTGATTGTAAATACTAAAATTATTTGTAAAGTCACCCTGTCTTTGGGCCTCTTTTCATCCCCAAACCTTTGTTCCAGAGGTATCCATAAAGTAAGAAAATTTTAATTAAATTTGGGAGTGAAATGCTGAAAATCAGCATTTAATGCACAAGGTTCAAGACTAATTATAGTAGCTCACTCCCTTCTTTAGTTCCTGGGTGGGCCGCATGTCTTTTGGCCTTCCCTTTTGTTTTCCATGTGATGGTTTCGGCCATCTGGTTTTTTATTGGGTTTTTTTTATTATAGTAGCTTTACAAGTAAGAGCAGTGAAAATATATGCAACAATAGTGGAAGCGCTAAAGAAAAAAAAGAAAGATAGGGTGAAACTCAGTTTATTACAAAAATTGAGGTCCCCACACCCTTGAATGTCAATGTTTTTTTTTTTTTGGGAAGGTTTTTACTTTTTTGAATTTCACCCTGTTTAAGATCAAACTCAGGGCCCTAGTGTTGTTTTCATTACTTTATAGATAATTTTATTATAGACCTTTAATGACCAAACTTTCTTGCAAACTCATATGAATCTAGTTGTGGGTGTGTATTTTGATAGGATTTTTTTTTTGCAAGGGGCATTTAGCTGGCTTTAGCATCAAAAACATTATGAAATCTCCCTTCCTCAAATAAAAATCACATTTTTTAAAATGTTTTTTATAGGGAAAAGTTTTGTTTTTCTGTTGTAAATTCGACTAATTTTAATGAATTGTGGAAAATTTCCCCCAATTTTCGATGTTAAGTTTGATAAAAACCCCCTTTTACGGACGCTGGACAGGGTTAAATGGGCTGGAAAATTAGAAAGAAAAAAACGCTACAGTGGAATTAGGGTTTGGAGTACAGACAGCCCTAAAGCTGCGCACCAGCCAATACGCTTGCTGTTTGATAACCGTTGCACGAGCGCAATTCCGTTTTGACCTACGAGCTTTGTCGTTGGCGTGTGCTCGAGGGAGGAAGAAAGGCGCGCAGCGACAGATTTGCAGTCAGACCGATTGATAGACGGATTGATTGTGGATGGGTTTTTGCCTTCATTGGTGATGTTGCATTCGGTGGTACGAGCTTTGATTCTTGGACAGTGTTTTCATGATGGTTTAGAAGGCTTGTTGTTTGCTTTTGGTTGGTGCTGCTGGTGATGGCGGTGTGAGTGGAGGAGGAGAAGGAGGACATTGGGGAAGGAAGGGATTACGTTGTTGAATTCTGAAGGTGAGAAGTGGGAGGCAAGGATGATGGGCTTCGGTGGTGGTGGTGGTGTTGGGGGGCTGGCGCCTTTGCCTACCAGTGCCATCTATGTTTCCAACTTGCCTTCTGGTACTGATGAGAACTTGCTAGCTGATCATTTTGGAAAGATTGGCTTGCTCAAGGTAAGGAATTCTTTTTTTCTCCTTTTCCCCTCCCCTCCCCTCCATCTCTCCCTCTTGTTCCTCTTCTCCAACTGATTGGGCAATTATCTGGGTTCCAACTTTTTTGAGGTTTGATCTCCTCTGGTAATATTATTTCGCTGTGGGTTTGTGAGTGAATCCCCCACTGAACCCACCACGAAACAAATACCAGATTGTTTTGCTGCAGGTTTGTTTAGCAAATCTGGTGTTAGGTCGTTTGCTTGAGCTTATGCTCTGATCTTCAACACAAGGGACACTAAGGGGCATGTTTTTTAGGGTTGAACCTGGAGACCCTCGTACTACTTTTACTGCAGTTTTGGGAAATGCCTCACACTCTGCATTGATGGTGTAATAGATGCCGACAGTCGTCTGGTTGAATTTTCTTGCTCTGGTATGTCTAGCGATTTTGATGTGTATCAATGAAATAAGGAAAGTGGGTTGCATATTGTGAAAGCTATTGACTTGTGCAGTACAATGACAAGAAAAAGGAATGACCATCAGTGTGTGCTGAACAATTGTCACCTTTAGGGTTACAACCTTTTGCTTTGGAAGTTGGTCTCTTTTTATGAACTGGAAGGGAACTGATTTTGTTCCCTAATTCTTGCAATGGTCATAGCTCTACACCCTCCAATGAGCCAAGGGTTCAGCCTGAGGTCCATGGCAAATGACACTGACAGCAGTGCTTTCCCCTTCATAAAAACCAACGTGCACTACTATAAGGATGGCCCAGATGTATTCAAATGAATGCCGCAGATCACCTTACAACAAATCTCCCCCAACTTAGGGATATTCCATGTAATCTCCCCTGCCTCCAGTGGAATTATGAGAAATATCCAGGAGTGGGAAATTGTTGTTGGGGAGCTTCCCTAGACTACACTAAGATTTTCAGAGGTTTTTAGGTATCACTACATTGGGATAATTACAGTAGTTTTCTTCTTCAGTTTTGTGACCTACCAAGCATTTTTTAGGTTAGTAACAAAGTTTGCCATTTGTTTTTGCTCCAAGTTTCCATTGGGAGCCTGCAATGTTCTTGAGGCAAGAGTAAGTGTCATTAAACTTTTGGTTTCTTTGTTTTGCAGAGAGATAAGCGAACTAACCTTGCAAAGATATGGATCTACCGGGACAAGGTGACAAATCAACCAAAAGGAGATGCTACTGTCACATATGAAGACCCGCATGCTGCAGGTGCTGCAGTAGAGTGGTTCAACAACACAGACTTCCATGGCAATGTTATTAGTGTCTCCATTGCAGAAAGCAAGAAGGATGTTGCAGCTGTGATGCCAATAGAATCAGTTCTGCCCATGATTCATAATTCTATGCCAGGCCTTCCAGAATATGATCCTCAAGTGGTTGGGGAATATGGGGAGAATTATGGAGAAATGGGTGGAGAAGGTGGACCAGCTGGGTCAGCTGGTGCTGGGCGAGGGAGAGGGCAAGGGGATGGCAAACCATGGCAACAGGAGGGGGATTGGCCATGTCCAAATCCAAGGTCTGTGATGACTTTGGTGAGCAGTATCAGGCTATCTTGAAACCATTCAAATACTTTTCATGTCGGCAAAAGGCTTTGAAATTGCACAATATATACCCTTGATGCATTATTTTGAACAGAAGATGGCTGTGGACTCCTGTATTCAGGAGTTGTAAAAGATCATGGAGGAAGAAAGCAATGGAGTAGGCAGGTGTTGCTGGCTGTAGGGCTTGTATTACTGGGTTGAGCAGCTTCTTACTTCCATTTCACATCCTGGATCAGTTTCTTGAGTGCTGTGGTTGGTGTTCATGTATGCAGGAGAAGGCATCTTGAACTAGATTGACTTTTCCTCTTGTTTTTGGTCCTCATATGTGCATTTCGTGGATGCAGCTGTGCCAACATCAACTTTGCATTTAGAGGGGTTTGTAATCGGTGTGGCACAGCGCGTCCAGCTGGAAATGGGGGTGGTGGAGGTGGGCTGGGTGGTGGACGTGGACGGGGGCGTGGGCCTCCTGATGCTGGTAGCAAGGGGGGACGTGGCCCTGGCGGACCTCCTGGCCTTTTTGGCCCCAATGACTGGAATTGTCCAATGTAAGATCGGTTATCTTCTTGTTTTTCTAAATTGTAGTGTTTCAAACATTTGATATTGATGAATGTATGTGGCTTCACAAGCTTGCAATCCACTATGCTGTTGTCAGAAACAGTCACTTTCTTGAGGTCATCATCCTTGTAGCAGATATACTGGGTGATTCTACTGAGATGTTGACTACTATGAGTGTTGCATTGGAGGCTTCTGAGTGCTGTGCACTTAGTTCAGAGGAAAGGTGGTTTTGTCAGGTGTGGCAACATAAACTGGGCAAAGCGTTCAAAATGCAACATCTGCAACACTTCCCGACCTGGTCTCAATGAAGGCGGTGCAAGGTATATAACAATCTCTTTGTAATTGTTGTGAAAGGGACAAGTTGATTCCAACTTTAGCCAAACACTGATATGGATGCCACAATGAATGCAAGTCTCTGGAAAACATACTGAAGGTGCAAAAAAGAGCATAGTATTGTTTTGTCCTGCTTCTCAAACACAAAGGGAAATAAGTATCCTTGTGCTCCGTGTTACTAGTTGTCATTTATCTGGGGCCTCCAGAATGCCAATCTGTCCCATTGAGTGCAGAATTTGTGAGGATATCTTGAGATTGCTGTTACTTCATCTCTAGATTTAAATGAGATTGTGCATTGAGATGGATCCTTGGTTGCAGTTGCAAGTCATGTATGTCAGTATCTCTTGTTAAGATGTGGGCACTTGTGTGGTTGCAGAGAGGGTCGAGCAGGAGGTTACAAAGAATTTGATGAGGCTGAGATTGAGGAGACCAAGCGCAGGCGGAAGGAACTAGAAGAGGTTGGTGGGCTGTCTTACCAAATTCATGCTACAATCTTTCAACATAAACTCTGGCCTATGGATTGTTATGAGGATTGTTCTGGTGGATCTGAATCCTGCTTCAGCTTGTTTGGTCATCATGTATGGTTATTGAGCTCAAATGTACTGTAGTGCTCAGATGTAAGACTTATGGTCCTTAAATTCTGGTTTGAACTGGCAAGATTGGTCTGTGAAATTTATTTTACATGTGCCAGGATGATGGGGAAATGTATGACGAATTTGGTGTTCTCAAAAAGAAGTTCCGGACAAAGGCCAAGCAAGGTGAAGCCCAGGTGCAAGCAGGTCAACCAACCACTGGTGGAGCTGGGAAAGCTGGGTGGGACAAGGAGGAATTGGGGGTGGTTGAGGGGCAGACCAAAGAAAAAAGTAAGGAGCGCAGTAGTCATCGAGATGATAATGGGCGTGATCAATCTTCAGGGAGAAGGAGTGACCAGGACCCAGAAGGAGGTTGGAATGGACATCGGTCTTCAAGAGATGACATCAGGGACAGTGATTATGAGCGAGATAGAGGAGATAGAGGACGTGGGAGAGATGACAGGGAGAGTGACCGAGACATGTACCGCAACAAGGACCAAGATTGGGACAGAGACAGGGATCGAGAACGTAGCCGGGAGCAAGACCGTGACCGGGGTCGTGGTGGCAAGGATCGAGACCGGGATAGGGAGTATAAGGATCGGGAGTGGCCAAGGGAACGAGAACGTGTACGAGAGCGTGACAGATTCTTGGATTAGTAGTAATCATCTTACCTCACTCTCTTTGTCCATTCTTTGCTTTTCAGTCTTCCCTCTAGGTTGGGGTAACAGGATGCTTTTCCCGTCTTCTGTTTGGTTTACAAGTTCAGTTAAGTATGGGAACCTCACCTTCTCTGAGGTTAAGGTGAAATGCTTTGCGTGTGGAAGTTAGAGTTCCAACCGCTCTAGAGAGAGCAGTTTAATGGGCAAACTTACAAATTAGAGTACTTGAACTACCAGCTGCTTCTGACCAACTTAGCAAAAGTAGTTGTTCAGAAGAGCTAGATGTGCAGAGCTAAAAAATGGGGAGTGTTTCATTGTGACTTCAAATGACAGTCTAACACAGTTTTGCCCAAGACACTGAATGAGAGTCTTCACAGGAGAGTTGCTGGGTCGATGATTTGAGATGAGAGAGGGACCACAATGGTTCCTAATGCCAGTTTTGAGAGTCTAAGGGAAAGTTAAAAATGAAACTGTCAAATGCATAGGTGGGCACACTTTTTAAAGATCTGGGCCAGGGAGTTCTAATGAATGTCTGGTATTTGGGGCCTACATTGGTAACTTGAGCTCTCAATTATTCTTACGGATATTGTTTCATGAACATGTTCACTTCTATCTTGCATCGGAAAAGTTTCTAGAGTCCATGTCAAAGTTGGAAGTGTTTGTGAGTTCTGCATTGGATGCATGTGACACTTTGCTGTCTACCCATAGTAGTAGGATCCACAAGACAACAAAAACAAAAAATGTAGAGTTAGGGGGTTGAGACTCTCATCACCCATACCTTGCTGCTTTCTTATTTGGTTTTGAGATGTATCACTTGGTGGGCTAAAAACCTGTGCGAGTTGCAAAAATAATCAGCTATGCAAGAATACTTGCAGATAGCCCTACTGGCTTTAAAAAAAATTCTGGTTCATCCTTTGCCTGGGAGTTGAACGACCAAGCTGACCAGGAGGAAGGCATGGGAACCCCCTGCATTTCAAGACAAGATGGTTCTGAAAGTTTTGTTTCATGCACCATCCACTTGTAGTAGGACCTTGTTTGTAAAGCAATTGGGCCTTCAACTGGCCATTTGATTGTGTCCCTGAATCCATGTAGTAAATGTTGTAAAGCTTCACTTCACGACATCGCTTATGTATGCTGACTTTGTGAGTATTTCTTCAGCTTTAGCTTTTAGAAATAAGGGCGAGAGAGGCACTCCTGTAATGACACTTGGTTGGCAGACTCCAGCATCGTTTCAACTGATCAACACTAGAATCACAATTTTCATTTCAACTAATTCCCCACTAATTGAAAAGTGGCTGCTACCAACTACTAGAGGATGTACTCCCAACTGGAAATTATACTATGTATGAACACAAGGATGCAAAGTCATGTTTCAAATTGACGTTTATTCATCCTCATGTTTGTGCTATAATAATCTTGAAATGTACACTTCGATATACAATGTGCTCTTGTTCATTTGGTAGTGTTTGTGTGTGGTTGAGATCATGTTAATACATATCATGTTGAAATTCATAACAATATTGTACTTATTGTAATTTTCATGGCATGACATAAAAAGACATTGAACAAAAGGGGATGTCATGTTCGAACTTGAAAAAAATTATTTGACTATTATAAAATATGACTTGGAATAAATGTGCTTGTGAAAATGATGAAGAGTCTAAAGTCAATTGAAGGCTAGAGGCATTTGATCATGTTAATGCTTATCATTATTTCAATACGTGCAAGAGCATGAGAGCAAGCTTTGAAGCTTGGTTGCAAACTTGGGGGTGGTAGGCTCATGAAGACTTGAAGATTTGTAAAGAATAGATCTTCACAGCGAAGCTAAAAAAGAAAGTGCACTAGGTGTAGCACAAGGGGTAGAATGAGAACCATAAGCATTAAGTTACAACGATCAAATTTGATTTTCTACTCAATTTGAAAAAGCATGGCATGCAAAGAAAGAGTCCTTAAAGATTGTGGATATAAAAATGATAAACCATATCCTTCCACTATCATCTACTTATTACACATTTGCTGAGGACACGTGCCATGATGTCATGATGTTTGATTACCTATATGGTATCAAGTTTATTGAAAACTTGCCAATCATCAATAAAAAGGGGATAAAGAAAACACCAAATGAATAATCTTACAAAGAGGGTGAATTGTTAAAGGAATGAAAACAAATCAAGTACTTGAATCCCCAGTCATGAGAAACAAATCAGATAAGGAGAGGGGAAAGGGGAGGAACACTTGAAGGAACACCTAGGAACCCTAAACTTAAAAAAACCCTCATTTACAATAATAGAACATCTTGAAATAAAAGTTACTAGTGGGTAACCCGTGGCTACACCACTCCAGCCACGCCGAACGCTTTGTGCTTTCATGTTTGGATTTGTAGCCAGGTTTGGCTAAATCTTCCTTCAGAGAATTGCCCACTTTTTCCACATCTTCCTACAGATGATGGCCATTTTGGCTACAAACAAAAACAGGTCAGGCACGTCAACTCGGGGCATACATACACGCGCTT
>Ga0209208_10011495_pt1 | contig 11329 bp, 8 predicted proteins | sample S1TSphfallax_3_FD_187694 | JGI IMG/M metagenome (GOLD analysis project Ga0209208, IMG submission 187694) | Host-associated microbial communities from peat moss isolated from Minnesota, USA - S1T2_Fd - Sphagnum fallax MG (SPAdes) (version 2) | ecosystem: Host-associated > Plants > Peat moss >...
TTTTTTTTAAATCATGAAAACCGAATGGGTTTTCTCAAAGAATTCAAATCTAGTTCTCAAGCAATATAGGGATTAAGTAGTGTATAGGGTTATAGTTGGCAAGGCCATTAGTTTATATTAAGGTGTCGTTAACATAGGTTAGAAATTAAGTTAAAGCATAAAGCTTTGAGCAATTTGTCCTCACAACACCCACCCACCAAAATAAAAAGCCTCACGATTTCTTTTTTTTTCATTTTGTGAATGTTTATTTTTCCATGAATGTTTTGTGTTTTCAAGAATGTTCTTCACCATCACCGAGTGCAGTCACACAAACATGAGCCATAGCAAGTGTAATGCTTCTTTAATTTTTCACAATTTTCACATTAAGAAGTGACGTTTAATTTGTTGTTGCAAGTATAAGACTTTTTTATATTGTAAGGTTCCTAATACATCATTAAAACATGTGAATTAATTTGAAAATATCCAATGATTTTATTTTTTCAAAAACACTCATTAAACATTATAATGGTTGATTTTAAACACAAAAATGATTTGTAAATGGGGTTTAAGACTTTTGAAAATGAAATATTTTTTGAAATCTTATCCATAAACCTTGACATAATATTTTTTTTAATTAACAATTTATTTTTTAATTGAAAACTTTTGTGAAAATATTAATAAATATATACCCCCAAAAGCAATCCCCTAAGTAGGCACGTGTGGTTCATGTTATCCCATTTGCACCTGAAAGAACTTGTTTTGGGCATGCATTTTTAAAATCATGTCAATATGTTACAACAAATCAAAAAGTTTGCAAAGGTTTTAAGTATGTATATATTAGTGTTGGGTGGTTCTTATTAAGACGTTCAATTCTTAGATTGATTTTCACATGGAGAATCAACTAGTATCACCAAAAGTGATACTGGTATAAAAACCAAACTGACAATTTTCACTTGACTAAAAACCATTAGCATTTTTGTTAAAAACTAGGTTGGTTTTATGAAAAAACCAACACCTTGTTATCATGTTAAACTAGTGTTCATAGTTAATAGGTTGATTAAGTTAAGGTTTAGGGTTTATGTTAAACAACAATGCCCATTGTATAAAACCCCACATGGGTTTTGCATTTTTAATCAAATGTAGTCTCAATATTACTCCTTTTTTTTTATTCACGTTGCTCATGTTTGTTCTTTGTTTTGTTCCTTATTTAACTCCTTTGCATTACTCGTTGTTTAGTTTATGTGTGTTGCTCTTGTTTGCTCCTTTGTTGGTTCACATTGTTGGTTCATCATTGGCATTGCTAGTTCTTTGTGCTAATGGTTCGTCATTGGTGTTACTAGTTTGCTAGTGTTGTTGTTCACCTCTAGTGTTGATGGCTTGCAAGTGTTGTTAATTTGTCGTTGGTCTTACGATTCACTAATGTTGCTAGTTTGTATTCAGTGTTGTTATTTGTCGCCAAAATTGTTGTTCATTGCTAGTGTTATTATTTGTCATTGGTGTTGTTGATTTGTCGTGTTGGTGATGGTGTTACTGGTTCTCAAGTACCCACATGAGTCCCCCTATTGTTCTTTTGCGTGTTAATTGTTAATTGTTATATTCCCATTTTTTTAAAAATATTACCCCCATTGCCATTGAATGGCAAACCAATGGTCTTTCACATTGTTTTATGTTTTCGTTAGTGCCAAGTGCCCACCATTGCCATTTACCACCCCTCTCATGTTATTGGTAGTTCGTCATGTTGTTGGTGTTGTTGGTTCGTTGTGTTTTTATGCTATGGTGAAGTACTACCCCCTACCAATGCCTTGTGGAGGTGGTGGAACTCTTTTAAAATCAAAAAAGAAATGCAAAAAAAATTTAACATTTGCATATGTTTCCAATCAAAATTGAATAGAATGTTAAATAATTTGTAATTATTTTTGTAGATGCTTGCATTTTAAATTATTTTGCAAGGCAGGTATTTGGTCTTTTGGTTCATCATACATATGTTTGGATTTTTTTTTCATTTCAAAGGTGTATTCTCTTATGAAAATTACAAATGGTTTAATCTTTTAAAAATGAAAATATGATAAGTGGAAATATTTGTGAAATGTTTATGAATGATGTAATGGAAGAAAAATATGAAATAAACTTTAGTCTTCAAATTGAAATTAGTCAAAATCTAGAAAAATGAAAAAATATATTAAAAAGTTACATGCCCAAATAACATTGTGGAAGTCACATGGTAAAAATATTTTATGTTGGGATTTTTTTGTGTCAATGATAATGAGGATGTTGATGTGAAATGCCCACAAACTAGAGATGCATTACTACAAACCATTCTATTATTGCAAAGTTGTTTATCAAATACATATAATTGTGAAATTGTCAATTTTTTGCTACCAAATAACCTTTCCAAAAGGACCATATGTAGCAAAAAATCTTTCTTGAAAATATGGGCTTGTTGAGTATAAAAAATCATTTGCCCATGCAATTTGTTGAAAGTCTTTGGATGAAGTGCTTATGTTTGCATTTGTGTCCAAGATTGGTCTTTCCTTTAGAAGATAGTTTTCATAAGAAATGTTCCCTAAATTAGTGGGAAAAACTAAATAATTGTATGTAATACTAGCATTTGCATAATGTGATTTTGCAACATCAAGTTTCAATCTTTGGATGTCAAAAGGAATGCATACATATTTGCCTTTGTGATAATTTTTTAGGAATTGATTAGTAGCCAAAACATGTTACATTTTGAAAGACTTTGGCCAAAAACTTGATTGAAATACTAGAAAAGTATAACTTGAGAAAAAAAAAATTGTTTGTGTGAAAAATGAGGAGTCTAACTTGAACACCATGACTTGTACATTAAAAATAATTATAAGTTGTGACATTTTGGGTTTGGAGGAAAGTTATCAAAGCATTTGCTTTGGGCATGCATTTTCCAAGGCTTGTCAATATGCTACAACAAATGAAAAAGTTTGTAAAGACTTGACATATGTTTCTATTAAGACTACATAAAGAGAATCACATAAATGTATAACTTGGCCAAAAAAATTAGGGAAAGGTTAACAAGAATGAACTAGAACATGTGTTGAATATGGGTTAGCCCCAATGAAATTGAACACACTAATGAAAACAAGGCAACCTTTTTATTTGATGTATTGTTGTAATGACAAATATCTATGTTGTAATTTTTTATAATTAGTTTCAATTAGTGGGAAGCTCTAACAAATTGTTTTTTCTTTTGCAAATTTGCAAACAATTTTTTTTTTTCAGGAGGCATTGCATTTTCAAAAAATAATTGTCCTCTATTATAATAGACAAATTATTGTTAGGATGATTGCACGAATGCCTCCTCCTTTGACATGGCATATCTCTCAAATCATTGTTGATGTCTTCTCCCCTATTGTGTCTATATGTGTTTTTAATCAATCTAAAGGTCATTGGCTATTGAGATTCTTTAAATTTTACCATTTCCATTTGTTTGAAATTGATAAAAGAAATTGGACATTTAATTTCTTTTGATAATGTTATGGAAATATGAGTCTATTGTTGCTCTTGAGTTAGGTTTTTTGTCCTCTAACATCAAAAAAATATTTTGTGGTGTTTTAGATTTTTTTTCTTTTTTTTCTTGAAAAAATAGGAAGAAAATAAAGCTCATAACATCATGTTTTCTTTGATGTTAAATCCTAGGTTTTAAAAAACTTATGTTTAGTGTCTTCATTCAATAAAACAATGTCAATATTAAAGAATATGATAGAAAAACCTTGTATCCCATGATGTTAAAATGTTACAATCATTTGCATCCTTTGTCTGAAAATGTCAATGTCAACTAAAGTGTTTATTGATATTATAGTTTAAACATTTTTAAAATGACAACAAGTGCAAATGAACTAACAAAGGAGTTTATCAATAGGGACTTTGATTCTCAAGAAGTTTCAAGTGGATGCACGACATATCAAATGTCATTTTCAATGTTGGCAGAAGCATGAATCAATGTTTCTTGTAATTAGATTCCTAGCCCATCAAATCTTAGGCATTGTTAGTTCACAAATTGAAATTGAAAGCATTTTTTATTGGTAGGAATACTTATTAATATTAGGAGATGTTGTTTGTAATCATATAATTTAAATAAATATTTTTTTGTGAACAAAATTTGGCCTAGTGATCTTAGGATTAGTTGTTACAAACCATTTTATAATTTAGTGGAGCTAATTGAAATCAATGCAAAGATAGAGGATTTAGAGGAATTTGTAAGAACATTTGAAAGGGATGACATTTTGAAAATATAGGTTATTATAGGTGTAACATTTTATTCGTTCTTTAACCAAACTTGTTTTTATTTCTTTTTTTTAATTAATTTATTTCTAAAAGTGAATATAAATTTGAAATTTGGATTGTGAAAACTAAATATGAAAATCAACTATTATCACATTTGTGAAAACTACCTAATTTGAGAACTAGCTTGGTTTTGAAATTTTTAATTTGATACCCTGGTCAATTATTTTATATTTAAATTTATTTTTTTAACGAACTAAGTTAATTCTTTGAAGTGTTGGGGGAAGAACTAGAACTGACGGTTCTTTTTTAAAAAAGGAGAGAATTGCCCAACACTGATATATATCAAGGTTGCACAAAGGAATTTGCAAAAGTGTTTCACATGGCCCAAAAAATCAAGAAAAACCGTACAAAAGTGAAATAAGACATGTGTAAATTTTGGTCTACCCCCAAGGAAGTTGAATACCCTAATGAAAATAAAGAATTTTTTATTTTTATTACAAAACATTTAATTTTTATTTTCTATTGAAATTTTTGCACCAAATATAATCTAACTTATTATTTTACCTTTGCAAATTTATTAATAAAATTGTCCCTTTAAAGGAAGCTTTACAATTCAAGGAAATTATTATGCTCTATTATAGAATAATGTGAGGATGCCTCCAAAAATGCCACCTCCATTGACATGACACATTACCTAGATTATTGCTGAATGCCTTGGCCATGAAACCTTTTCTTCTTGGAACTAATATTAAAGTACATTCAAATTAGGTTTTGCTTAGGTTTGGCCTTAGTTAGCCTAGGTTTAAGCTAAGTTTAGCTTAAATTTGATGTGTAAATTTAGTTTAGGTTGAACATTTAAATGTAATTTAGGTTTAGTTTATAAGTTTAAATTATAACTTTAACCTTCCGGTTCAACTTATGTTTAAACTAGATTTAATCTTTACATTAAACTTAAGTTTAGCCTAGGTTGAGCTTTTAAATTTAGCCTAAGTTTAACCTTTAGGTATGGTTTAGGTTTTAAGTTTAAATCAAATTTAAGCTAGGTTAGTTGGGTTTAGCCTAGGTATAACCTTAGGTTTAGCTTAAATTTAGGCTAAGTTTCACCTTTAGGTATAGCCTTTAAGTTTAACCTAAGTTTAGTCTAGGTTACCTATGTTTATTTTAATTTAACTAAATTTAATCTTTAGGTTTTATTTAAATTTAGTATGTGTTTAATTGTGTTTAATTAAGTTTAGCTTGTAGGCTTAATTTATGTTTAACTTAATTTTAACTTATGTTTAATATGTAGATTTAAATTTTGAGGTTTAACCTTTAGGTTTAGTTTTTAAGTTTAATCTTTAGGTTTAACTTTTAGAATTAAGTTAAGTTTAGCATAGGTTTAGCCTATAAATTTAACTTTTAAGTTTACCTTAGGTTTAACCTTTGTTTAACTTTTGAATTTAGCCTTTAACCTTAGCCTTTAAGTTTAGCTTAGGTTTAACTTCTAGGTTTAACTTAAATAACCTTAGGTTATGTTATCTATTAATTTATAATAACATGGGAAGGCTTTAGTTAGCCTAAGTTAACTTAGGCTAGACTTGGTGGGTGGCCCAAACTAGGTTTTCATTTAAACTATCACTTCTATTACCCCAAGGTTTAGTGAAAAACAATCCCCTAGATTTATGATTATATTACACCACCCCCTAGGATATAATCAAGCCCTGAAACCAAGAACTCTATTTTTTTTCGCTTAAAAACAAACAAACCCCACAAAATCACAAACCAAAAAACATGGATTTAAATCAATGGTATGGTCAAAAAATCTTCCAAAAACAAAATCCATTTTTCATTTTTTGTAATTCCATCATGATTTCTTATTTTTCTCAAAAATCACAACCGCATATTTGTCTTTGAAAATCCCATAAACAATGAACAAAAAACAACAAAATTTGGCACAATATCCTAAAACACAAAATCCCAACCAAGTATTTGAACAAAAGATTCACAACATGGTGAAGACAAAAAACCACCCAAAACTTAAACTTAAAATTTCAACCAAAATGTTGAAAGTTAAATCCTCGGCATGGTCACCAAATGAAAATAGGCCCAAACAAGGGGGCTACACAATTAAACTAGTACAATTGTTTTACAACTATTTGAAAACACACTTAAAGAATAATTCTTCAAAGAGATAATAATAAATACTCCTAAGTGATAATTCTACTTTATAGTAGAACTACCTTGTAAGGTTAAAAGAATATGACCACCTATAGGAATACAAAAAAAGACAAAATAAATAAACAAATGAAAATGGTACTAGGGGTAATAATTTTGCCTACCTTTCAAATTTGCCCCCCTAAATTAGCTCTTATTAATAGGGCAACCGCTTAGTGAATTGCCCCTCCTAGAAGACTAAGTTGTTGACTTTTTACTTACCCCTTTATAAGGGCTATCTAAACTATTGAATTTCAAGAACATACAATCCATAGTTAACATGTATGTACCTACAAATCCACAATAGATACAAATGTTTAATGGTATGGCATGTTTTCATTGTTGCTTCATTAAGCTTTGTGTTCATCATGGCCCCCATCACTAAATTCATGAGGAAGACAAAACCATTTTTGTGAACCACAAAATGTCAATAAAAATGGGAATTAATCAAATAAAAGTAAATAGAAGCACCAATTTTGTTATTCCAAACATGTAGGTAGAGTTCCAAGCTTATGCATATGCATTGTTACTAACAATATAGTTGTAATATTGGCTTAAAACCTAACATGAAAACATAATCAACCTATTGTTAAAGCCTCATATTTTGTAAAAGAAATGTTGAGAAACATTGCAATGTCAAATGTTTATGTAAATAATTGGAGGTGGAGTGTGGTCAAAATGAAGACATCTTATGATATTAGATTTCTTGCACTAATTTAAATAATCTACCAAAGAAAGAGAATCTATTAGTTTCAAAATAGAAGTGAAGTAGATAAGGGAGAACAAGTAAATTTGGTAGAAATAATGTTTATGCATTTGGTCAAGGAATTGGATAGACGGATTAAGTCTTAGGTTAAGATGTTGGAAGGGAAAGATAAGGTGGATGCCAAGGCATGTGCAACTTTGCATTTGTCATAGAAGTTTCGATGTAGGAATAATTCCTTGAAAAAAACTAAAAAAACCATAGTAAGGTGCAGGTACACACAAAGGAGCCAACCAAATTACTTTACAAAAGGACTATGAGTCATTTTTTGTCCTTTTTCATTTTTTCATATGAAATAATTTTTGAATGAAACCTTTTTCAACTTGTTATTAAAAATACATATAGTTGTTGTAATAGATCACATGTTTTTGTGTTAATCATTGTAGAATAAATATGAAAATTTCGAAGTGTGTAGATTTTGTTGGGTTTTGCATTTCATCTTGAAAATTTATCATAATTTTGAATCATACCAAAATATGTTAACTACCTTTTTTTTTGTTTATTTTATCATAAAATACAACTTTGTTTTCTATGTCATGCACATTACACGCTGTTTACATGTGGTAAAAGATTTTTGAAAATTTGAAAAATTCTTTGAATTCCTAAAAATCTCAAATTCCATATCTTTTAAATTATGAGTGTTTTTTGAATGTGGGTAGTAGGTTGCTACCATCAAAATTATGTTATTACAATAGTCCTTTGTAAAATTAACCACAATCTAACACATCACCTATTCAAATTCAAATATCATTTGCTAAAATAAAATCCCATAATTTATTTTAATGAGTTTTTAATTTGAATTCCTCAACATTCATATTAATCACTTAACACAATTTGGAATGATTAACATAACTTTAAAATGTCAAGAAAAGAACATATGTAAAAAAATTCACAAATTTCACCATTATTCAACATGGTTTTTGGCTCCTAGATGCATATTCGCAGTTAGCCAAGATTTGCATTTAGACCATAGTACACACAACAAAATTTTGATCAACAATGAAGTTGAGGGAAAAACTTCAAAAGAACAAAAGACCCATAAAGTTAACCAATTTGTCGCTTAAAAAATAACCACTAAAAGAAAGGAGGAGACAACAAATTGTACACAATGGTTTACAATTTAATATAATGTTGTGGAAGAAACTTAGGTGGTACAATCTACAATAAGAAGAAGACAACCATGAAAGGAGCTATAAAATAATCCCCACAACCAATTATTCATTTCATCAAGACCCAACCATGACCACCATGGGAACAAAGAAAGATATAAAATCACCACCATAGTGAGCATGAACAACATAGAGGGCAAAAATGTAGGCCAAATGTGAGCATTCAAGATTTACAATTCCTAAAGAACAATTATTGCTTCTTGAACCATAAGAAACAACAAAACCATAAGTTTAGGTGGATCTTGAACATGCAACAACATTTGTACAAAAGGATAGATCATGATCTTCTACAAGATTTTATGACCTACAAAAACTTTTGTCAATTATGTGGAGATAGTTCTGTGGAACATATTCTAAGATTTCACACACCACAAATGGGAAATACTTTTGGTAGGAAGGTAGAGCAACATAAAAAAGTTGTTAATATGTTCTAATAGATGGTGTAATATAACCAACAAATGAATGTGGTGTTGTTGCAAATGTTGGGCTTAAAGTTACAATAAAAGCAAGTGGAGGAAGATAAGTGGTAGATGCTACATCAACTACAAGTTGCAACTTAGGAGGTGAGTCAATTTAAACAACAATTAATAGTTTAGGAAAACTGAAAGAAGCAAAAACTTAGAGACAAAATGAAATAAATCAACAAAATGCATATGTATTTCTTCGATGACCATTAGAAGACAATCAATATGGAGTTGTAAATAAAGGCATTGTTAGAGAATATCAAGGTGGAGAGGGATGAAGTTCAAAACAAGATAATGACAAATATTAGGCCTTGAAGAAGGAAGTAGATAAAACAATAACACAATGTTCAATTTTAACTAGGGATAACACAATATTAGAATCAACTATGTTGGATCAAAAGAAACAAATACAATAATTGGAATTGGAATTGGAGCAAATAGAACATGAATGAAACCCAATGGAAGATTGATCAAATACATGCAACATATGATTGATCAATGTAGGCAATCCATAATGATACATGCATATTACAAATGCCATGGACAACAAATTAGAAATTTTAAATAAGGTTTTAGAAAGATCTTCAAAAAATATGATTAATTTTTATAGAAGTTTATGAAAAGACCCATGAAGAATATGCTTGAAAGTTTCTATGAGTTTTTAGAAAAAATTCATTAAAAAATATGTTTAAAATCTTCAAAAAATGTAAAATAAATAGAAGCTTATGAAAAAGAATTTAAATAATTGATAAATGTTTTTAGAAGATGAAACTTCTTTTGAAAGAACAGTTGGCAAAATATTTTTGAATACATGGTTGTCAAAATCTTCTAAAACATGTGATTGTTGTAAGTTTTCAAAATATTATTTAGTATAAACTTATAGAAGGTTTAGTTGGTGGAATTTTTCAAAAGTTAATGATCTTCTAAAAGATTCCATTACATAGTATATTACATCACAAACTTCAAATATCGCAAAATTTCAATAGATTCCATGGGAAAGTCATAAAAAATATGTCCATGCAAAATTTGTGGGCTTCAAAGTGTAAAAATGGCACAATTTTTTTAATTATATATATATATATATATTGAAAACTTGTTATATAAATGACATGTCTTCTCTATTTATGTGAAGTACATACAATTTACATTTAAACTAAATTCAAGCAATTATGATGATGTAATTTTGCATAAAGCTATGTAATTTTTGTAGAACCTATGAAAATCAAATTTCACACATAATTTGTATGAACCTATAAAGCATAATAAGTTTGTGATGTAAAAAGAGGTCAAGAAAACACCATCCCTTAATTTCACCAACGCAAGTTGTGGCCTTTGTACTTTTAATTCATTTCATATTTAACCTACATCATGCCTTGTTCAAGCAATAAAACCATTTAATTTTTATTTATTGTCAAGTTCATTGTTTTTTTAATTTTTAAAGTTTACTCCAAGTTATGTTTTTGTCTTGTCCTTGACAACATGTGATTATAGGGGGGAAAAAACATTATAATCATATTGTTTAGGAAACAAACTACATGAATATTATGAACTAAAGATGAATTACACCATACTTCAAATGTCAAAGCAAAAAACAATGGAATTATAGGAAACAAAGGTGGATAAATGGTGGAATAGCCTTATGTTTTGAATTATGTTTTAGGAAGGAAGATTTTAAATGTTTTCCTCACTTGTTATGTTGTTTTGGTACATTGTACATCATGGAGACCAAAACTTTGGTAAAATTTTAGGAGATGTATGTGAATTTTGGAATGAGAAGAAAAAAAAATTTGAAATTTTTGTTTTTGCACGTTTGTTGACTGTGTATGTGTAGAATTAGTTTATAGAAATATAAAATTCAAGTTATTTATGTAATTTGTTTCAATTTTGTAAAATGTATTTGTTGAAAGTACAATTTAATTTGTAACTATAGTTTGGTATTATTTTCAAAATAAGAATTAATACTTACCATAATGTTATTTCCATTCATCACGGTTACGTAGAAAAATGAGAGCCTTCTACACTTATGATTAATGTTGGGTAGTTCTTGAATCATCACATGTAATTCTTGACCTGAATTTCACAATGAGAACCAATTGACACCATTACATGTGAAAATTGGAGTAAAAACTAACCTCATGTTCTCACATGAATCCGAAATGGTCATGCAAATTGATTTTTTTTTTTCCCTTTTTTTTTTGAAAAACCAGATAGGTTCTTTCATAGAACCTACATTTGATTTTCAAGGTCATATTTGATTTTAAGGTTCTTAAATAGCAATTGCCAACTAGGGAGGTGGAGGTGTTGTTTTGGGTTAAGGTTAGGGGGAAAATTATAAAAGAAGCATGGGCTTTATTTTTCTTTTATGTGTTAACTTTATTTTCTTGGTTTTGTTTTTCTTGTGTTGTTATTCTTGCACTATTATTTTCACATTGGTTGTGTTTTTTTTTTTTTTTTTTTTTTTTTTTTTTTTTTTTTTTTTTTTTTTTTTTTTTTTTTTTTTTTTT
>Ga0209208_10011497_pt1 | contig 11328 bp, 14 predicted proteins | sample S1TSphfallax_3_FD_187694 | JGI IMG/M metagenome (GOLD analysis project Ga0209208, IMG submission 187694) | Host-associated microbial communities from peat moss isolated from Minnesota, USA - S1T2_Fd - Sphagnum fallax MG (SPAdes) (version 2) | ecosystem: Host-associated > Plants > Peat moss >...
AGATGCAAGGTCATGAAATGGCGATTAAAAAGTGGTTCGATCACCATTGGACTTTTGTATTGTTGGTGACCAAAACAAGTTTGGTCGCCATTAGTCGATCACCTTTAGTTGCCAAATGGACAATTAGCTAGTTGGTAATAAAAAAAAATTGATTACCTTCAAACTTGAAGAATGGCAACTAAATTTTTTTGGTCGTCAACAACTGTCCACACATCTAATTGGTGATTGTAAAAAATTTGGTTGCCATTCGATAACCTTGCAATAACCACGTGTGGTTGGTACATGGGAATGTTGTTGGATGGCAATTGAATTTTTTCGGTCATAAATTTTTTGGGTGCCCCTAGTTTTGGGGTACCCTTAATTTAACTTGTATAAGTTCAAATTCTAATTTTTCCTCCCTTTCTTTTCAACGTGTATGGCTCGAGTTGTTTTGGATAATTGGTGTGCAACACTTTAAAGGAAGGGGGGGGAGGGGAGTCCATAGACATTTTTTGTTATTTTTTTAATTCCAACTTTTTTTGGCAAAATGAAATATGATAAATAATCAAGTTGACGAGATAATTGAGCAAGCTACTGATTATGATGACCACACCATTGTGACTTGGGTTTATGAAAGGTAGTTGTCATATATTTCCCAGGCCAAGAAGGCCAATATCATGTAGATATTTCTCAATTACAAGAAGACTTATTGTACAATGACATACCATTGACATTATATGTCAAAACTAAAAATGTAATGGACAATGAGAATGTGTTCAAAGCTTGGGATCACAATGGCACCAATGTCAAATATCTTCCATGCACATTCAAGGAGTCTATGTCTTGGATGTCTCCAATTTGCTTGAGGACTTGTTGTATGAGGACATTTCAATAGAGTTTCATGTTTATGACGCATAGGACTATTTTGAGACAATATAACATTTGTTAATTTTTAGTTGAATTCATAAATAAAAAAGGAACAAATGTCTTTGCCACTTGAAGATCTATCTAGAAACTCATGGAAATACCATTTTGATAATGTATTATCAAGGTTTCATCTTTTGATAGATATTGCAAATGATTCAATTTGAATAAAAAAAATTCTCTTTTTGTAATTTTTCATTCTTCTTTTATTACAATAATTATATTTTAATGTTTTTTTCTTTTTGCCCTATGGATCATTTTGAGTGCCCTTGGAATTGATTTTTTAAATTTGAATTATGGATATGAAATTATTTTATATGAAATACACCAATTTTGAAAAAAGGTCCAAAACCAATAGTTGGGAGAAAATATGTTTATGCAACCTTGTGGATTTGCATATAATGTTCAACCTATGTGTAAAAATTGCAAAATGCCAAATGCCTATGATTGTGAAACCCTTATGATTCTTGACCCATGAAGATGACTAATGGTAGAATTTGGATGTTGGGTCGAGGCTCATGGTGATCACTATCATTTGGGGCCTCAATTGCTTCATTAGGAATGTTGGTGTCATTATCATCATTGTGCCCTTCTTTTACTTTTGAAATGTTTGTCCCACACAAGGTTATGATGATATTTCAACCTGAATGTTTTGTCACAATTTGTTTAGTGGGGCATTGTCTTTCAATATCCAAAATTCCATCATATGTGTGTGGTCGTTCATAATTATGTTCACCTATAAAAGCAATTGTTGTTTGAACAGTAGGCCTCTTCCTTCGAGTAACTCGACGTGTGAACGAGTCTTCAATAGGTGACAGAAGATGATTCATGGAAGTTGCCATAACAACTAGTCTTGACCCCACTAGAACTTGGGGTATCGAGGGTTTTGGATGTTGTAAGTATTAGCTTATTGGTGCATGGTTAGAATTTAAATCACCTTCTGTTGACTTCTCCAATCTTGTAGCTTTAAGACTTGAAGGATGTGGATTTACAACTTGCAGTGCACTTGTGTTAATGATCGTATACAGGCCCACACTTGGTTTTAATGTAATATCCTCAATGTCATCAACTACAATATCAGGAGGATTGACAAGTGGGCCCATTTGTATGTTTAAAGTGTTATTTAATGTTTGTTGTGTGTCCAGTTCCGGAATGATGATTTGAGTTAATGGTGTGTACACACTAATTAGGGGGTCCACTTCCATGGAACTCATGGATTGCATGGACATGTTTTGACTTGGGGCCGTTGGAGCATGTACAGCCTAGGGGGGTGCATCAGACACTTAAACATTGTTGTCTAATAATGGCATGTTTGGATTTGCATCGCCATTGTTAGACCTTTGAACTTGCCAAACCGTCAGATTGGACAACATTCTTGAAAATGGAATTTTGTCATCATGAGGGAATTCAAAGGGGTCATGTTTGACTTCATCTTCATTTGTCTTATTTGACATTGGGGGTCTTTGTTGATGAGTCACTTTCATTTGCACTTTCATCAACATTAGACATCAAGTCTTCAAACAACATATTTTTCTTGTACCATGCCATGGGGTTGGTGTCAAGTCATTCTCGCAAGAGCTTATTGTTAGTGTATATGTACACTAGGTCCTTTGTTCGACTTAATGTTAATTGATTTTGCATTTTGCTATGGACAAATGAATATGAACTCTGATTCCGTTTGCACAATGATGTGGAACACATTTGTGCCAAAATGTGATGGGTGATGGGTGCAAGTATGCGTCCACCAACTCTAATAAAATCCCACCACTTGTGTGGGAACAAGTCTAGGTCCTTCACTTAGGGGGGTGTCAAAAAATGACCTTGATTTTCCACAAAATTTGCAGAATCTCTTAAAGCCAGGGCATAGGTAGTTGGGGTACAAGTTCTTTTTCACAAATTTATTTTATGGCCTCCTTTACATCTGCATCATCATGTAGGCAAACTTCACCCAACAAGTGTGGATTGAGAAGGGCCCCTGCATAATGTAGGTTAGTTGTCAACAACTTCCACCTCTAGTAAAATTGATCTTTAATCACAATTGCAAGGTTTGATGACAATTCAAATGGAGGATCTCATGAGGATAAAACATGTTGCTTTAATGTTTTCATGATAAACCATGCACTCCCCATGCAAGGTTGTTTGCCATCAAATGTTGTTAATGACACTAAGACCAATTGCACCATGTGTACAAAATTAGCACAAGTATCCCAAAATTCGTCTTTCCTTATGTTGGTTCGAACAACTCTTGCCTTAGTGAACAACTTATGATGATAATTACCATGCAACGAGTTGATAAAAGTTGTCCAATTAGGATCAACAATAGTTTGTTCAATGGCATGTTTAAGCTTAAACAACCTTTCAAGCATTAAAAATTGGCTCCAAATTGTGTTTCAATGGGGTTTAGTATCAATAGGTTGGTTTCATAATGACGAAAGATTGTTAGTGGCGCATGGTGTTGATGTATGAAAGAAACAACAATTTCACATTTTTCACAATTCGTTTCACCCATGTTGCTTTTCCCCAATCTTCCCATAGCAAGTCTAAATAATGAGTAACACAACCTTGAAAATAAAGACTTGGAAAATGACATATTAAAAGGTCAATTGCACTTTTCATGTTCGAAACATTGTTTGCACAAATTTGTACAATGTTGTCGACTCCAATGGTTTTGGTGTATCCACTAATGCATTACATATGTAATAGGCATCCTTATGCTCCCTAGTTGTGTCAATGGAACCTATGAATACATCGCCACTTAGACAAATAAACATTACATTCAACAATGGACATTGTGCAACATTGTCCCAACCATTAGAACAAATGGTTATTCCATATTTATGAACCACATTTTATGTCCTTTAGTTACTTGTTTGGATGCATCCACCTTGGATTACTTTAACAAACTTGTGTGCAATCCATGGTATGATGGGGGTTTGTAGTAGGTTTAAAATTCAAAGGTTGCTTTCACAACTTCTATGAGCGTTGCATGTTGCACAACATTGAAGGGGATGTTCGCCTCATAAAAGAAAATTGCTCATTTCTTGTCCAAATCTTGTTTTTTAGTTGAATTCAATCCTTCGAGCAAGAAACTTGTTGAAAGGTTTGAATGTTGTTATTTGTGGATCTGTTAAAACTTTATATGTTGTTTATAGGAGGGGCGGGGGGGGGAGTTTGAGTCTCTTCCATTTGAGACATTGAAGTAAATTCTCCTTCCATTGAAGGATTCTATGTTTGCATGGCCACATTCTTTGTTCACCCATTTGGGATATGGGTTGGTACTTCCATGTCGTTTAGTGGTGGAGGGACAAGTCCACCACATTGAGCAAATAATGCCTTCACCCATGGATGTGCCCTTGAACACACTACAACTCCAACTTACCCATTGTCATCACATTGATAACCTAGATGGAAGAGCATTTTATCCTTGTAGTACAAAATAACACTGCCACAAAACTTGCATTCCACCTTCCCTAGCTTGTCCTCTAGCATCAAATACCATGGATTCCACATGTTCTACCTTCTTTCCATCAATAAAACATTGTACACAAGAACAATAGGCTTGATTAATATAATTAATGTGTTCAACAATAAGATTAGACTCCACCTTTAGGGTTACAATTGAAACTTAACACTAATTGCAAGTGCAATATGGCAATCTAAAATTCAAACACCCATAAAGGTTTCACCTCCCTTCCCAAGGTATATGGCAATGGTTGGTGTTAAATAACACAAGGTCCACACTTCAAAAAAGAATGTGAGAAGTGACATGCAAGGTTTACATTTTATTATCAGGTAGACCAAATTTCATTGCCAAATCAATGGTAGAAATCAATCCACCATTAATTGGATGACTCAAATCCATAAACATGTTATGACCGGAAAAAAATCAATCACCACATGATTGGCAACGAATATTTTTAGTCACCAAACTTGTGGTGACCGTTAGATCATTTTATTATTCTATTGTTAATTGTGTGGCAATCAAAAAATTTCAATCACCACATGATTAATGATAAATTTTTTTTGTGCAATGACCAATTTTTTTGTTGTTGTGGCAAGCTTAGCAATTGAAAAATTTCAATCACTGCAGGCTTGGCAACCAATTTTTTTTTATCATTACAAGGTTTATGGTGGCTGAAACGGGCTTAGTTTTGGTCATCCATAAGCCTGACTAGGCCAACCTTAGAATCCTTTTGACTTAAGTTGACTTTAAGTTAACGTGATTCAGGGGTGCATTTGTGTCCAAATGCGTCCGTTGCATTGTGACGAGTGCATAGATGCCCTAATAACCTTATAATTAATTATTAATTCATCTAGAATTAAACTTAGTTAACTCATATAATTTATTTGTAGTTAAGAAAAGTGAATCTTAGAAAAATTCTTTAATTATTGGGCACATGAAAACCTGCATGGAAGGTTCTTTGAGTTAGGTCCCCAAAGTGTTCATACCCCCATTACCTTTAATTTGTTCAACATTAATTTAAGGTACAATCTTGTTCCATAGCCTTGTTATGTTCCTTTTGTGTTTACATTTTTATATTTTATCACAATAAAAATTTATTTGTACTTTGGTCTTACACATTTCATGTTCTTGACTTTAACCTTTGGATTTAGACTTAGCCTACCCTTTCATCATTTGTTTTTGGGTATAATCATAATCAAACAAGCCAAAAAACTATCAATTTTGTTACAGATGTTTATGTAATGCACTTTAATGCTATGTTAATCAAGGAAATTTGTGCTAAATGATTTATAAGAATGTTTAAGAATTCCAAAAAAATCATTTAATTTAATAATTAAGTTATGGTAAATTAATAAAGGACTTTTGAATTTTAACACAAAAATTCAATTTCATAAAGCACTAGGTTAAGGATTTTTTTAATAAAAAAATTGATGGGAAAAATCTTGAAATGATGATAACGTACTATCCACATTCAAAAAACATTCATAATTTAAAAAATTGTGGTACTTGAAATTTTGAAGAATTTAAAATATGACTTTAGAATGTTCAAATTTCAAAAGTCATTTGACAAATGTAAATGTGTCATACTATGTATGACACATGAACAAAGTTGTGGCTTATGGTACAAAAAATTAAAGCTTAAAGTAATTAGTATATTTTAACATGATTTGAAATTATGATCACTTTAAAGATGAAACATAAAATTTGGTAAATTCATACACTTTTAGAGAGTCCATTTTTATTCAAAAAAAGTTAGCAGAAATCATTCAATTTATTGGGGGAATTGCAAATATTTTAAAGAACATCTTGCAAAAGAAAACCCTTCAAAAATTCATTTGATGAAAAAATCAAAATGATCACAAAGGGCCCATTTATGCTTGAATGTTTTTGTCATTGTTCGTTCATTTGATTGTGATTACAACCCTTTGCAATTTTTGTGTTCATTATAGCATCCACAAATGTTTATAAAATAATTAATGAATTTTGAAATTTTCATGTCAAGAATAAAATATTTTGAATATTCAAAAAGACTATGTATTTTCTTTAACATAATCTTTTTAAATTTTTTTTGAAAATGATGACATTTTAATAAATAATATAATTAGTGTCAAAGATGCCAAGGAACTATGGTAATATATAAAATGTAAATATAAGTATGATATCCATGTATAATAAGTTATGTAATAAATAAGATGGATTATTTGAGTTCGTAGTATGTCATATTGGGACAAGAATCACCAAATGAGTTTTAAAAGACATACAAACCATTTGGTCTCATCAAGTTGTGTTTGTTTTTATGGCAATATTTCATCTTTTATCTTCATATGCAATGTCAATAACAATTATAAGGATTTCCATAAACTACAAGGATATTTTATAGTCATATAATAGGAAATCATGATATGATGCAATGTCCTCCTTGCAATAAATCCTCCTTATTTGCACCAAGATTAAAATTATTGGAAAAACAATGAAAGACAAATGCCCTTATGGAACAAGAAAAAAATTCAAATTTCTTGAAATGAAAAACACTAATTTATTTCATATGAAATTGAAACATAAAGAACATTGTAATGCAACTTGAATTGAATTTGAATTGAATTCAAATACATTGAAAGGAATTTGAATTCAACTAAATTCAATTCCAATTCGACTAAATCTTATTCAAAAATTATTTTAAATTAAATTAAATTAAATTCAAATTCAATTAAAAACAAATGGGATGAAAATTGGTGGAAAATGTGTTGAAAATCTTCTTATGAATATGGTGTTTGAAGAAAAAACTTTAAAAAGACACAAATTTGAAAAGACAATTTTCCATGCCTCTTCACTTGGGAATGGGCTACACAGATTCCAATTTGGAATTGTCCAATCTACAATGACAACTTATGGAACCTAAATTTGTCCTACTAAACTAGTTCTAATGAATAATTGTCATTGGAATATATATCTTTCTTGCTGGTGTTTGGCTATGATTTTCATAAGGTAAGAGCTAGTTTGGCGGCCATTGGGAATAATTGAAGTATATGTCTTTTGTCAATTATCAAATTTTGAACATAGGCAATTTTGGCAATCTTGATATTTTGAACATGTACATTTTGATGATCAATCAAAATTGTTCTAGTTTCATTTCAAACGTAAGCTTTTCCAAGGCAATTGAACCCCAACCATGAAGGTCTTGTTGATGTAGAATGGAAGTTTCAAAGCCCCCACATGTTAAAAAAAGCCCTATAAACAACTCAACTTTGAAACATCCAACTTCAAGCACCAAGAGAACACCCACTTCTTGTTTTTTTATCCAATATCAATATTGAGCAATTAATTGTTTTGCAACTTGCATGACTACCACAAATGAAAAAAAACCAATACATATGCTTGCAACTAAGAATAATGTAAGAAATAAAAAATAAAGTGTTTCAAATGAGCAATTCTACTACATTTCAAAACACATTGAGTTTGTTGTAATCTAAAACTAGTAGAACCCATGTGTTTCAAAAATAAAAGGTGCACATTTAAAATACAGCTTGGAATATTATAGTTATACCAATTTGCTTTATATTTGACCTTTTCATCTTTCCAACTTAGAATAACATTTTCATATGGAAAAATAGACAAGTTGAAAAATTATAATTGAACATGTGAACACAAACATCAAGATGTGTTGTTAAATGGTTTCATAGCCTACTTTTCATGAAGGTCAAATTGTGGAATGTCCTTTCATTTTCTACATAACCCAAGATATGAATGATAACCATTTCAACAAGCTTGCTACAATCATTTAACTTGTGGGACAAAACGAAGGAGTCATTGATCTTCATTCACAACTTGGAAACATAACCTTTTTATTAAAGCCTTCAACCATTATTGATTATGCATTAGGAGTCATGATCAACCAAAAATATTGCACATCAAACAAATGTGAATCCAACATTGGGGGAACAAATATTTTAACTTTGGCCTTTTTTGAAACACAGAAGGAAGCTTTAATTATAACCAAATGAATTAGAAATGCCATGTAAATGTTTTTTGTTCAACCAATACTGGGGATAAACCATTCCCATTGTATCATTATCTTACGTTCTAGAAATCTCCATTGTAATTTGTAAATCAAAATTTGGGTTACCTCTATGCATGTGCATCAAACTTGGTGCCATTATGATTGCATTGGCTTAATGAACTACATATATGGTAGATCCTTCATTAGACCACATGTGCACAACAAACATTTGAATACCAATCTTTAAACCAAGAATCTTTTGTGGATATGTAGAATTATGCCACCACCTTAAAGGCAACATTTTATTGGGTGGTTTGATCAAAGAATTGAAGGCACCAAACACTAGATCCTTAAAGAAATATGAATTAGTGTACAAGTGAAACAAATTGACCTTTGCAAGTTTAACAACATTCACAAATTCAACAATGCACACATTTTGCCACTACAAAAACTTGATCAAAGTTTGCACAACCTTCAACATGGGCAAAAGGTAGGGCACACCAAAAATGAGCTCAAGGTTGTCAAGCAAAACCAAGTTGTCTTGAATAACTTTGTTTTTTGATGAATCCAAATGTGTTTTCACAATGAGGGACTTGTGTTTTGACACACCACATTTTAGATGGTCTAACATGTTAATCCAATTGTCTTCATGTTCTTCAACAACTTCTAACCTTTAGGAGCTAGTGTCTTTGCAAGCTTCATAAATTCCAATTACTTTTTGGGGCTATGAATGAAGAACACACTAAAACATTGCCTTAATGCAAGATGTTAGTAAAATCTTTTTATAGTACAATGATTGCCTAGTTCAATGTGTATGTGCACATCAATGAAGTAAAAAGTTGTGTTCTCCTTCACTTGAGTAGTAACATTTGTGTGATGCCCATGCAACACAAATTACCATCACAACCAAAACATACCCACCAAAAGGCAAGTTGTTCCTTAGCTAAACCTTCAAACTTGACCACACTTTACTAAATAATGGTAGAATGTTCTTGATTATTGCACCCATTTAAACAAGTTCAAACACATAAGTAAATTTGGAATGAAGAATCAATTTTTCATCTTGTGCACATGCACTTTTATCCACTATTGATTGTTGATGGTCATGATTTCATCTACATTCAAAGCAAATAAAACAAACTTTTGCATAATAATGTTTTTTTCTTTTCAAGTTGGCATCATGTATCTACCATTCCCCATTCCTTATTGTTAGTCCAATGTTTCTTTGGGTTGCTCTTCAAATTCAAAAACATGTATTGATTTTTAAAGGTTTTGAATTTTGTTATTAATCCATGTCTTAACAAATGAAAAATACTTGAGAAAATTAAATCACTTTCTTTTTTGAACTTCCCTTGAATTTGGATCATGAGTTCCAACTTAAACTATATAAGATGAATGCAAGCTATAGTGGTTCACTTTTGGTGTTACAATGACAACTTTTATACGGTGTTTTGTGTTTAAATGCTTATATAGTGAATAATTTAACTTGAAATACATTAAATGATGATTCATTCTAGATTTACAATTTGATTATGAAGACATTTGCACAATTAGTTTTAAAAATAATGCATTCATTATTAATAGTGGACTTTAAAATAAAAAATGTGGACTAGTCAATTGGCTAGATTGTTAAGAAATTAAGAAATTCATATTGAATTTCACTCCAAATTGTTTACAGGGACTATGAATGGGTTGAAGAATGAAATGATAAAGTTAAGTGTGAATTTTTTTTTTGTGAAACCTTAACCAAGTGGTAGTTATGAATTTTTGAAGTTTTAGAATTGGACCTAATTTTAAAAAGTCTTTTTGAAATGTTTTTTTTTTGTGTTTACCAAAATTTCTATGCCCAATGGGTATTACATAATTGAAATATCTAAGTGAGGCTTTATTCTTATGGACTTTATGGATTTTCTTTTAAGATTTTCAAAATGATTTCACCATATTACCAGTTAACAACAACATTTTTCAATATGGGTTTTCACCTAGTTTTAAAATGTTCCATAAGTGAATGAAATTGTAATAATCAAAAGTTACATGAATGAAATTCTAAAATTTAAAAACATATCCACATGGATAATATATAAAAACATGCTAGGGACTCTTGGGAGTCTCACATTTGCTTAAAATAAGTCACTATAATTTGCATTCACCCATAAGCATGGACTCATTGCTTCTACTAAATCCTCTTGTTTTAATTTGTTGTAAGTTGCATATTTTTTGTAGAACGACTTCCAACAACAACATCAAATTAACAATAGTTCTATCATGTGATGACCAAGGTGTTTTTAGAAGGTTGTTCAATTTCAGTGACATGAACTTGTTATTTTGCTTAATTGTAAAATAGATGGCACTAGGCCATTTGGTCTTAAAACAAATTGATTCCAAGAAAATCATGTGGCTTGAATGTTTTAAATAAATTTTGATTTGTCATAGGACTTTTTAGGTTATTTTAACAAGAGGTTTGTTTGCACATGAAAGTTATGAGGGTAAGATGGATCAATGGTTGAAAACATTGCAAAACTTGGGGTCAAAGCACATAGAATTGAATTCAGAATAATAATAAAAATGTTAGAACCTAACCATGTAAAAACATTGAACTTTAAACAAAGCGACTATAATGGAACCTTCTTTATTGCAAATGTAATGGGATTGATTATTGATTTTTGACTCTAGTTGAACTTATTGACTTCAAGGAGACAAAAGACAATGCCAAGAGCTTCAACACAACAAATTAAAAATATTCATAATGCCAAACCTCCCTAGTTTTTAAACTTCCACAAACAAGCACACAACATACACACAATGCGGTAAACAACATAGGAGAAGTATAAAGGATTCAAGATAACACACCCACTAGTGTGTGGTCTTGGAGAATTGCAACTTGCAAATCAACAACACTCAAAAAAAGTTCTACCTTATATTGTATTCAACTATTTCACACCATTTGCAACCTAACGCCTTAAGG
>Ga0209208_10011498_pt1 | contig 11327 bp, 12 predicted proteins | sample S1TSphfallax_3_FD_187694 | JGI IMG/M metagenome (GOLD analysis project Ga0209208, IMG submission 187694) | Host-associated microbial communities from peat moss isolated from Minnesota, USA - S1T2_Fd - Sphagnum fallax MG (SPAdes) (version 2) | ecosystem: Host-associated > Plants > Peat moss >...
AAGGCAGCCCTCTATTTTTGCATTAAATGTTTTTCTTTTCAAGCACCCCCATTCATTTCATGATGGCCTCCCTTGTGTACATCCACATGGAAGCAGTTATTGTTTGTTAATGGTTTATCTACACTTTGATCCTCTTCATTCATCCATATACAATCATAACCATATACCTTTTCATTTGTCTTCATGTTTGCCTATAGGGGCCTTGACTACATCAATAATGATGCATGTGTGTGAACATGGAACTCCACATCCCACTTTGGTGGTATTAAAATTGGTGTTTCAATATATTTATGTTTTATAAGCTCCCAAGCTTTTTTACACTCCTTTATCCACATAAAACTTTTCTTTTTCCTTGTTAGCTTAGTAATTAGAGCCATGATTGTTGTAAAATTCTTGATAAAACATCTATAAAATTGTGCCATACCATTGGACACTTGAATATGTTGTGAATTATGTTGTACATGCATGTTTACTATCACTTATATTTTCTTTGGATCAAGTAGCTTATCTTGCTTTGAAATAATAAATCCAATAATTACTCCATAAAATACCATAAAAATGCATTTCTTTTGGTTTAAACTAGTGATGTATTCCCTGCACTTCTAAAAGCATAATCTGAACTTCTACAAATGAGTTTCCATGTCATTGTAAACTATAAAATCATCCAAGAAACTCTTCATGAAAGTGTCAAGATATTTTTAAAATGTTTTTGGCACAACTTTCTAATGTTGGAGGTCCATTCTTCATTCCAAAAGGCATCACCCTCCAAATAAACACTCCCCAATCTGTGACAAATGATGTTTTGTATTTGTCGTCTAAAATTATGGAAATCTAATGATACCCAAAATATCCATCCAAAAATGAATATGCCTCACACCTTGCCACTATGTTTAATACCTCATTTGTAAATGGTAATGGGAAAGGGTCCTTTTTCATTATAGCATTCAACTTTCTGAAATCTACATAGATTTTAAACTTCCCGTTCTTCTTTAGTATTACCATAATTGGTGATAGCCATGTAGCCTCTTCCACAAATTGTATGAAACCTAGTACCAACAATGTGTCAATATCATGTTTTATTGTTGTTGCATAATTTAGATTTAATGTATACATACTTTGATGTGTTGATGGTATGGTTAGATCCAATTCAATTTAGTGTTAAGCCAACTTTGGTGAAATGCCTTTCAGATCTTTTTATGTCGAAGCAAACACATCCATGTACTCCCTAAGCAATTTTTCCAACTCCCACACCTTTTCTAGTTGTAAGTTTGAATTCACCTACACCATTTGTGGTTTTGCTTGAGTCCCCATATTGAAATTTGTCTTTATTATTATTCTTATGTTTATGTCTAGCCTGTTATTTGAAACTATTGAACCTTGACCTTGGTTGGAATTTCATCTATTTGAACATTCCCTAAAAGTGTTTGTAATATGTTATTGGATACACTTTATCTTCTAAACACTAAGAGAAAAAAAGGTGTCTTGCAATTGGCATTACAACTCAATTTTTGAATTGCATTGGACATTTGCAACTCATTGTATTTATATGTTGTGAGTGCTAACAAACAAGTTGCATGAGATGTAGAGTTGTAACTCACCATATATACAATGCAAACTCATTCGAACTCAATGCAAATCATTGCACCTCAATTGCAACTTTATCAAAATAACTCATTTTCAACTACTATGCAACTCTATTATAATTGCACCCGTGATGTCATGATGATGTCATTAATTGTCATCCTTCAAATCTTACACATGGCATTATGAAAAGAATTGGACATAAAAATAATTTATTTTTTGAAATATTGATCTCCATTGCCCATTATGATTGTTAATGATGGTCCAAAATTGTGACATGTGGCACAATCAAAAATTGCCACATGGCATATTAATTATATTTTTAAATATATATCTAATTTAAGGATCTGTAACTAATGGGTTGTGTGACAAACCAAAATGTAAATCTACAACTCATGATCCTACTAAATTTTATAGTTCATTATTCATGTACGATTTGGGAAATACAACTAACAAATTACAATTTAAATATGGCCAAATTTTAATAAGTTAACTCGTGGATGTCAAGGTAGACCAAATTGGTTCACCTATTCCTATGTTTGCCTAGCTACAAGTTTAGGACTCCGAGATGACAATGTGTTGTGGTGTTGACCAACCACGCACATAAGCCATCCCATGCTTTCAACAATATTTTCTTACCTCTAGTTGCCCATGACATGGATTTTTGCAAGTTCCCCTAGACAATACGAAGTTCTGTGTGGCCATCCAATACTGATGCAAAAATCATCAAGAAGTTGTTCCTTGCCTGATGTTTTTAAAAATTTGAAAACACAAATTAAATCAAGCTAATGGAATGGAGTGGTTGGTTCTAGGACAAGAGCTCAATGGTGGTTGCAAGTTGTGCATAAGCAAGAAATTGAAATCTTGACTTTGTGAGGTTTGCTTAATTCACTGAAAAAAGGCAAGAGGAAAACAATTTATAGCGAGGTTTAATTTTTTTTTGAAAGAAGAGCATCTTGTTGTACGAACTAGTGGAACATATATCTTCATAAGTAATTTTAAAAACATTGATACTTGCACATGAAATCAACATGGAATAACTTTATCATGAGCTTAAGAAGATTTCAAATGCCAAAACAAATCCATGAAAAGGAAAGGGAGGAAAACCACCCCTAAATGTAGAGGAAAAAAATGATGAGCTATTGAAGAACATTGTCGGTCACATATCTATAAAAAAAAATTAAAATATCCATAATAACAATTTCAAGCTGATGTGATAACAAGTGTAATCATAATTTACAATGATCGCTCACAAAACGTCCAACCATAACCTTAATCACAAATAACAATGATAAGCTATCACGACTACCCAATGACTTCATCAGCTCCGGATGGTCTGACTTGTGGGTAGGTCTATATAAATATATTTAATAATTTTCCCAAATTTTCACTCAAACCATTTAATGCGAGATCTGCGTCCTCAAATTTTGTTACCTTTATGGAAGGAGCAAGAAAACTCGATCATGATGCTGCTTAACACTCAATAACATCGCCGATGAAAAAATAAAAATAAAAATTTTAATTTTAAATTATATATATATATATTCATTTAAAAAAATATCCTCATTCAATATCCTTTGCAACAAGCGACAACCCTGTGCATGGCTAGTGATTTTCTTAGAATGCACGAGGTCCTATGTCTCATCCAAAGGCTACCTCCACAGCCATATGTGGAGATAAAAACCACTAGATCTTAACTAGTTCTGATAAAAACCATTTGTCTTCCTGGACATCAACTACAATCTAAAAATTAAAAAAAATTCTAAGTTTGTCTTAAATCATTTTCGTAAATATGAAGTAGCTATCGATTGGTGTTATCAAGTAGAATTTATATTCCTTTTTCAAATTGGGTTGTTTGAGGACTATATATAGTATGATGTGAATTGTGCAATTTGTCATGGACCATTTACTATCACTTAACGTGGAATTTTTATTTACTTATTTTAATGATGCAATTTTATTTACCTGCTATGGAAATGCTTCAATAGATTCAGTTGCTTGATTTTTCTCTTGAAGTTAATGTGAAGAATGTGTTTGCATTTTGGATGCTAGATTCAAGTGTAGGCAATTAAAGGATTGTTGTTATTCTGCATAGATATCTCACAACATCTGCCCACGATTGCAAATTTGTTAGGCTAGTTACTCCTTGTCAGTGTGAATTTTCATTGCCATAGACAAATGTGCATTTATCCCTTGAAAACTCAATGGATTAAAATCCATAAAAGTATCATTGATTGATTATGAACTACAAATCAAGTAAAAAAAAGTACAATTCATTATGAATACTTGTTCCAAGGAAAACTCTTCAAAGCAAAATATTTATGTTACCACTTGCATATGCAATGTTTGGCAATAAATCTCAAGGTGCAACTATTTCCTCAAAGATAATAGCATACATATGAACTTCATATACATTCAAACTAACATATGGGATGTCAAGAGTTACTCTAAGGCATCACTTGCTCATCACACATGGGCTAACGACCTTTGCCTTGTTCAATATTAAAATGACAAAACATTCTAGCATAATATTTTCACATCAATGTGATTATCCCAATAAATATATTGTCAAAGTGATCAATTCAAAGCTTAGAAATAGCAAAGTCGTTTGTAGAACTAGAATCAACAATGGGGCAAAACAACTAGTTGAGAATGCATTAAGAAATCCACGATAACCTCTTCAATGAACAGACTCCTCAGGAACACTTCATTGTCCAAGCTCTATTACCAGCATGAGTGGAAAAATATTAGAGATGAAAGACAATCTTGTATCAAAATTTGTTTATGCAATATAATCTCTCATAAAAGAGAACATAAAGCAAAGAATATATTTACTGTTTTTACATTCTATAAGATCCAATAAGTTCAACTATCATAAAAGAGAAAATACCTTCTGTTTTGAGAGTTGACTGCAATAACCCAGACTTCTTCCTATGGCTTAAGGAACTGTGATAGATTCCAGAGTCACAGATGTCTACAACGATTCTGCAAGAAATTATAATATACTTATCTGTACCTACCATTCAGAGCTGATGATCCATGCTTGTTGTGAAGATCCACTCTCTCCTTCCCTCTCTCACTTTGTACTGCTAGTCATCATCAATAGAAAAGGCCACACCTTGGGTCCAAATACTCAGGGTAATGTGCCAAACGAGTACTTACTTCAATGATCAAGGGAAATTTGACCTGTTTCATGAAACATTCCTAAGGACTGCTACTCTATTTTCTTCAAACCCTAACCTGCTACCATTAAATGTGTTTGGAAGGCTTCCTACCATCACATGTAAGTAAGTGATCATGACCATTCATGGTATTAGAGGGATCTAGAAAGATCCACTAACAAGTTAAAAGTAATAGTTGGTTAAGAACACTGACAACATGCTACAACTTGGGAACTTTCTTTCTTTTAGTGTACACCAAACCCTCTCTTTTGTAGGGGGGTTAACATGATAATAAGCTTAATTCAAGCTTTCTGTGCAATCAGAGTCCTAATGCCTACAACTATCTGTTCCAATTTCCTTCAAATCAATTTCTTACCATCTACATAAGCTTGCTACATTTCCTTAGCCCATCCAGGATGTCAAACACCATTTGCTGTAGTGCATCATCTGCACAAATGATCAAGGATCATATCTTCAGACACAAGGAAAATGTCTACTCATCATTGTCACTGTGGTACATCACCTTTTCCTGTGGCATAGTTTGCTAGTGCACACCACTGCTACTGCACCAAATATTGCAGAAACACAAACAATGGTTCTGCTCAAGTCAACTTTGCTCATCCTCTTTTTCACTTCAACATGTTCAACATGAAATTAATTGTTACCTCCAGGGGCACGTATTAAAGCTGCACAAAGTTCCAGCAATGCCTCTTTGGACGGTGTATTGTGGCTCCTCTTGTTGACAAATTGACCATCACTGCGGACTATATGCACACTCTCACTCAAGTGAAGCTTTGCCAGGTTCAAGTAAGGGTGATGACCTGCGCCGACTTCATATCTTGAGCATGCTTTGGCTCTGACAGAAGGTACCCACTATGTAAGTTCCAGAAAAAGGAAGTGACAAAGTATCAGTCAGTAGGCAACCTTTCAAGATGTTGCAAGTGAATTTACATCTCATCCAAACTATCTTCTGTGTACAGTGCCATACCTCTGGAAAAACCGAGCAGCCAGGCTAGTGTCTCCCACATCCCATAGCTCACAAGCAACGTCATTCCATGGATTTCCTGTTGGGTGTAGGTGCAATTGATACAAAAAATTGCAAGATTTCATGTAGAATAAACAAACTCTACACAAATGGAATAACAAAGCATGTCCAGTGAGTTCTAGCCCAGCTGGGAACCATAAATAGAGACTTAAAAGTTAGTGCTACGGATCATCTATATGACACATTCATGTATACTATGCTCTGAAAACCTTCAACTCCAGATTGCCACAGAGCAAATGCAGGATGTGTGAGATCTGTGGCTTTACCATAGTCATTGTCCAGAAAAATAGCACGTGCACATTCACGGACGCACTCACTGCGGTCAGCACCTGCCTGCAACCAGCATCACAAATGATGTTAGGAAACACTCTCTTCACTTCTCCATACATATTGCATCAAAAGAATGAAAACACTACTCTCCAGAATCCACTCTTCAGATGACCAGAGAGATAAACCAAGAAGAGAAATCTAGTGAAGAGAATGAGTGAGCTGACTGACCAGACGCTGCATCCATGCCATGAAGGTGTAAGCTGCTGCACTTGGATTGAAATGGCAAGCAGCCCGGAATGAGTTTGTGGCAGCTTCCACATTTCCATCAGAGAGTTCTGCCTGACCCCGTTGGAACTGTTGTATTGCAGCAGCAAAAGCCTCAACAAAGTTTCCTTCAGTTCGGTCCATGCCTTTATTAATCTCCCCAAGAGGTTCGTGAGCAACCTGAAAAGATATAGTAATTCTCATGAGCATAAAGAAATCTCCATACCCATGATTAAGAAAGCCAGAAGATGGTTAGAACTTTTCCTTTTAAATCAAAGAAAAACTTCCAGATAAGGACTTTTACAGAACCCAGAAGAAAGAACACAAAAGGGAGAAAACTAGAACAACACAAAATTTACACACTTGTGCAGTATGAATAACTGTGACAGTCAATCACTTTCTCAGGGACTGTCAACAGTAACATGTATGATAGCAACTTATGTATCACAACTTCCCCATTGACTTCATCAGCTCCCTACAGTGGGTATAGGCCAGTGTAACCACTAACATACATACCAAATTTCTTTTGCAACTCCAGAAGCAACAGGAAGACTCAGCATGATACTGGCCATTAACTAACAACATAACACCACAGAAGGGGAAACAAAACAGGCACACACACTAAGAAGAGAACATAGAAACCAGACAACAGGGAAAACACAAACAAGACATCAAACTTTGAAGTGAAAAAACAGCATAACGTTGGGAAGAAAAGTCCTGAACAACTCCAAAAACCACAGTATGAAACTCCAAGCTGAACAAGGACTGTTCAAACAGACAGCTCCAGCACATAATCAAAGAACATCTCTAAGCTGCAAGTTATCTGCAATGATAACTACTACCTGCTTAGGTCGAATATTTTCTGAAGACTCTTGTTGAGCACTTTCATCAGCAGCAGAAATTGCACCATCTTTCCTCTCATGTCTTTCAACCTCTTGATGAGTGTAAGACAAGGTAGGAGATCCATAACGATTCAAAGCAATTCCTTGAGCAGGGACAAGGAATGGGGGAGGCGGTGGTGGCCGTGCCGGAAATGGTGCAGCATTGGGCATATGATTTCCTGCCTCTACCATTGCAAGCCGTAGGCATCCTCCAGCTGTGAGCTCTTTCGCAATTTCACTCGCCTCTTTCATATAGATTGACTTACAACCAACAAGACACAGGGCCTGCACATGCAAGAGGGCACTTTAATCCCCTGAATAATCTCAAGTCTAATATCATGAAAAAAATTTGGTTAGCATGCAAATGCTTTGAATGCTATCCTAACTGGCTGCAGTACAACTGAGGGACTTTGTACCCAAACTTGCATTTAAAATTGACCACAATTGTATACACTCTTTACTAGTGAGTGAATAGGGTTTGTATTGTCCTTAGGAAGCATACATACCTCAAGGGAACTACAGCCACAAAGATATAGAAGATTAGCCATTGTCACTCGTGGACATCCAGCAAGTGAAAGAACAACTAGAAGCTTCAACTTGCTGCCCAGTTCCTTCCTGCAGATCAAGAATGAGTCTCAGTTGTCAGACACCAGTGAACAGAAGGAAATCATTTATGGAACCCAAATTTCTACCATGATGCAGCTTCTGGATGCAAAAAAGACAGAACATCAGATGTGTCCTTAGGAAAATATTTTGCACATAAATTAGGTCAACTGACACAGGGGAAAAAGAAGAAAAAACCTGACTAAACTTACAGGGTATGCTGAGAAACATTGAAACAAAGACCAAGGTCCAGCTCTCGTAAGTTTACAAGATTAGCAAGTCCAGCCAAGGCTTCCCCACTAACAGCATTGCGTCCTCCAAAGAGACGTAGTCTCTGGAGAGAGCAACAGTTTTCCACCACAGCGTTCACCTGTAGCAAAACAGAGAACAGGTCACACAAGAGTGTGAACGTCTCAAGGAAGCATATACAAATGACAAGCATGCAAGGCAATCCAGCTTCAACAATGGGGATAGAAGGGGAATAAATTGATCAGTCTTGGACATGCAGAACAAGAGCCTTCAGGAGATGTAGTGCATTACCACATCATCATTGAAGTTGCAAAAAGAAAGATCCAGGCACAGAAGCTGCTGCCCACATTGAGACCTTGCCAAAGCTATCAGACTTGTAGTAGTTATGTGCCAACAAAGTGCCATGGAGAGCACTGTGGTGTGCTGCAGACAGTCCACCATGCTTCATTAGAACAGACTCGCAAGAGAAATGATAATTTGCAACTATTTCAAAACACACTGGTCAAAGACTTGGCCACAAATCGGACTTGCTGAATCGAACCATCTAACAAAGGTCACATCTTCTATCCAAGCATGCAGAAAGGTCAGATATATTCAGGAGGAGTAGAGAATACAAACCTTCAAGCGCTTGTCTACAAGCAAAGAAAGTTCTTTATCACCAAGAAACTCAGCTACAGAGACTAGTTCTACATGTCGCCATAGTGGTTCCAAGCTTGCAACTTCCTTCCATCTCCTACAGACCAGTGACATTGAGATCACCTCTTGCCTTGACAGCTTTGCAAATACTCGCATTCTGTGAGCCAGATATCAACAATTTTTTCCTCAGGAGGTTTGAAGCTGGCAGATCTGAATGTTACAAATTCATGTAAAACATGGTTACCGATGGGTTGTGGTTGCAGGATTATCAATTCCTATGAGACCATAATTACAGAGCTGATGGCAGATATCGTTACTCCAGACAGACGATTCCAAGCCATCAATCAAGCCTTAATGCAAGACGTGACAAAGTATGAGATTAAGACATTCAGACAGAATCAGAACCAGGGTTATCAGGTGATGAATCTGATGAACCTGAATCGCGCAGGGGAGGGAGGGGCTTGAAGGAAGAACTCACAGTACATCATCAGAAATTCTGTCTACTGGACTGCAGTTCCCCTGCCTCTTCCTCCTCATGTTGACGAGACCCTCGCTTCCCCGGTTGGGATTCCACAAACAGCTACAATAGATGGGTCTTTCGGTAACAAACGAGTGCCGTGGCCAGGAATGTCGGGAGCTCAAACCTGACGTCGTCGTCATCGTCGTCGTCGTCGCCTCCCTTCTCTGCTGGATTTTTCGGCTTGACGACCTGCAACAGCAGTCTGATGCACACCGGCAGAGCTTGCTGAGACCTCCACCCTGCGAGGGGTAGTTCACACGAGTGCGATGGTTGCTGCTGAGCTCCTCTTGATCTTCCTCGTCCCTGGTAGAAGAAGAACTGGGAGCTGGTGCCTCGCTTGAGGGACTTCTCTCTCGACCAGAATCTTCAGCCAAGCCGCTGGAGTCCGATTCATCGCTCGAGCCGTGGCTACGCGCGTCGTTATTCTCGCCTCCATCCGACACAGTCTCCTCTTGACTGCCGCCTTCCGCCTCCCGTGAGTGATCTGATTCCTCCGATTCACCGCTCAGAGAGCATTTTCCCAGCGATTTCAACGCAGCTTTCAGCAAGTCGCCGTCTGTAGAAGACGGAGAGGCATGTTGGCCCCAGCGACCTGCTTGCCACACAAACTGCTCGCTCTCTACCTGGCTTACATCAGCAGCGGCTGTACGAGCACGCTGTCGCAGTGCTTGATCATCTCTTAAAGCTTTGCGTGCTCTCTCTTCCCACACTGCATTTCCCCGTGCTCCCCATAGCCACGCATCCCAAGCTCGCTCTCTCCTCGACTGCGAGCTACTCTTCACCATATTATTCCGTAATAAACTTCCTTCGAAAAGGAATTCTTTCTTTCGCTCAAGCTGCTCCTTACTGCTGCTTGACAACAGCCAGAAGCTGCTGTAGCTGATGATTCACACAACGATTCTTGATCGTTGTGCCAAAATACAGGTACTACGACATCCCGACCAAGGCCACTACCAGCCGCAGCTCCGTAACAAAAGCTCGCCTCATTTCAGACGCATCCACGAGAGGGGCAAGGTATAACTCCACCATGAGATTTCCAAAAAAAAATTCACAACCATCGACTGCTTGTTTTCACAAGAACTCTTCCGATTTCTCATCTACGACGAAAACTAGGAGAAGACATCCGCGGTCCCAGTGAGCCAGAGTTGAGGAGGTTTTCTTTTTTTCCCTGAAACACACACAGAGAACAGCTGCTAGGTACCACAATATATATACTCTTCTCCACCCCAGGAAACCAAATATCAAAAGATCAGAAGCGAAACCGTCACTGAAGGCATTTACAAACGAACCTGGCTGGCTGGCTGGTGGGCGAGTGGCCACAAACACGAATCTCAAATTAGCAGAGAAGTTAGCAACCAGTTGGAACCTTGACAAACAGCTGAAGATCTGGAGGACGAAGCAATAACAAATGGAGTTGTGCGAAGATTGGACATAATCACAACCCCCGAGGCAGTAAGAAAACACAAGAAAAAAACCACGAGGCAATACTCTTATTCCACTTCTGGCAAACACAAAACAAAGTTTATTACGACACACTTATTAGTGCACGCTCCGCTGCTTCTTTCTTCTCTCGCCCTCTCTCTCTCTCTCTCTCTCCTCGCGTTTCTCTCCTCTTCCCTTCTTCTCTTCCGTTTTCCTTCTCATTCCTTCTTGCTTGCAATGGCACTGCTCGAATTCCATCTGAACCGTCAACAACACACGACGTTCTGGGTCCAACTCGACACTTCTTTGAGTCAAGTGGACGAAACTCGCGCGCTGATAGGCTTACCTTAGATATTTTCCCAGGGAGGCGGAACCCCACCACCGAGATATTCCGCGCCGGAATTACCCCTGTCCTATTCCGGAATCAACTATTACCGACCCTTATCCACTAGGTACCTTCTTTATAATAAGGTACTCTAACTCCTTCCCCCGCTCCTTCCTTCCCCCCCCGCCCCCAGCTCACTGTGTCCTCTCTTATGGACATACATTGGTAGGTAGGTAAGTAGGTAAGTAGGTATCTAGTGAAAACCCCACCACCCTCCTCCCACCCTTTTAGTACCTCTGCTTCAGTCGATCTTCACACGTGCTAACCAGGCTGTACAGATTTTTTGGTTTTTTTTTTTTTTTTTTTTCCC
>Ga0209208_10011499_pt1 | contig 11326 bp, 7 predicted proteins | sample S1TSphfallax_3_FD_187694 | JGI IMG/M metagenome (GOLD analysis project Ga0209208, IMG submission 187694) | Host-associated microbial communities from peat moss isolated from Minnesota, USA - S1T2_Fd - Sphagnum fallax MG (SPAdes) (version 2) | ecosystem: Host-associated > Plants > Peat moss >...
AAAAAAAAAAAAAAAAAACTATCCAATTGAATGGCATGCACACATTTTCTGCTGATTTCAATGCAAAATGGGTTTGGTAGAAAGAAAACACTAGAGCATTAAACATTAGAGAACTTTGCAACATGAGAAAGAAGCCAAAGCCATGACAAATTAGGACTACACAAGGTTTTAACATATTTGTTGTGAAAATGTGCATTAGGAAATGCAGTTTGAAAAAAGTGAGTTGGAAAAAAATTGTTGGTATTTAAACTAAGAATTGTTACAATTTAATTGCATCAATAACAACTAAGATCCAAGTTTGAAAAAAAATTAAAAAATCCAAATTGTATTGTGTACTTTTAGAAACAGCAAGCAAATGCCAGAAAGTGAAAGAAAGAATAGCCATGGCTTTTTTCTTTTCTTTTTGTGGCTTTTCAAAGCTCCATATGAAGGAAATAATGACTTTATCACAATCCAAAGTCTAAGCTAACTTGCAATGTTCTTTGTGGAATTTCTTTTGTAATGACTATGGAAATTATACACATGTCTACATAATACTTAGGGTAATCTTGAGCCATGTTATTAGGCATAGATTCATGACTTGTAGGTTTTGCAGTTGAAATTATATTGATCAACCATAACATGTTGTTCTACCCATTCCATCGTTGCATCCTCCTCTTGATTTGATTGATAATCATCATCTTGTTTTTGTCTAATCTAATTCACTATTATATATAAGTTACTAGGCCTTGTTCTTTCATCCATTGCTTTAAGGTCTAGTGTGGCCAAATCCCTATACTTTTGAACCCTAAGATGATATTTTTTCTTGAGAATGCTTGGTTTAGTGTTTTGACCACCCATCTTGCCAAAACTATCTTATCTACTTTTATGTAATTCCTATTGATCATTGGCATAAATGCAAGGTAAAGGTTCTTTCTTTGTGTGACAAGCTTGATTTCTACAAATATTTTGTGTATAAATGTTTATGGTGAGTGATTTAATTTTAAATACATTAAATGACAACTCGTTTCAAATTAACAACTTGATTATGAAGACATTTGCATAATTGTTTTTTGAACATAATGCATTTTTTATAAATGGTGGACTTAAAAAAAAAAAAAATGGACTAGTAGGTTGACTTGATTGTGAAAAAAATTCAAGAATACATATTGAATTCCACTCCAAATTGTTTATTGTCACTAAACAAGGGTTGAAGAATGAAATAATAAAGATAATTGTGAAATCTTATTTTGTGAAACCTTAACCAAATGGTGGCTATGAACTATTGAAGGGTTAAAATTGGAGCTTGTTTTCAAAAGTCCTTTCGAAATGAATTTTTTTTTTGTTTCTCAAAATTTTTGTGCTCCATGGGTACATGGTTGGAACACTTAGATAGGATTTTATTCTTTTGGACTTTATGGGTTTTTCTTTTAGGATTTTCAAACCGATTTCACCATGCCAACTAGCAACAATATTTTTCAACATGGGTTTTGACCTAGTTTTAAAAGGTTTCATAAGTGATTAACACTAAAATAATCAAAAATTACACTGATGAATACCTTACGAATTGAAACCATATCCATATGGATTACTTATAAATGCTTGTTTGTGATTTTTTTGAAAGTTGTAGTACCAAGAATGAGCCATTAGATTGTGCATTTACCCATTATTTTGTTTTTTTTTGTTCTAAGAGGAGTCTTGAAAGGTTTATAACAAGTTACGTCCAAAGGTTGCAATGCATGGGATGTATCTGAAAATAACATAACCATATCTAACTCAAATGTTTGTGCTTGGTCAATTGCCTCAAAGGTGACATGGGATCCATGGTCATCAAAGATGAGCAAATGCCTATTTGTGAAAATGATACCACCTAGTTTTGACCTTTTGAAGAAAAAAAAGAATTATTTGAAAAGAAATGCATTCATCCATGCTTATCATTGCATAGCCATAAAGGTCCTTCCTTTGCAAAATTGAATGTAGTCATTTCGTATCCTCTTTCTTTTGGAAATGTAAACCCTTGGCAATGTTGTCCTAGTTGCATTAACAACACAATTAATAGTCAACCATTCCTTGGATTAGGGAATGGTGTTATACACTTGTTGAGAACCTCGTCTTACCAAAAGTTAACTTCTGCTTGTCGTCCTACTTGGATGTTTGTTCCATTAAAGTTCCAAATATGACATATATGATCTATAACATAGTTGTGCTTATTGTACATGGCTTGGAGGTTTTGGTAGAAAGCCTGGCAACATTTGACTATCAATGCTTGAGCTCTATTAATATCCAATCTTTTAGTTTAACGAATGTTAAATTCAAGATGTCGTCACTTAAATTAATACCATCACAAGGTCCTTGGTACTCTTCCTTTGAAGACTGTTGGCCTTATTTGGGTCAATTCTACCACTTTTATCTTCAATTGTTGCCAACTTATTGATAGCCCAAAGTCTTGCAAAGCCAAAACCTAAGAAACCACCACTTGATCTTCTTTTGCTATTAGTACACTTGTTGGTCCTGTTTTTTTAGATTTTTTTCCATACAAATGATTAGAGAACGAGGTTAATGGTATGTTCTAATGCCTACTTGCCTTCCTCAATGAAGTTGTCCTTCTCTCAACTACATCCATGGCCTCTTCTAATGTATGGATGGTCCATTTGCCTCTAGTATTGATAAGATTGAATTTGTTGAATTTTCGTTGTTTTATTGTTGGTTCCTGTGATTTAGAAGATGGTGGGATATTCTACTTTTCATGGTTGGGTTAGTCATCCAATCCATTTCGCCTCCTACAAAGCACATTCAACAACATCATGATTTAAAGCTCGCAAGCCCCAACCTCCAACAAGTTGGGTGTGTTTGGTTTAGTTTTACAAGAGGTCCAAACATAATTTTTTTAATATTTTGACCAATTTTAAAGAAAATGTGAAGGATCAAAGTAAGTGTCAAATGCTTATGCCTTTACTTGTTTGGAATTTGTTATCAATGAATAAAACTTTTCAAAGTTTGACCATATTAAATCATGGTCAATTGTTTTTGTATAGGTAGTAAATGTGTATAACAAATTACGACTTCTTGGAGTTTGAAGAAATCTACCTCTCTTATGGCTACTTATATTGTACCCTAGGAATTAAAGAACTCTGTGTCTAGTGGCAGTACAAAAAATTCTTGAATATCTGATTGTGAAGTTCATCTATTACATCCCTTTCTAAATGCCTTCTTGCATCCACCCTTGAATCTTAGTCTTCTATCTCTTCTTTGATAACACTAGGATTTGATTGTTGATGATCATGCTCTTGTACCTCCTCTTTGGCTAACCCAGTGTGTGTAGTTTCCTGACCTAACTTTCAAGGTTCTTTTTTAACTATTGTAAGTTGCAAAGTTTGTTCTTGTTGATCTACTAGGACTTGTGTTTCTAATCTAGAGTTCTTTAAACCTTTTGTGTTGCTTGGCCTCTGTTGATGTAGCCCATATGCTTTCAAAACCTTGATGAATGGTTTGAAGTTCGTTTTTTCACAAATTAAAAGTTGTAACATATTACCTAAGATTTGTTCATATCTTTGTAATAATGAATTATGTATGCAAACTTAAAACATTACCTTGTGAGTTTGGTGGTTGTCATTTTTGGCAGGAATGGGATGTGCACAAAATTAAGGGGAAATTAAAAGGGCTTCCCTAATTAATGTAAAGGATTTGAATATCCTTTGGATTCATGTAAACCCTATTCCTTGTATATGGATCGTTGTGTGTTATTTACCATGAATTGTAGACCCCATGATTAAACTTTTTCTCCTTGTATTGTTTAGTCCAATTGTTTATCACCAAGCTTTTAATTCCACACCAAACATGGGTCCCTTCCAAAACTAGCCAAATTTTTCCCTATAACCAAACATTGAAATTATTTTATGTTTCCCCTTTTTCCTAATGAAATTTAGCTAATCACCCATCACTAAACATGTAATTAGTAAATTTATTCAAACTTTTTACAAACATGGCCAATAATATCCTTAATATCAAACACAAAAACCTAATTGGTGGTTAGTAATATGAAAAACTTAGAACAAAATTATTTTGAACCAAGTGTTTGGTGATAGTTTGAAGGATGAACGCCCATAAGAATTATTATGTTTGGGTCAAAACCTATAACTAGGAGCCAAAATGATTACTTTGGAAAAGGACTAAAAGTTTTTTTTCTTTAAAAAACCTTTTACATGCAAAGGAATTTCTAATGAATTTTTTTGGTAACTTGTAAAAAATATTTAAAAGCTCCCCAATGCATCACATTTTTTTGGTTAATCATTATTGAATAAATATGATATTTAGTAGTGTGTAAATTCCTATAGATTCAATGTTTCATCTTGTAAAATAATTAAAAAAATTTAAGTAATCATCAAAATTAAAATTTCATATTCTTTAATTTTATTATACTCTAAGTTATAACGTTTTTTCATACATCATGTAAGTTATAACCCACTTATATGTGGCAAAGGAATCTTGAAACTTTGAAATTCTAAAACAATTTTGAAGTGTTATTTGAATTTTTGAAGTTTTAGGATTGCACATTTTAAAAACTATGAGTGATTTTTGAGTGTGGCTAATATGTTCTTATCATCTATATTTTTTTCAATGAAAATTATTTGATTATATGAGTCCCTTTGATAGTCCTTTGCAAAATTGACTCCATTTGACGTAGTAGGCGTACATTTTGAAACATTTAAAATGAAAACCAAAACTTAAAATTGGATCAAATGAAGTTTTACTTTAAATCACTAGAAGAAATACATGTATTTTCAACTAATTTTTGCAACTAAATTTTAGCTACAAGAAACATTTTGCAACTAAAATCCCTTTAACCACCTAAGATAGGTCGCATGTGATAAATTAATCGCCAATGATAAAGGGTATTGCATGAAAGAAAAAAATCAACAAATACATTTCATCCTTTGACTCTATTGTATGGATATTGTCACATGCGATTAAGATGCAATTATTTTGATGACAATTGATGGTAAATGATGTGCTGCCACGTGTTTAAAAATTATTATTATTATTATTATTATTATTATTATCATTTTGAAATAATTTAGGACTTTCAATTCAAATATTTGGACGATTTTATATTATGACACGTGGCCCAATGTAACTGTGCCACGTGTCATGGAAAAAATAAAATAAAATAAAATATTGGGTTGGTAGGTACTTAGGTAAGGAATTAAATAGGTGCCTATAAACCTAGGTTACATACCAACCTACCTATTTAAGTAAGAAACTAAATAGGCAGGTTTTACCTTCCTAGGTTAAATATATACTCATATAGGTAGGTATTTAAGTAGGTAGGTAGGTCAAACTAGGTAGATAAGTAGGTTGGGAAGGTAAGTACTTTAGAAATGTGCGTAATTTGTTTTTTTGTTTTGGGTTGAGCCTTATGATTAACTCATGTCATGTGCACAAATTTATTAATATGACATTGGGTGACCACATCCCCTTGTTTATATAATTTTCAAAATACAAATTAAGAACAAATAATATGAGATAAGTTTTGTACTTGTAAGTTCTTCACAAACAAAGTTATAAATCCAAAACTTTTTCATGCCTTACTTTCTTAATTTTTAGATTTTTAAAAAATTCAAATATTAGATAATTAGATAATCATTTAATTAATAATGATTAAATTTACATATATTTAAATTATAAATTATACACTACAAATATTTAGTATTCATTATCAAATAACCAATAGCTTTCTAATATTTAACAAACCAACTATCTAGTTACTCACAAGTTATTAATACAAACATTATAAATAATAAAATAAAATAAAATATTTTAAAATATTTTATTAATTTTTAGAATCTGATCAAATTATATATATTATAATTAATGTAAAAATAATTTAATGACTATAGTTTAAAATTAATTATTTTAAATTTTTATGTTAAAATTATAAGTAATGAATTAGCAATTGTTATTAAAAAGTATATTCTTACACGAATTTTTAAAAAAAAAATACAACTAATTACATTAATTATTGTATAATTTCATTTCTTGTTGTAAAATTTATTTATACGTCAAATTAATTTTTTCTTTTGGTAATTATTAACTATAAATACAATATTTTGCTAAGCATAACATTAGTTTTCATAATTACTGTAAAATTACTATAAAATATTTATCGTACATGATTAATCACAGAATTTTTGATAATAATATTATTATGTAGTAATTTGTGAAATTGAAATTAGTAAAATAATTATTTTAACTACACTATAATTTTTCCAAAACTTTAATTCAGTTTTGAAGTTATAAATTATAGAGTGTGAATAATTATGCTCAATTAGAAAATAATTATGCACATACTAATCAATTTTTATTTGAAGTAATTGCAATGATTTTAAAGTAATGTCACATTAATTACATTAATTGATTTATTCTAATATAAAAATATAAATCTTATAATTTATAAATCCATGTTATAACAATAATTATTTAGTGTAACTTAGATTTAATAAACATAATCATTTATAATCATTTATAAAATTGATTTATTATGGATAACACTGGTAGAAAAAACCTTTAAAATTCAATCAATAAATTTTTGAATTAAAATATAATTTTTGAATTCCAAAATAGTAATTCAGAATTCAAATATCAATTTGTAGATCAAATATGTTTTTTGAACTTAAATAAAAAATTTAAGAATTGAAATATCAATTTTTAGATTCAAATAATAATATTCAAAATTAGAATGTCCATTTTAAGACTCAAGTAATAATTTTCTGAATTGAAATATTAATTTCGAGAATCCAAAATAATAATTTGAATTAAAATTTGAACTTTGAAGTCAAATCATTTCTTAAAATTAAAATTTAAAACTTTAGAATTCAAATATCAAATTTCAACTCAAATATAAATATTTAAAATAAAAATGTCAATTTTTAGATTCAATAATTTTTTTGAATTGAAATACTAATTTTTAGATTCGAAAATAATTTAGAATTCAAATATCAATTTTTAGATCAAATAAGTGTTTTGAATTTAAATAAAAATTTCAAGAATTGAAATGTCAATTTTCAAATTCAAATAACAATATTCAAAATTGAAATGTCCATTTTAGACTCAATTAATAATTTTCAGATTAGAAGCATTAATTTAGAAAATCCAAAATAATAATTTGGCATTGAAATTTCAGGTTAAAATCAAATGATTATTTAAAATTTAAATGCAAAATTTTCAGAGTTAACATATAATTTTTCATATTCATATAAAAATATTCAGAATTAAAATGTCCAATTTTATAATCAATTAATAATTTTCTGAATTGAAATAACAATTTCTAAATTTGAATAGAAAAAATTCAAAGTTCAAATATTAATTTTGAGATTCATTATATGAACAATATACATATGTATGCATATTATATACATATATAATTTTAGTACATTCATTAAAATACAACCCTATGTCATTGTAGAATATTTTTAGGATGGAATTAATTTGGTGATTATTGCAACTAATGGGACATATCAACCTATTAATGAATGACAATAAATATAAATCAATCCAAGCAATAAGATGAAATTTCTAATAGTTACATCATAGTTGTGAAGATAATTGAAATAGTTGAAATTTGCTCTTATAATTACAAATATTCTCAAATCTAGTCACAAACAATTTGTAGTCACATGTAGTTGTAAATGGAGTGGTTACATTTTGGTTGATTTCTACTAGTGAATTCCTTGACATTCATATGAAAGAAAAATGATTAACTTGTCATGATTACTATGGTTTTAAATGGTAATAAAAAAATAAATGCTTGATTTTAATTAATTATGTCTAACATTTTATGCCCTTTTTTATTCCTAATTATGTGTTTTGACCCATTTGCACATAGGCCCACTACTGCATTAGATGAATGCTCACTCAGGGGCCTGTGTTTGGTGATGGGCCCTTTTACCCTACCATCATAGCATGTTTAAAGAGATGTGGAAACTAGCAATAATTTAAATAGGAAATGTTTCATAAAGTTCCCCAAAAGAGAAAATGATTGAACATTTAACAATAATACAATTCGTGAACATTCTTTAAAATGTGAGGATCAAATCAAAACTACTTAAGTTACACATTATTCGCATATTCTCTTTTTGTTTCTCAAAAGGCAACAAGCTCAAAAACTGAGATTTTACATAGACCTACGCAAACCCATCAATGGGTTTGCTAATATTTCATGATTTGCTCTCAACTAAAGTGAAAGAAGGTGTGATGAGAAAGTCAAAATAGTAATAGATGATGACCCATCTATGATATTTTTATGGCCAATATCATGCAAAAGGTTATTTCAAGATATTGGCAAAAAAAACATGAATAAGGGAATGCATAGAGAACATGATTTAAATGACCCAAATTTGTACAACATAAGTAAAAACAAGTGTTGTGAAATTCTTAGGTTTTAGGATGAACCTTTAGTTTCAATTCCAAAAAAATTTATGAGGTCAATTTCCATTCCGGTTTGGCTTTTTTTAATATAAAATTGGGAATTGGTTTTAGAGCCAATTTTTTAATGTAAGGAAAAATTCGATTTCCATTTATTTAAAAATTAAAAATCAAGCCAGATCTTATTTCCAAGGTAGGTTAGGGTGGGTTTCAAATAACCTCCTAGTTAGGTTTCATGACATCAAACATCCTCAAAAAAAATACCACAAAAAAATTATGTATAATTTTTTTTAGATTCCTATAGAGCTTCAACAAGGTCAATAAACACAATTAATCCACTTTGAAAATCTAAAATTATATTAATAATTTCTAATGGACAAGTACCAATTTTTTAATGTCAATTGGTTTCATGTTTTCATGTCTCATACATTTGTGTGCCAAGTTTGAAATGTGCATCTTGCCAATATTGAATTCAACTTTCAAACTCCCAAAACAACCATCAAGTCTACCCTCCAAATAATCTCTTGATCATAAACCTCCAAATGCATCCCCTTTTGCCTCAAAACAACCCTCTAATCTATCCTCCAAATCACCCCTTCAAAAACCCCCAATTGCACCTTTCATTTTTTCTGGCCTCAAAATAATCCCCAAATCTCCCCCAATTCAAACCTAATTCTTTTTTCTCAAACACTCTCCAATTCATACCCAAAACCACCTTATTTGTGCCCTCCAACCTCCCAGTCCAAAACCCCAAAAATTTGACCCAATTTTTTCCCCAACTTTCTTAAATTCAAGAGACCAAGAAAGCTCCAATGCAAAATGGCATAACAAGGAAAAACCAAATTTTTAAAAAATCTAATAAATTTTTAGATTACATCACATGTAATTCCTCAGGTTTGGGCCATAAAGTGACAACCTTGTTCCGGATATCATTTCAAAAACTTGTGACAACTAAAACCGACAAATTGATTACATGAAATCTGACAAACACAACAATCAAACTTGAACAAAGAAAAGACTTGAAAAATGCAAGAAAAGAAAAAAAAAGAAAAAAACTCACCTAAACCCTATTATTACTTTCGTTCAACTTCATTAGCCCCAGTGATGCAATTACATCCTCATTTTTGTCCATAGTGTTTTTCTCATGTCCATGAATTTATCCAGGGATAAAAACCCACCAACATGGATATCATTGGGCCAATTCTTGTATATGTTTATAAGCATTTAAAGACTGTCCATGCCCAATTAAAAGCAATGTAACTTTGTCCAAATATCTAAGATATTGAAAAAGAATGTTGCCTCCATTGAGTTAAATCTTAAACCTTAAAAGAAAAATTCAAACAACAAACAAATTATCAAAACAAACAATGATGACAAATTGGAACTAGGAAAAGCCAAAAAACAAGCAATGATTATAAGCGGGCAAGAACTAGGACCATGAGGAACTAATAAAAAAGCAACATGATAGGCACCAAAAAGCATAAGCAAAAGATCAATGACTAGAGTGTCACAACAAACATGAGTAGAAAAGAAAATGATGGTGATGCAAGTAAAAACAAAAAAAATGAGAAAAAAGATGATAGATATTTACTTGTGAAAAAGATGTACACCAATGTGAAAAATGAAGCTCACCAAAATGATCCACAACTAAGAATGCCATGCAAAAACTCCAATGCATATTTATTTGTTTGTTTGTTTTTGAAATGAAAATAAGAGGGCAATGCCCACCATAAACAAGAATGCGGAAGAAAGAAAATATAAGATAAAAAGAGTGAAAATAAAACCAAAATACCCTAAACCATCGACCCAAACCCCAAACAAAGAATTAGAACCGGAATGAGATTTTTAAATGAACCAATCTGGTTTCGGTTCTTATAGTACGTGGGAAGTACATGTACAATCGATTCCATTTTTTGAACACTTAGAACCTGACGTTAATTTTCAACCCTATTCTTGAAACCTAATTTAACCTTCACTCCAATTCCAACCCAATTCCACAACTAAAACCTATTTCCAATTATGTTTTAAGTACTCAAAATCAGAATTGCCCCCAAGCAAGTGACTAACTAGGCACTCTCACAACATTGATAAAACTATTGTTGGGCAGCTATCAAAATATTTCGAATACCCTTTGAATGATACCATGATTGAAAACATGATGGTGAGGACTAGCTCTATAAAGCAGGCATTTCAAAAAACATAATGCCCCAACTTTCCAAAACGCATGTTGTCATTTTTCCTCCAAGTGAAAGCCAATGGATTTCATGGGAAAAACCTTGTTTGTTTTAAAAATTGTTGTAGTTTTTATGAAGTGTAAAGCCCAACCCCACAGGCTTTACCTTATAAGAATTTTCTTGTCTCAAAAAGAGAAAGGGAAAACCTTGCTCGGGTTTAAGCAAAAGTCTATTGGAAATTTGGACCACCACTTTTTTCACTTTGAAACCAAGCTAGTGCCGATTCCACCAAGTTTCCACCATACCTCTAGATCTACATCCCTACATTTTTTCACTTTCTTGTTTTGTGTAGTGGGTCATTTTTTTCTCTTTTGTTTTTGGCGAATTTTCATCACTTGGCAACCAAAAATAAATCTAGTGCCAATCATAAAAAAGGATTTTTGTGAGAAAAATGCCTCAAAATTTCCATATTTCAAAGGAATGTTTTTTAGAAAATCACCATATATAGACAATGGGTTTCAACAAGTTGCCACAAAATTGTTTTGAATCAAATTTTCTACTTTTTTCTCTCACCTATAGCCAAATTTGGCTAATTCTTGTTCTAGATAATTGTCAATGTGTGGCTAAAAAAAAAAAAAACTTTGCCTCTTAGGTCTTGAGCTAACAATAAGTTACTACAAAGTTGAATCAAAATTCTACTTTCTGGATGAAAAAAACATACTACTACAATTGGCATGTGGGCATCATCCACA
>Ga0209208_10011500_pt1 | contig 11326 bp, 5 predicted proteins | sample S1TSphfallax_3_FD_187694 | JGI IMG/M metagenome (GOLD analysis project Ga0209208, IMG submission 187694) | Host-associated microbial communities from peat moss isolated from Minnesota, USA - S1T2_Fd - Sphagnum fallax MG (SPAdes) (version 2) | ecosystem: Host-associated > Plants > Peat moss >...
AGATTTGTAGAACCTTTCCAAGACTTTTCTTCTTTTCTTTTTTCAACTTTGTGAAATAGGTGGACTGACTATTGTCCCAAACAGGAATGAGCCAAATTTGGGTCGAGGTCAGACAAGACAATCAAAATTTTTAAGAATCTTACCTCGTTCTCAAGACCTTTAAGACCTTCCTGTTTAAATATGGTGACTTCTAACTTTTGTTAATCTCAAAATATGATGACTTTTGTGTATTTTTTAATAAAAACACTTTGTTCAATTTTCATTGTGTTTTTTTATTTTGGCCATAGTACGAAAATTCGCCAAAAATAAAAATGCTGCCGTCCAAGATGTAAAAAAAGGTGGAAAAATATAAGGTCACGTAACCAGTGTCTAGGGGGTGGCAACTGCCTGTACATGGCAAAACCACTAGTGGCATGCCATTGCACGTGCCATGCCGTTACACTCACTGGCCATGCCCTAGAGACTGGTTATGTAATACTTAAAAGACCTGGTCCACTTTGTGTAGTGCAATTGGAGGGTACCTTACCCAGCGTATTCTTTCCTCCACTGATTGGAAGGCCTTTTGAAAATTGGTATGTCTATCAGATGGGATGTTCCAATTTTTAAAACACCCCTCTACTCCTTTTTTCCATTTTTCATCTTTTTACCCCCAGTTGGTATGCACTAGGTAGTTGTAATATGTACAGTGGAATGCGAACTAAATTCATGAATTTCTAACATGTCATATTTTCATGTTTGATGTGATATACCTTTGGTCCTTGTGCCTCAAACTGGAGGCTTATTGTCTGTTTAAGTGTCGGGTAAAGCCCTAGATTGAGGTCATTCCCAAAATAAGGGCTAACGAGGCACGCCCCTCAACCAATTGCTTTACCCAACATATAGACTTGCAAGAAATTCAGTGGATAAACTGAGGCGAAACAGGAGGGCGGCACTATGAAAAACGAAATGCCCTCCCTGCTCATGGATGTATAAATATGCTTTATAAGGTTGTTGCCAAATACACTGCAAAATTTCTAGCAGGTCATTCCATGTAAGATGTCGTAGTTTTGAGAAGATCATGTATTCGGGAAAGTTTACACAGCCATGATGGGTTGATCACACTTTTTCCAAGAAATATGCAATGGGTATTGGTTAGGTATGTGGAACTCTGATCAGCGATTCTTAACACATCAAACAATCCATTTTGGTTTTTAAAAAATTCAAAGAAATGGTCAAAGAACCTACTCTGACTCTTTCATTCAAACAATCCATTTTAGTTTTCAAAAAATTCAAAGAAATGGTCAAAGAACCTACTCTGACCCTTTCATTCAAACAATCCATTTTCGTTTTTAAAAAATTCAAAGAAATGGTCAAAGAACCTACTCTGAACCTTTCATTCTTTCATGCTTTCTTCGAGCAAACCAGGCAATCCTTCAATTTTTTTCTAAAACTGGGAACCTGCACTTATTTTAAGTCTTCTAATAAAAACCCAGAACCTGGGTTGTTTGAATGTGAAAATTTTCAAAAACTCAAACTAAGATGTTATAACAAAATCCAAGAAGAACCCAACATATGGTTTAGAGGGTAGACAAGATGTGGTCTTTCATTGCTCAATATTGAGACAAAGTTTGCGTGTTGTTGGCTGGTGTCACTCAGCATGTAAGGTTTCATCCTTTCAGCGCCATTTGCGTGGGCCCTTGCTCTTGTAAAGCCCAATACCTTGGGGTTTACCCAAGGGGCACCGGGCTTTCCCCTCCACATACTCCATCATGCAGGAAGTTTTGTTGCCTCAAATTAGATTCGTCGGAGCCCGAGATCCCGCTCCACATACTCCATCATGCATGAAGTTTCATTGCCTCAACTTAGATTTGTCGGAGCACAAGATGTGTGGCCTCCTGTGAGTTGCCCGGATTACCTGGTCAACAGCACGGTAAGATTTGTTTGGGGACCATGTTGCATGAGCTAAGTGTATTGTTTCACACTGGCCTACTTTTTCTAAGGCAAAATTTGTCAAAATGGCAAAGTTAAGAATGAAAAACTGGGAAATCAAGTTATTTTTGGGCGTTGGAATGGCCAAAACTTCTTTTTAAAAAGTCAGCAGATTGCCATATTTGGTTCTAGTAAGTACCTAGCCAGAAATATGTAAGGATGATTAAAAGTATATGATTTATATATTTGTGCTTCATATATAGTTTACAACCAGATAAAAGGCTAATGATTTCTAAGGAAGATCACACAATTTTTTTCAAATCTTCCTGTGGCCAATTGCCACTAAAGCTGCATACAAATAATTCCTAAAAAAGAACACTGGTTGACTCCGAAAAGGTCTTGCGAGGACTGGATTTTCGCCTGAAATCTAACAATTTGGAAGATATGAAATTAGATCCATATTTTCCTATCTTTGAGTTATTTCTGAATTAACTTTGAATGCCACGTCCACAACCACATAGAATTTGGTGATAGCTATCACTCTACGTTTGGACATCAATTTATTTATTTGTTGGAGGGATATCCTTACTTATCTCTATACTAACTCTAGGTCTGGGGTGGCCTTTAGATAAATTTGGCTAGAGGTAAAAGAGGGAAGTCCAAACTTTTGGAATTCCCCTTACCAAGTGGTGAGTGGATAACATAGTTCTGGAACCTATTGTCTAAATATGGCAGCTTCACATTTTTTTCCCCTAATGATGTGGCTACTTGGGGGCCCATTTTCCCCCAAAAAAATACCACTTGCACCTTTCACCCCCTACCTTTTTGCTTTGTGCTAAGTTGCAAAAATTTCTCCCAAAATAAAACGAAACACTAGGGAAAACCTACTTGGATGGCCTAGTTATCATCCAGGTAGGTTATCAATCCTAAAATGCTAATCATTATTTAAAGAAAAATAGAATTACTGAATTTTTTTTCAAAATCCAGTTCTAATTGTAATTGGCTGGTAACCAGTGGTTATCAACCAGTTATTTAATAACCTACCATCATGCATAACCAATAGTTGTTACTCAAGTCATATTGATATTGATAACCTACTCACCACTCAAATTTTGATATTGATATAAAAAACCTACCTGGTAGTCAATTTGTTTTTAAAAAATAACCTACTTAGCCGGTTTAAAAAAAGCAAGAACCATTGAAAGACCTTGATCAAATTTTTTTAATTTAAAATTTTTTTCGGTTTAAAAAATTCATCCAGTTTTCATATTCATGAACAAAATCATTCTAGCCTGTTTTCAAGATGATTGGTTCTCTTTTATTTTTGAACCATTGGTTTCAGAGTTACTTATTATTAAGCTTGTACTTGCATGGATTTGCGCTTGCCAATGGATGCACATTTTCCTTTTGTTTACTGCTGACATTTCGCCAAAAAGAAAAATTCAAATTCAAAACTCAAGTGTTTCTTCAAGGTTTTCAATTGCCAGATTCCTATGTTCGGTTTTTAGTGCGTAGCGAAATATGTAGATTGCTGATTAAAATTTTATCTTTTATAATTGGTCAATAGCGAAATCTAACTAGAAATTCTCGGGGATTGTAGCCATTTTTCAACATTTTCCCATGGATTATTGCCACCCTAACTTTGAAAGTAAATTCCTAAAAAAAAGGTTGCTTCTCTTACACATATGATCCTGCCAGTGTGGGCACAGTGGCATGTTCCCAGGCTCTTCCACCCTCTTAAAGTGAGGGTTTAGCGACAGGCTCTCACCTCTCTGTAGTGACAAAATAGAGTAGTTGAGCCTAATTGGGGGGGTTTTTAAATAAGCACTTGATTCGTCTAATAAACACATGATTGGCTTGATACTTTGATTAATTTAGGTGAGTTGCTACTAGTAATTTCCTTGGTACCCTCTTAGTGAGTGCAAAGCCCAATAAAGGCTCCTGATGAGTCTAATAAACACAAATTATATTTATTGACCGTAAACCCATGGCACCCCCTTTCCGCCTTTGTGAGTGAAAAAAAAAAAAAACTTACAAACGACAAAAAATGTTAACAACAAAATAAAGAAAGCCTCACACCCCACTTCCACCCCCCCTTTTAGAGTAAAGACCCCAAAAATTTACAAATAAGAAATTTTTTAAAATGAAGAAATATAACCCACGCCCACAATAGCGGAACAAATGAACCAACCTTGATAAAAATTTGGAGCAAGCTCCTTGATGCAAATCTAAGCCAAAGGAGAAATAATTAGTTGGATTGCTTCCATTTATGCTAGATCGGTGAAGAACTTCTGGTTTTTGAACAAAGGATGCAAGGATCATCTAGATGCAAATCTGAGCCAAGGGTGAACTGGTCCATGGGATTCCCTGCATTTAGGGTAGACCCATGAACAACTTGGAAGGTGGTAATGAAGAGAGGTTCAGAAAAAGGATGCAACTGGTCCTTCTAGGATGGTGCATGCCATGTGGCAGCAAAGACAATTGAGGCTGGTTAAAGTTTTCTGTAGTACGTACTCAGAACTTTACTCTGCAATGTATTATGTATTGCAAGTGGATACGTTGGTGACTTTTTTTCTAGTTGTTGTCTGATTTCACGCTGTTCAAGATTGGAAGTCTTTAATAAAGTTATGCGTGCGTCCTGGACACGGATCTTCCTCTGATCACTGAAATATTTGGCGTTTAGAAAATGGAGGCAAGTGGTCCATCATTGATGGACTGGTGCCCACCATGTGTGTGTCAGCAGAGAAAATTGAGGCCAGTTAGAGTTTCCCAGAAAACACCTAATTTTCGCCATTTGACAATTTTTCACCCAAAAAATAGTTACTGATCCCTACTTCATGTGTTGACATTGTGGTTGCTAGTTGTAAGGTACTACCTAATTAAAAGTGGGTGGGCGTCTACCACTCAGCTCTTTTTTTACTCACCACATGCGAGAGAGAAATTGAATTATCAAAAATTGGTAAATGCAATCTTTTTGGAGGTTTTCAATCGCCAAAAATGAGAGAAACAGATTGCGATATTTGGTTTTCAGTTTGTAGCGAAATTAAAGAAGGCTCATGAAGATCTATACTTTGTATCTAGTTTATTGCCCGATTTTGGCTAAATCTCCCTGTGAATGATCGCCATTATTTGTACATCACTGATAGCCATTTTGGCTCCAAGAGATTTCCCTAGAAAAAACTCTGCTACCACTGGACCATGAATTACTCCACATACACATGGCGCATCTGCCAAGATATTACCATAAAGCTGCTGCATGAATGGGAGTTCACCAAAGCTATGAACCAGGGTTTTTTTTTTCAATTTTGAGAAGTCTGTGGACCGGCCATCATGCAGGAGAGGATTTCTTCAAATTTGGTGACAGGTCAGACAAGCAGGTAGAAAATCCAGGAAATCCTTCTACATACTGGCGACAAGGTAGGACTGCTTGTCTAAAACTGGCGAGTCCCAGAAAAAATTCCTGGAAAACTGGCGAGTTTTCTGGATTTTTCCGAAATTTTTGCTTTGGGGTCTTCAGAGCCTTTTTCTTTGGTCGCAGAGTGGCGAATTTTCGGCCAAGAAGAAAACACACACGGCTATGAACGCCTTGTCTCAAGTTGGAACACAAGTGTCAAAAGTCTACAGATAGACCCTACTCTCCTACTAGCTAGACTCTGAGAGTGCACCAGGATTCCGATTTTCTAGGAAATATTTTGGGAGTTAAATGGGCTATCATTTATGGGAATTAGAAGCAGAACAAATGGCGATCAGCCCTAGGAAGATTTAGCCCAATCTGGTTATGGACCAGCTATGCCTTGCACAAATAATTAATCCACCTTCTATATTTTTGGCTAATACATTGAGAATAAAAAAATGAAAATCTGGCGATTTTTACTTTTTTTTTGTTCCCTCAGTTCTGGCGATTGAAAAACTCCAGAAACACTTCCATATTCGGATTTTGAATATTTATTTTCGGTTTATAGCGAAATCTCTCCAGTAGAAAAGAGCCTTCAAGAAATTTCCGACAGTCTGGAAAAGAGGTTCATGAAGTTCATCGGTTTCCGCAGGCATCATTTGGGCTTTGTTGCAATCGTAAGCGAACTGCTGCGGCAGCCAGTTTGCTCCTTGGCTTCTTTATAGTCACCTTCCCAACAATCGTCTTTGCAGGCCATTTTAGTGCTCGTGAAATAGCTCCTGTTGAAGTAGAGAGAGAGCTTGAGACAGATTTTGCACCAGCAGTGGAGTCTGAACAAGACGGCCCCCAGCGAGCGTGTAGTAGATAGCAAAAGGCTTGTGCCAGAAAAAAACCCAACTTAGAGACCATGGCTGTAGTACCAGGGATGTTCGATGTTTTCTTGAACCATCGAGGACCTGATGTGAAGCGGAGCTTTGCTGCTCATCTCCACCAAGCACTTCAAGAAGCAGAGTGCCGTCCATTCCTAGATAAGCCAGATCTGGAGAAAGGGCAGCATGGTCAAAAGAAGATCTATGAGGCGCTTGGATGTGCTAGTGTGCATGTGGCCATCTTCTCCAAACACTACGCTGACTGCGACTACTGTCTCGACGAGTTGTGCGCCATGCTCGAAAGCAAAAAGCTCATTATTCCTGTTTTCTATGATGTTTCACCAAGTGTTCTGCGTTGTGAGGACCCTGATGGACCATACACCACGGCTTTTCGCAAAACTCATAAGGGGAGACCGGCAAGTGAAGTGAAGAAATGGAAAGACGCACTTCACACGGCTGCCGAATTGAACGGATTCAAGCTTGATGATTACAATGGGTGAGACAACCGAAACTCAAAATACTCATTCTATTTCATATTACTTGGATCAGAGCTTTCCAAAAATCCACGTCGTTTAAACTAATGACTTGTTGTGCGCCAAGAGTGGGTCGACGTTTGATGCAATCTATCATGTTTGAAATCTAATATTGGGCTAAAGGAGCGTGATGTGGGTGGTTGCAGGAATGAAGCTGAATTGAAGACAGCAATTGTAAGCAAAGTTAGGGACCACTTGCGTGCCTCCCAGCAACCGCCACTTGCACCCTATCAAGTGGGATTAAAGGAAACATCTAAGGAGTTGATTGAAGCTCTAAACCAGATGGAAAAAGATGTTGGGATTTTGAGTTTGGTCGGCATGGGTGGAATTGGGAAAACGACTCTTGCCAAGGAACTATACCGTAGCTTTGAGAAGGATGACACGTTTGAAAAAAAGAGCTTTCTTATGGATGTAAGAGAGAGTGCAATTCTGGATCTGCAAAAACAGTTGGCCCGTCATTTGTTCAAAGAAGATGTGAAAGATACGGAAGGATTCAATAAATGTTTTAATCGCGTCATGGATCACAAAGTGTTGATTGTTATCGATGACGTAGATCACAAGCGTCAATTTGATCAACTCATACCTGACATCAACAAACTTTGTCCCGGTAGTCGAGTCATCATCACATCGCGTGATTCAAACGTGGTGAAGAACATCATGGAGAAGAAGGAAAATTGCAAATACTGGAAGCATGAAATGGCACTGTTAAGCACCACAGACTCCAGACATCTCTTCAACTGGCATGCATTCCAGAGCACTGATGCTATTGATGGCTTCCAAGAGCTTGCGGAGAAGGTGGCGGATGCTTGTTGGGGTCTCCCACTAGCATTGGAAGTTATTGGATGCTTTTTGTTCGACAAAAGAGGAGAGCGTCAAAGTATGTGGCCAGACACAATCAAGGCATTGATCGAAAGGAAAGGCATTCTCGACAAGCTTATGATCAGCTACGACGGTCTTCCTCCAGAAGAACGCATGATGTTCTTGGACATATCATGCTTCATGATTGGCCAACGTGAACATATAGCGATGCAAATTTTCAAAGCATGCACATTCGACTACCAAGGACCAGCAGCATCCTTTAGCTCGCTCAAAGACAAGTGTTTAGTGAAGTTGGATGAAGATAGACGAATCATGATGCATGATCTTCTTCGTGACATGGGACGTCAAGTGGTCAAGAACGAATCACGTAACATGGAGAAAGGAACACCAAGCCACTTGTGGGATCCTGAAATGGTACAACGAGTGTTGCAAAACAAGGAGGTTAGTACTTAGTTTTTTGACTTGAATGTATAATAATTTTTTCAACAAGTTTTTGGGGGTTGGGGGTCGGATAACCATAAAAGACTTTGAACTTTTAAGTTTCAGGTAGTGTAATTTAAGGTCAATATCCACATTGAGGAAATGAACAATTAATCAAATTTTGAACAATAAATTAATTTTATTGTTTATAGTTTAAACTTTTTTTTTTGTTGTGATGAAACATATCTATTTTAATATTACATCATAGGAGTAGTTAAAATGATCCATATTATCGCTGCCATAGTATTCAAGACCATTTGCATGACATGAATGTCATGTATTTTTAGCCATTTTTAAATGTGTATCAAAAAGGTTGTGTAATGATAATATTGACCCTTGGGTAATGTAAATCTAAAAAGGTCAAGTTTTGCAACCAGAGAACATTCACAAAAATATGTATTATATTATCTGTAAAAGTTTTCAACCATTTTTATCCTTTTTTGGTGATTTATATTCAAAGGTCCTTGTAATATGCATTAGATTCTACCAAATGCCTAACATTATAGATGTGAATTATCCCACCTTATTCTCTTTTCCTTGTACATTTGTTCTAATAAAAAAGATGCACATGGACCAAATGTATTTTTTGTGAAATTAAAACTTAACCCCTCAATGTTTCAAGAATACATTTTAATAATAAAATATCAACCAAAATTGTTTGTTGGGGATTTAAGGTTAAGCACTTCATTGGACTGTGATTTTGGCATGTGAATTTGTATTAAATCACTCCTTTGCACACTTGTGTGGGATTTGTAGGGAACAAATCAAGTCCGAGGGCTTTCAACATTTGCAATTGGTCGTGATGGCATTTGGGCAAATAATGTGGCTGAAAATTACGAAAGCATGAGGAGATTGCATTTCCTTTTATTGGATGGTGTTAATGTGAAAGGTGACTTTTCAAATTGGTCACGAGAATTGAATTGGCTCCAATGGATCAATTCGGATCTTTTAGCATTACCTTCAGAACTAAAACTTCAAAACTTGGCAGTGCTCGATTTGACTTCCAACAAGGAATTAAAGCAAATTTGGCCCAATGACCTTGAGGTATTAATTTTTTGAATATGCATCGGAATGCACCAATAAAAGTTATGTTACACATATATTTCAATTTTGAATATGTAAAATTCATTGACTATCAAACTAATAAACCACATGTTGGGGCTTTTGTGTTTTATGCATTATAAGCTACTAAAAACATTTTACCTTTTGCAATGTTGAATTACAGATCACTTGTAAGGACTTGCGAACATTGATCCTTTCAAAGTGTGAAGCTCTTGAAGAACTTCCCAAGGATATTGGAAAATTATTGAAGCTAAATGAATTGAATTTAGCATTCTGCTCGAGTTTAAAAGCATTACCCAACTCCATGTCTCAACTAAAGGAACTCAAACACCTCGACCTATTTGGTTGTGTTCAATTGAGGTGTTTACCTGATTCAATTGTGAACTTGTCACAACTCAAGACAATTCGATTGCAAAGGTGCTACAAATTGCAAAATCTACCAGTGGAGTTCGGGAAACTTCAAAGCTTGGTGGAACTTGATTTCAAGGATTGTACCGAGTTGGAGTGTTTACCTAATTCAATTGTGAACTTGTCACAACTCAAGACATTTCGATTGGTGAGCAATGAAAAATTGCAAAATCTGCCAGTGGAGTTTGGGAAACTTCAAAGCTTGGTGGAACTTGATTTAGTCTATTTGACCGAGTTGAGGTGTTTACCTGATTCAATTGTGAACTTGTCACAACTCCAGAAATTTCAATTGGTGAGGTGTGACAAATTGCAAAATCTGCCAGTGGAGTTCGGGAAACTTCAAAGCTTGGTGGAATTTGATTTCAAGGATTGTACCAAGTTGGAGTGTTTACCTGATTCAATTGTGAACTTGTCACAACTCAAGACATTTCGATTGGTGAAGTGTGACAAATTGCAAAATCTGCCAATGGAGTTCGGGAAACTTCAAAGCTTGGTGAAACTTGATTTTGAGGATTGTATCGAGTTGAGGTGTTTACCTGATTCAATTGTGAACTTGTCACAACTCAAGAAATTTCGATTGGTGAGGTGTGACAAATTGCAAAATCTACCAGTGGAGTTCGGGAAACTTCAAAGCTTGGTGGAACTTGATTTCAAGGATTGTACTGAGTTGGAGTGTTTACCTAATTCAATTGTGAACTTGTCACAACTCAAGACATTTCGATTGGTGAAATGTGACAAATTGCAAAATCTGCCAATGGAGTTTGGGAAACTTCAAAGCTTGGTGGAACTTGATTTTGAGGATTGTACCGAGTTGGAATGTTTACCTAATTCAATTGTGAACTTGTCACAACTCAAGACATTTCGATTGGTGAAGTGTGACAAATTGCAAAATCTGCCAGTGGAGTTCGGGAAACTTCAAAGCTTGGTGGAACTTGATTTCAAGGATTGTACCGAGTTGGAGTGTTTACCTGATTCAATTGTGAACTTGTCACAACTCAAGAAATTTCAATTGGTGAGGTGTGACAAATTGCAAAATCTGCCAATGGAGTTCGGGAAACTTCAAAGCTTGGTGGAACTTGACTTAGTCCATTTGACCGAGTTGAGGTGTTTACCTGATTCAATTGTGAACTTGTCACAATTCAAGAAATTTCGATTGGTGAGGTGTGACAAATTGCAAAATCTGCCAGTGGAGTTCGGAAAACTTCAAAGTTTGGTGGAACTTGATTTAGTCTATTTGACCGAGTTGAGGTGTTTACCTGATTCAATTGTGAACTTGTCACAACTCCAGAAATTTCAATTGGTGAGGAGTGACAAATTGCAAAATCTGCCAGTGGAGTTCGAAAAACTTCAAAGCTTGGTGGACCTTGGTTTAGTCTATTTGACCGAGTTGGAGTGTTTACCTGATTCAATTGTGAACTTGTCACAACTCCAGACATTTCGATTGGTGAGGTGTGACAAATTGCAAAATCTGCCAATGGAGTTCGGGAAACTTCAAAACTTGGTGGCACTTGATTTAAACAATTGTTCCGAGTTGAGATGTTTACCTGATTCAATTGTGAACTTATCACAACTCCAGACATTTCGATTGGTGAGGTGTGACAAATTGCAAAATCTGCCAATGGAGTTCGGGAAACTTCAAAGCTTGGTGGACCTTGGTTTAGTCTATTTGACCGAGTTGAGGTGTTTACCTGATTCAATTGTGAACTTGTCACAACTCAAGACATTTCGATTGGTGGGATGTGACAAATTGCAAAATCTGCCAGTGGAGTTCGGGAAACTTCAAAGCTTGGTGGACCTTGGTTTAGTCTATTTAATCGAGTTGAGGTGTTTACCTGATTCAATTGTGAACTTGT